>Ga0160423_10005383_pt1 | contig 10434 bp, 5 predicted proteins | sample CRUFie14St8metaG_FD_108191 | JGI IMG/M metagenome (GOLD analysis project Ga0160423, IMG submission 108191) | Marine microbial communities from the Costa Rica Dome - CRUD Field 142mm St8 metaG | ecosystem: Environmental > Aquatic > Marine > Oceanic > Photic zone | place: Costa Rica: the Eastern... | reverse complement strand
CGAGTTTGACTCGCTGGTTGTGGATCGATCCAACAGATACAGATACCATGGTGGTGATGACGGGAATCTTTGATCGCGAGTCTGATGTCAATGACCCAAACCACGCTTCGGGTCCCGGTTTCGGAGTGTATCGGACAACTGATGGCGGAACGACATGGACACCGAGTAACGCAGGGATGGACACCAACAAGAGTTTGTTCGTTGGTGGATTCGACAAATCTCCAATCAATTCCCAGACTTTCATTGTTGCCACTGGGAATAACACGGATTGGCTGATTAAAAATGTCGGTGGTGCAGTATATCGCACAACTAATGGAGGTGTGAATTGGACTGATGTTTCCCCTGATCCTCCGTTTCCTGGGGAGTTCGACACGTTTACTGCCGTCGCTTACGCTCCGTCGGATGCATCCATCGTGTATGTAGCTTCTGCAGAGGCAGTTTATCGAAGCAGTAACGGAGGAAGCACATGGACTCGGTATGCTGGTGCGTTTGGAGCTCCCTACGGTCCCGAAGGAATCCGCAGCGGTGTCCCTATCGATATGGTAGTGGATCCGGACGATCCGGATGTGCTTTATATCAATAACTATGGCGGGGGTGTCTTTAAATCAACAGACGGTGGACAGACTTGGATCGTGTGGAGCACGGGATATACTGGAGCTGATATTAATCAGGTGGCGGTCAAACCCGGAGATCCAGACACTGTACTCGTGAATGGTCGAAGCGGAGCTTTCTACTCGGAAGACTCAGGTGTGACGTGGGATGGCCAAGCAAATGGTCTCGGTGCTATACCGGAGGGGATGGCAGCGGTTTTCGATCCTTCTGACGCAACGGGAAATACCCGACTGATTTCTGATGAGAGGCAGGGATTTATTCTTCGCTCGACGGACGGGGGATTGTCTTGGACAAAGGTATTAGATATTGCTGCGGTGAACGAAGGTAATCCTCACGGTGCCCGACGAATCGTGTTTGCTCCTGGTGATGCTGCGGTAGTCTATGCTGGATTTGCCGCCTCTAATCTTTTTTCAGATCCCCATGAAATGGGGTTCGCGAGTAGTTTTGGAGTCTGGAAATCAGTAGATGGAGGCGTTACCTGGTCCGACGTCAACGGGAACCTCCCATCTCCAGCAAGCGGGCGAAATGTCACGTCCATAGCGATCAGCTACCAAAACGATGACATTGTTTACGTTGGCCTGCGCGAGGGCGGTATATACAAAACTGTTAATGGAGGAACGACGTGGACGCACGTCACCAACCAAGTGGAAAATGATTGGGGGGATGTCTGGCCAAGCGGTGATCCCCTGAGGAGAGACTCCTTTCTTTCCCTTTCAATTTCCCCTGACAACGATGATGTCGTGTATGCTGGGACAAATATTCGGGGGCTTTACAAAACAACCGATGGAGGGGCAACTTGGACTCAGATCGTTCCGGAGTCGGAGCTAATTCCATTTGCATCCGAGGACCACGTTCACATTTTCGATGTGAAAGTGAATCCGACCGACTCCACGGAGGTATACATGGGGGAGTGGCACAGTGGAATGTATCGAAGCACAGATAGCGGTACAACGTGGAAAAGGATCAACTCCGGGCTTTCCACCCGGGCGGTTCAAACAGTCGACTTTTCCGATGATGGACAGACCGTGTATGTCGGCACGAAGGGAGAAGGAGTATTCCTGAAAGCCAATTCGTTCTCCTTAACGATAAGTAATGTTACGAATGGGTCAATAACAGCAGAAAGCACCTATCAGAAAAATAGTACTGCAACCATTATTGCATCACCAAGTCCTGGATATGCTTTTTATGCATGGTCTGGAGATGCAAGCGGCTCCGAAAACCCACTGTCTCTCATAATGGACTCAAACAAAACAATTGGTGCGACCTTCACGGAGGACACGCCGGAGGGAAGACTTGGAGGCTGGGCGACGGGCTATGGTGTGGCTTCGGAAACTGACCCCGGAGATGATCCAGACAAAGATGGTCTTACAAATCTGGAAGAATATCTCACCGAGTCAGATCCAAGTGATTTTCATGTTAGGAGGTTGCCTTTAGTGGTTGAAACGCCGGTCGCCGGGACGCGGCAATTCATCTTGATCGAGACGCTTGATCTGGTTGGGCGAGAGATCACCACGACCTTGCAGCAGAGTTCGGATTTGATTACTTGGACGACGGTGACGGGAACGACGGAGGACTCCAATGACTCCGATCCTGTTCTTGGAGTTCGCACGCGAGTGTTGTCGCTGACTCCGGTGAGCAATGATGAGGTCTACTACCGATTGAAGGTAGAGCTTTAGAGAAGGGCAATCACCGTAACAACCAAACCATCATCTCAGCCCCTCTTTCCCCCGCAACCCCCCTTTCTCCCCGACCTTTCCGCCAAAAGAAATTTCCTAGCAGCTTTTATGAAAATTCACCTTATTTTATCATTATTTTTTACCGTAACTTCTTTTACATTTGGTCAAACCACAGGTCCAACAGAGGCACCCGCACTAAACATTGAAATTGTAGATAAAAATGTTGAGCTTCATTGGGATGATACTCACTCATTTGATTTACATGTCTCTTCAAACTTATCTGATTGGGAAAATACAAATGTTAGTACTAGCCCCTACTCCAGAGAAGCACTGAATGTCAATGAGTTCTATAAACTTGTTGAATCTGCACCAGAGCCAGACACTTCTGCACCAATAATTACCCTAAACGGTGGCTCCACAATCAATTTACTTCTTGGTGAACCTTATTACGTGGAGCGAGGTGCAACTGCTTTTGATGAGATTGATGGCAAGGTAGAAGTCGATGTATCTGGGGTTGTTTACACCTCCAGACCTCAAGATAGCCCATTTACAATTACCTACACTGCAACTGATGCTGCTGGCAATACCTCTACTGCTACGAGAACAGTAAATATAATAGAGCCGAATTGGTCTCAACTCGGAGATGATACCGATGGAGAAGCTGAACAAGATGGATCAGGGATCGTATCGCTCTCAAGCGATGGCACAAGACTTGCCATCGGCGCACCTGCAAACGATGGCGCCGGTCAGAATTCTGGCCATGTTCGCGTATACGAATGGTCTGGAAATACATGGATCCAAATGGGTGAAGATATCGATGGGGAAGCTAGGCGAGATACGTCAGGGAGTTCCGTATCGCTTTCGGGCGATGGCATGAGAGTTGCCATTGGTGCACCTGAAAACAGTAAATCATTGGAAGACTGGGGATCTGGCCATGTTCGCGTATACGAATGGTCTGGAAATACATGGACCCAAATGGGTCAAGATATCGATGGGGAAGCTGAACAAGATGGTTCAGGTGGTTCAGGGTCCGTATCGCTCTCAAGCGATGGCACAAGAGTTGCCATCGGCGCGCGTAGAAACGATGGAGGAGGTTTCAACTCTGGCCATGTTCGGGTCTATGAGTGGGACAACGGTACATGGACCCAAATCGGTCAAGATATCGACGGGGAGAAGGCTGACATTTATGCAGGGGTCGTATCGCTTTCGGGCGATGGCACGAGGGTTGCGATCGGTGCAGCTGGATCTCTAATGTTGCATACAACTGGACAAGTTCGCGTATATGATTTGATTAATGACACATGGACCCAAACCGGTCAAGTTATCCATGGGGAAGATTCTGGGGATAAGTCAGGTGGCTCCGTATCGCTTTCGAGCGATGGCATGAGAGTTGCCATCGGCGCGCGTGGAAACGATGGAGAAGATGGGAACCCTATTATAGGCACAACTGTAAATGTTGGACATGTTCGGGTCTATGAGTGGAGCAATGAAACATGGACCCAACGTGGTGTGGTGATACAGGGAAAATGGACCCAAATCGGTCAAGACATTGATGGAGAAGTAAAAGGAGATTCGTCAGGGGATTGGGGTTCCGTATCGCTTTCAAGCGATGGCACAAGAGTTGCCATCGGCGCGCGTGGAAACGATGGAGGAGGTAACGAATCTGGCCATGTTCGGGTATATGAGTGGGATAATGGGACATGGACCCAACTCAAGCTGGATATTGATGGAGAGGCAGCAGAGGATTCTTCAGGGGTCGTATCGCTTTCGGGCGATGGCACGAGAGTTGCGATTGGTGCACCTTTGAACGATGGAGATGATCAGAGTAATGCCGTGAATGAACCTGGTGAAAACTATGGCCATGTCCGGGTATACGAATTGCCAGAAGAGATAAAAATTAAAGAAAGCGACCTTTTCACAATTAGCCCTAATTCATCTTGGCCAAATGTCATATCGCTAACAGAAATTACCAATGGAGGAATCAGTCAATTAGAACAAAAACTAATGATTAATGTGGTTGAGCTACCCGTTGGAGGTGCTAATTACCGGATACTTAGAAATGGACCTAACGGGAGGTGGATTTTCACGACCGGTGCGCTTTCATTAGGAGTAAATGTAATCACTGCTCCACCCGATACATTTAATCGCGCGGTGAGGGTTCAGTTTAGTACTGGAACAGTAAAATTTAATACTCTTGCCGTACAATCAGTCCTAAGTAATGGATACGTCCTCAGAGGAGGTCTGCTTTTCCCCAGAGACTAATCCAACCCGCTTTCTCCCCCATGTCTTTCGCTCTACCCGGGTTTCCGCGACCTTTACGCCAAAAGAAAATTTCTGGAAGTCAGCATACCTCACCCCGTTCAGCTCACTGGAATCACGATCCGAATTCGCGAGCTCTCCCGAAGCACTGTCAGGGCGAGTTGCGAACCCGCACGTTTGCGTTGAAATATGTAGGCGTATAATTCACTGGTATTGCGAATGTAAGCGTTATCATCTACCGCCAAGATGACGTCACCTGTTTTAAGTCGTGGTTCCTTCCTGCACATGTTGCCAAGCACCTCAATGGCAAGGCTTCCTTCGTCGATCTTCAACTGACCCCGTCTTTCCGCCGACAAGTCAGTGCAATGCCAAGCTTCGCCATCAAGAACACGAGCCAGGGTTTCGCGGATTGAGCGCCACCGCCAAGCGAATGATCCGCGCCGCCGCCAATCCTTTGGTATAAACAATCGGAGATCCGCAAACGATACCGTTTCTGCTGTGTCAACGGGCGATGCTTTTGCAGCTCGGGATACCCTGATGTGTAAATACTCATCTTCAGGAGCATGATGGAGGACCCACTGCACATCAGCCGGCGAGAGCATGAGTTGTCCGGCCATCGCGAGCACCTGATCACCCTTCCGCAAACCGGCCTTGTCAGCCTCAGAGCCAGGCAACACACGAGCCACCCTCACGGCGCTCTCCGGATCCAAAGACATCCCGAGTTCATCAGGCATCGGGAACGACCATAGGATGCTGTCAGGAACTATCATCGGCGTGACCTTTCGATGGTGAAGCACGAGATTCGAGTTCACCTGATGACAATGCGTGCAGCTCCGCTGGACTCCTGGCATGGAAGCAGGATTAGGCCAAGGCCAGGCATCACCTGTCTTCGCCTCTAACTGAGTGCGTATCCGCTCACTCTCCCCCGACTGATATCGCGCGTGGAGTGCCAGCGTCGCCCGCAAGGATGCTTTAAACCCTTCCAGTGACATGTCCTCAGGCATCCCATCGCGCTCTAGATGGGAGGCGTCGGGATCAAACTTGACATTGCGCTTGCGATCTCGAACCGAGCGAGTCCCATAGCGCCCGTAGAGCGTACCATCTCCGTTGAGGAGGCACACGGACCAAGTCAACTCAAAATCAAACTCGAAGCGTGCGAAGTCGAGATCGTTAATCTGGATCTTACGGACACAGACAAATTGCTTCAGCAGCTCTACTAGTTCGGGATCTCGCGGACGAGCCACCTGCTCGTCCAGGGTTCGGCAAGTCGTTCAGGGCACGCAACGGTAGTTCAACAGCACCGGCTTACCCATCTCGCGTGCCTCTGCCAAACCAGCCTCCAGATCTTCGTGAATCCAGAAATCAGCCACCTTATCTGCGGCAGTCCATCGCAATACAACGGGCTTTATCGGATCCGACGTCGGCTTTGGTGTTTGACCGAGCATTGAGGGGATGGAGAGAAACGCGCAGAAGAGAAGTCTTACTATCATTACGGCGAGAAACTTCTTAGGGGAAAGATGCACTTGAAGCAACGCCCTTTCTCCCCAATGTATTCCACCCATCCCTAGTTTCCGCGATCTTTCCGCCAAAAGCAAATTCCTAGCCGCCATAATTTGGATGAACTTAAAAGTTTTATTATAGTTCTGGGCTATATATTCTACTGGGCCATTTTTTAAGCATCTCCATCCATTCGTGAAACCGCTACTCCAAATCTTCTTTTGCGTAATGCTGGCTCTCAGCGGAAACGCTTTTGCTAAAAAGAAAAAACCTGTGGCGGCCTCCAATCATTGGTCGTTCCAGCCAGTGGCCACTGAACATCGATATGACGGAGTGGACGCCTTTCTGAATGAAGCCATGGCGAACAAGAAATTAAGACCACTCGGTCGAGCTGAGCGAAGGACGCTCATTCGCCGTGTCTATCTCGTGATGCTGGGACTTCCCCCATCACCGAAGGAAGTGGCGCAATTTCTCAATGACGATTCGCCTCAAGCATGGGACAGACTTGTCGGCCGTATCTTGGCCAGTCCGCACTACGGCGAGCGAATGGCGCGGCACTGGCTTGATCTCACCCGCTTTGCCGAAAGTAATGGCTTTGAAACCAATCGGGAGCGTCCAAGCGCGTGGCACTTTCGAGACTATGTGATCAAGTCCTTTAACGATGACAAACCCTACGACCAGTTCGTCAAAGAACATCTTGCGGGAGATGCCATGGGGGCTGACATCGGAACCGGGTTTCTGGTGGCAGGACCCTACGATATTGTCAAAAGTCCGGATCCTAATCTGACATTGATGCAACGGCAGGATGAGTTAGCCGATATGATCAACACCACCGGAACAGCCTTTCTGGGAATGACGATTGGCTGTGCCCGATGCCACGATCACAAATTCGATCCCATCACCCAGCGGGACTATTATTCGATGCAGGCGATCTTTGCGGGCGTAAAATTTGGAGAGAGAGCGGTGAAGAGAGAGGTCACGCCTAACGACACAAAAAAGGTGGACGCCTTGAGTGAATCGTTAACTGCCGCAGAACGCGAACTTGAAAAACTACGGTCAATGGCAGTAACAAACAAAAAGGGCCTTTCCGTGCTCCGCCCAGCCGTAAACGCTCGACTGAATACAGAGGCTTTTGAAGCAACGCCTGCAAAATTTATTCGCTTCACCATAAATAGAACCAACGGGGCCGAGCCCTGTCTCGATGAACTGGCAGTCTTTGATACAAGGGGCGAGAATGTTGCGCTCGCAAAAGCCGGGGCGATCGCAACTTCGTCGGGAAACCTCCCGGGCTATGCCATTCACCAACTGGCTCATCTCAATGATGGGAAAACTGGTAATCAGTGGAGCTGGATTTCCAATCAAGTTGGCAGAGGTTGGGTAGAGATCGAGTTTGCAAGGGCGTCTTCGGTCGAACGCATCGAATGGTCGAGGGACCAAACCGGCCGTATCAACGACCGCCTGACAATCGACTACAAGATCGAGTTATCGATCGATGGGAAAAGTTGGTCTCTCGCAGCCAGCTCGAATGATCGCGAACCATTCGGAGGCAAAGCTGACCCGAATGCTTTTTTGGCGAAACTTTCCGCACCTCAAGCGAAGCGAGCCAGCGAGCTAATTGCTGAGATTAATCTTAACCGCTCTCGGATCGCCGCGATGCAAAACGTCGTAAAAGCGTGGGTCGCAAATTTTTCCAAACCCGGCGCAACCCATCGCCTTCATAGAGGTGAACCGATGGCAAAAAGGGAAGAAGTCCCGCCAGATGCCCTCGAGGTAATTGGGTCTCTCGACCTAGCCATGGACGCGCCCGAGCAAACCCGCCGGCTAGCCTTAGCAAAATGGGTTACCAGCGAAAAAAATCCCCTGACCGCGAGGGTAGCCGTTAATCGTCTTTGGCAGTTTGTCTTTGGAACCGGCATTGTCGACACACCCAGTGATCTTGGAGCGAATGGTACTCTACCAACCCATCCGGAACTCTTGGACTGGCTGGCTGATGACTTCGTGAAACACGGCTGGTCGATGAAGCATACCTTACGCCTTCTGCTCAACTCGAATGCTTTCCAAAGATCCAGTCAGCCCAATTCAGCGGCAGCCCATATCGATGCCAGCAGCCGATTTCTTTGGCGGTTCCCACCGCGGCGGCTTGAAGCCGAAGCGATCCGAGATGGGATGCTCTCAGTGGCTGGAACTCTAGATCGGAAGATGGGAGGCCAAGGATTCCACCTCTTCGATGTCGACCGCGAGAACGTCGTTCACTATCACGCAAAAGATGAAACCGGCCCTGCAGAGTGGCGCCGCATGATCTATCTTTTCAAAATCAGACAAGAACAAGATGCGGTCTTTGGTTCCTTCGACTGTCCCGATGGTAACCAAGTGATTCCGACCCGCAGCCGCTCAACCACTCCGCTGCAAGCTCTCAACCTTTTTAATAGCCGCTTTACGATGCAGCAGGCCCAAAAACTTGCCGAGCGACTCGGAGCTCGTGCAGACCGCGTGCCACAGACCTACGAGCTCCTTTACAACCGCCCTGCCACTTCGGATGAAATAAGGGACGCAGAGAAGTTCATCGAAGATCACAATTTTTTGGCGTTTTGTCGTGCCATGTTAAACACCAGCGAATTTCTCTTCATTTTCTAAATGATCGACACTCGTCATCTTCTCAACCGTCGTAATTTCCTTTCCCACTCCGTGAATGGATTGGGCGGAGTTGCTTTGGCATCAATCCTGAATCAGGAAGGTCTTCTTGGAGCTGAAAAGCTACGAGAAAGCGCCGCCGGTAAAATGCCCATTCGACCTTCGATCGATGCGACCAGTCCACACGCCCCCCGACCTCCCCACACTGTGCCAAGAGCCAAGCAAGTGTTGATGATTTTTTGTTCCGGAGCGATTAGCCAGGTCGACACCTGGGACTACAAACCTGAGCTTATCAAACGTCACGGCCAACCTATGCCAGGTGGCGACAAACTCATCACCTTTCAGGGAGGGCAAGGAAACCTGATGAAGAGTCCGTGGGAATTTAAGCCGCGGGGGCAGAGCGATAAGATGGTCACAGACCTTCTTCCTAGGCTTGGTGATCTCGCTGATGAGATGTGTTTTCTCCACGGTATGACTGGTAAAACTAATACCCACGGACCTGGCGAAAACTTCATGTGCACCGGCTTCACTCTCGATGGTTTCCCGAGTGCCGGAGCTTGGATAACCTATGCCCTCGGCAGTCAGGCTGAGGATCTGCCCGCCTACGTCGCGATTCCCGATGTCCGTGGCACTCCCCAGTCGAGTGTAAATTGCTGGGGACCCGGTTTCCTCCCCGCAGCCTTTCAGGGGACCAGCTTTAATGCCGCGAAAGCCGTGCGAAATCTCTCCACTCCCAATGGACTCACAGATACGACCGACGCTGCCACCCGAGCTTTTCTTCAACGCCAAAACCATCGCCACCTTCAGAATCATGTCGGCGACTCACAGCTCGAAGCCCGCATCGCGAGTTACGAATTAGCAGCCCGGATGCAACTGAGTATTCCGGAAGTGACTGAGTTAACCAACGAGCCGGATTACATTCTGAAAGAATATGGTGCAGACGAATCAGGAAACAAAATATTGGACCTCCGTGCCGCATACGGACGCAACTGTATTCTTGCGCGCCGCCTGATCGAAAAGGGAGTACGGTTTGTCCAGCTTTTCAATGGGGCCTATCAAACCGGCGGAGAGGGTGTCAGCAACTGGGACGGCCATAAGAAGATCAAAGAACAATACGACATCCACGGGCCCGTTCTCGATCAACCTACCGCGGCCCTCCTAAAAGACCTTAAGGTCCGAGGCTTGCTCGACGACACGCTCGTCGTTTTCTGCTCTGAGTTCGGCCGTATGCCTACTTTCCAAAAGGGCGCGAGTGGTCGTGATCATAATCCTGATGGCTTCACCGCCTGGTTGGCCGGAGCCGGCGTGAAAGCTCCTTTCAGCTATGGTGCGACTGATGAATTTAGCCATAAGGCCGTGGAAGGAGTCACCACCGTTTATGATTTTTATGCCACGATCCTCCACATTCTCGGTCTCGATCACGAGCGACTGAGTTTTTATCACAATGGAATCGAACGCCGGCTCACGGATGTTCACGGCGGGGTGATCAAAGAAATATTAGCTTCGTCTTAAAACTAAGGGCACCCTACCACCCTTTTTTTACTCGCAAGCTTTCCCCCGCTGCCCGCAAAATCTCGTCCTTTCACTTGCGTGCTTGCTCAACATCCTTCCGGGCACCTCTATCTTCCCGAGAGACCAAACGCCGCAAGCAATTTCCAAGCAGTCACTGCCTCTGACCACCACCCAGTTCGCCTTCGGTTTTCTGCCGAGTGATCACCAATCTACGGTTCATTTGGGAAAAGTGTGGAGAGTTTTTCGG
>Ga0160423_10005382_pt1 | contig 10436 bp, 9 predicted proteins | sample CRUFie14St8metaG_FD_108191 | JGI IMG/M metagenome (GOLD analysis project Ga0160423, IMG submission 108191) | Marine microbial communities from the Costa Rica Dome - CRUD Field 142mm St8 metaG | ecosystem: Environmental > Aquatic > Marine > Oceanic > Photic zone | place: Costa Rica: the Eastern... | reverse complement strand
TTTTCAAGATGTTTTTTTGCTTCATCTAATTTTTTTAGCTTTATTTGTGTGGCAGATAAATTTGTTAATACAGAGACTCTATTTGGAGTAATTTTTAGTGATAAATTAAAGTACTTCTCTGCACTCGTGTAATCCTCAATATTGTATTTCTCTAATCCTTGTAGAAAATATTCTTTAGATTCTTCAATATTTTTATCCATATAAGCCTATCATAAATTATCTTTTGAAATAAAATAATACTAATTTGAAATATAAATATATACTTGGTTAATATAGTTATAAAAAAATTTATTTATTAGATTAAAAATGAAGAATATTAAAGGTTGGTATTTGCCAGACTGGGATAATCACTTTGAGTTTTTCATGGTTCCATACAAAGATCAATGGACCTATCAACAACCACAAAGAGATTTTGCTCTTAGCTTTGTTAAATCATGGAATTATGCTTTAGATATTGGTGGCAATATTGGCTTATGGTCAAAAGATCTATGCAATCAATTCAAAAATGTTTTAGTAGTAGAACCTCATCCAGAAAACATAGAATGCTTTAAAGCAAACATGAAAAATTTTGATAATTGGCAGATAGAAAAAACTGCATTATCAGATCATCATGAACAGAATGCTGAATTGTATGTTAGTCCCGATGAAAGTGGAAATATAAGTTTAATAGAGGAGGGGGTAATGTTTGCTACAACAAGTAGAATTTTAAAAAAAGAACAACTGAAGATAATTCATACAGAAGTCAAAATGTTAAACGATTATATTGACCAGTTTAATGGAAAAAATATTGATTTTATCAAAGTAGATTGTCAAGAGCACGAGAAGGAAATAGTGAATGGTGGTTTAGAACTTTTAAAAAAACACGATACTGTTTTATGTCTGGAACTTCCTTGTAGAAACATTGAAGAAAAGAAATACCATGATGATGTTGTTGCAGTATTAAAAGATATTGGTTATTTGAGAAGAGGGAATTTGTTAAAAGAAACTATATTTACAAAATAATTTCTTGAAAATCCAATTTAATGGTTTCTTGAAGTCCTTTAAGCCTTAATCTCTATATTGCCTTGCATAAGTAAATAAGTATAATCCAATCGCGATTTGTGGTTTTATAGGTGAATTTTGATACCATATCTAATTAGTAGAGTCATAAAACACTATTATGACCAAAGCTAAGCGGGCGTAGCTCAGGGGTAGAGCGCAACCTTGCCAAGGTTGAAGTCGAGGGTTCGAATCCCTTCGCCCGCTCCAAATAATTTGTATTTTTCTCTATTAAATTTATTTACTATAATTCCTTTTATTAATTAGTATAAAATATCGTTTAGTTGAGAATATTATACTTGAATTGATCGTCTTTAATTTTTAAGTCTGGAATATCTTTTTTCATTGCTAAATCATATAAATAACTCTCACATATTTTAATAGCCTCCAACTTTTCACTTGTATTAAAATTATTTTGGAATTTGTCACATATTTTTTTTGAATCCCATAATGGACTTTCTTTGAAACTTTTCTCGTTTAAAGAGTTTTTAAGTATAATTTCTTCATACTCATTATTCTTATTGCTTGGTAAGCCTTGCTTGTTTTTAAAATTAATAATTTCATCAGGTATTTTTGAACTGTAAGCATCCCTTAAAATTGATTTATTTTTGCCAGCATATATTTTATGGTTCATCGGGATAGAAAGAGCGTATTGAAATAAATTAAAATCCAAATATGGAGATCTTATTTCAACAGAATATCTCATTGAAGCCCTATCCCATTTATTGAGTAACCATTGAAGAAAACCATAGTTTGATTTCATATATAATGATTGAAATGAAAAATCAAAATCTTGAAGAGTGATCACATCTTTAAAAAATGAATTGCTCGGTTCTATATCATTAGAAGAGTCTATAAATTGATAATGGTTATCAATCTTAAATTTTTTTTTAAGATCAAAATTAATGTACTGATTTATAGGGGTTAAGTAATTATTTTTAAGAATTTTTAATAAATTAGTATTTGAAATATTATTTATGGCTGTATAAGCATCCACCATAGTATTTTGTGAAGCAATGGCAAAATCTTTTATATTGTCAACATACCCGCCTAAGCATTCATCAGCGCCATGCCCATCAATACTTACTTTAAAACCATTTATATTTTGCGATTCATATAAGGCAAGTTGTTTAGAGTAGGGTTGCTTTTTTTCAAGGTAATTAAATGTAGAGATAATTGAATTAATATCTAAGTCATTTTTGCTCTCAACTATAAAGGGATTTTTATTAAAATTCTCACAGAGCTTAATAGCAAAATCATATGTTAAATTTCCCTCATATTTTACGATGAACGGATTTAATTCTAAAATTGAGTTATTAATATTATTTAATTCAGAAAAGATTATTGATGAGTCAATTCCTCCACTAAGAGATGTAGATATCTTAACATCAGAAATTAGTCTCAAATTTAGGGCTTGATTTAATTTTTCCTGAAATTTATCTTTGATAATTTTTCTGTTTGGACTTATGTTATGTAAATTTTCAAGTCCATTCCACCATCTTTGTTTTTCGATATCTTTTTTTTCTATGTTTATTCTATAATAATGTCCCGGCTCGATAATATTAATTTTCTCATAGTCAGTTGTAAAACAACCTTCTTTTAGGTGCTCACCTAAAAGAATTTTATTATGATCTAAGCCATCATTTGTAATTGCAAGAATTGGTTTAATCTCAGAAGAAAAAATAAATTTATCTTCATGGTAGTAATAGTAACAAGGTTTTACACCATATCTATCCCTACATATAATTAACTCTTTTTTTAAAATATCATATATAGCAAAAGCCCACATTCCATTAAACTTTTTAAATGCATTTGTTCCCCATTGTTTATAGCTATTTAAAATGACTTCCGTATCTGTATTAGAGTAAAATTTATGACCAATTTCTATTAACTCTTTCTTAATTTCTTTAAAATTATAAATTTCGCCATTAAAAACGATCCAAAGATTTTGATCATTAGTCATAGGTTGTGACCCTTTTTCAGATAAATCCTGTATTGAAAGTCTTGTATGTCCAAGCAGTAAATTTTGATTTTTATATGAACCCATGCCGTCAGGCCCTCTATGCTTTAGAAGATCATTCATAATATGAATATGATTATCTATAGTTTCATTATTAAAGTTTATAATTCCATTTATTCCACACATCGTATCGACCAATCCATTTTATTAGGAATTCACATAATCATCTTCAAAAGATTTTCCATTTTTTTTCCTATCATCACCTTTAAGATGATCGAAATATTCACCAAGCCCACAATTTACAAAAGGATGTTCAGCATTGGTGTAAAGACCAGAAATATTTTTAAATTTTGTTTTTTTTTCATTTTCAAACTCTTTACGAACATGATCCCATATCCAAGAGTCATGCCATTGTTGAATAGAAAATATTTCACCAGAGGTATAAATATCAATCATTCTTTTAATAAAATTTTTAAATTCATTATGCTTCAAATTAAAAATGATAAACCCACATTCAGAGAATGGATTTTTTGGAGGATAGTGTGATCGAGCTAGATAAGAGAATAATTCGTTTTGGTCTGGAATAAATTCAATCAAAGAATTTGCACCAAATTTTTTTTTACATATTAGATCGGCATCAGTCCAAATTAAATATTTCTCATCATTAATAAATTGTAAGCAAAAATTAATAGCAAAAACTTTAAAAGAAAATTTGATAGCATTCCATCTAAAGTCATAATTGTAGTTTATTTTATATCTTTCACCCTCTTTTATGAATTGAAGACGATGGCCATTTGCTTCGTAGAGTGGAGAAAAATGTTTAAGAAAAGTACGATGCATTTCATCATAAAATATTTTTTGAATAATTCTATCTGACCCAAAGCTAATATTATTCGAACCTTCAAAAATGTTGAATAATTTAATTTTAGTATGTGCATTTTCGTCAAAGCTTGACAAAAACTTTTTGCCAAAATTATTAAAAAGCTCAATGTTCATAGTACTTATAAAGGCTATCTCTTGTTCCTTTAGATTTTCAGATGAAGAATTTTTAAACATAACCAGTCTATTTAGAATAAACCGCTATTTTTTCGCCATAAGTTTGCTATTGCAAATAAATACATTACAAGAACAACAAAATAATGTTTGTACTTTTTTTTTCGTTCGCCAAATATAGTTATAAGCCCGCAATGAGAACATTTCATATTAGACATATTTAATTTTCTTTTACATCTAAAACAGTCAAAACTTCCCCCTCTTTTTTTTATATCTTTTTCCATCGGGGTTGGGCGAGTATAATAAAAAAAACCCAAAACGAGTGCAACAGTTAGTGCAATTGTTATGGCAATCATAAAAATTAACTGTTGATCATCATATTATGAAGTGCTTGTTTCCATAATTCACTATATTCACAATTTCTATAATCTTTAAACCAAGGACCACCCTCTGTGTAGTGTACTCCTTTTGGCTTTCCATCCTCAGGCTCCTTATACCATCCTGCAAGCCAGTTCCATTCATGACTTACAGAGCCAATTTCTTCATCTTTTAGCCAACTAAAACGATGTAAAACTTTTCCAGTTGTTTCTGGATCGTTAACGAATTCTTTAGTGACTGTTCTGTTGCTTGGATGCCCGCAATTCCATAGAACTAGTGAACTCCAATTTTTTCTTGGATAAATCGTTTGCTCTTTACCATCCATTTTAATTCCTGGTTTTGGAGTATAGTCATGTTGAACACACATTACTGCGTATTTGTCATCACACAAATCAAACAAATTCTTTAAGTCCTCTAAAAAAAGAATGTCGCAATCGCAAAATAGAGCCCATCCATTGAAATTTGTAATTTCTGGAATTAAAAATCTTGAAAATGTAAATTCTGTAGAGCCGAGCTTGTCTTCATCTCGCCAATATAAATTTTTAGACCGCAATTCATGAAGAACAAGAGGAGTAACCTGGCATGAGGGGTTTAGTTTTTTAATTTGATATTCACAAACTTGGTATGAAATATCTTCTCTTGTATCGTATCCAACAAATATATTATACATTTGAAGATGTTATTTCATGATCAATAATTTTCAAGTTTAAATAATTAAATGTACCTAAACCAAATTAATCTAAAATTACAAGAAATGTTAGAATATAGAAAAACACATGACTGTAAAAAAATGAATTTAAGTGAACTTAGAGGCCTTCCTTATTTTAATGGTGTTTTAGAATTAGAATTTTTAAATGAAAAATTTTTAATGTTAAATATTTTAAATGATGATGCTGTCCCATTAAAATATTTTTGGAGACAGGGTTATGAATTATTAAGTTTAAGAATTTGGTATGCACTGACACGAAGTGAAAATAGTTTTTTTGATGTCGGTGCCCATACAGGAATTTTCAGTATCATTGGTAATTTAAATAAGCAGTCTAATAGTATTGTTTCTATAGAGCCATTTCATTTAAACTTTGAGAGATTACTGAGTAATTTAAAACTAAATAATATTTTTCCAAATTGTATTATGGGGGCATGCTCATCTAATGATGGTACAATGAATTTTGAGTTTAATTCATTTGGTGGTTATCACACATCGGGAGGCAAAGTTTCTGAAAAAAAAGGCACTATCATTAAAGTTCATAAAATTGATAGTATTAATACCAACAAACCTGTTGAAGCATTAAAAATAGATACAGAGGGCCATGAATTAGAAGTTTTAATAGGTGCAGAAAATACTATCAAAAAACATACTCCAGAAATCATATTTGAAATTAATATTGAGTCGTTTGATAAATGTAGAAAATTTTTATCAAACTTTAATTATCAATTTTATTTTATTGATGAAGAGAGTAACAAGATTTTAGATTTGAAAGGAGATATCAAAAATTTTATTCGAACAGAGGGCTCAAACTGTGTGGCCACAACCAAATTCGGTTTAGATGAAATAAATAATCTAATTATTTAAATTTTTTTTAGTTAAGTAGTCAAATATGGGACTAATTAAATTTTTAGTACTGCCCTTAAAAGTTAATAACTTATTTTTTGGATTTAAATTAAGATCAATATTTTTATTTTTGCCATCAAATTCTAAAATATAAACAAAATTTTCTTCAAAAAATTTAAAAACTTTAGGATTTTTGTCATATATTTTTTTTATAATAAATTGGTCACCGTACCATTGTTGTAATCTTAAAGGTTCTTTGATTAGTAATTCATAGCAATCTAAAAAAAAATTTTTGAAACTTTTTATAAGTACAATTCCTGCTAAATAGGGCATGACTTCATTAAAGTATTTCTTTTCAAATTCTGGATAGTGTTGTGGGAAATTATGATTAATCATAGGATTGATAGTTCTTTTTGCTAAATAAATACCATCAAAATATTCTTTAAAGTTTACTTTATTTAGACATAAAGTATCCGCATCTATAAACAATGAACTAGTGTTTATAGTTTTTATCTTGGAGTATCCAAGTAGTCTATCTGTCATAAGATTGCCAGTTGGTTTAATTCTTATAACCTCATCCACCGAGCTTATTTTACCAGTTAATATATCGCTTATTTGGATTATTTTTATTTCATCTTTATAAATTATTCTAGCTGACTTAACTAATAATTCAGGTATTTTTATTTTATCCCCAACCCAATAAAAAATTATTTGCTCAATCAATAATATTTAACTCAACTTAATATTTCTTTTTGGGATTTAATATTTTTTCTAACTTTTTAATTGGATCAGACCAGTTTTGCTTATTTGTTTGGTTTATCTTTTTTATAGAGGGATACCATAAATTTTTATTGTTTAATTGATTTTCCCAATACCAAAATTTCCCCACTTCTTTTGGTAAAAGCAAATATGTTGTTTGCCCAATTGAGGCCGATAAATGTGCATTAGTATTGCTAACAGTAATTGTAAAATCACATTTGCTGATAAAATTTATAAGACCCTCTAAATCATTGAACGTATCTAGATTTTCTATCTTGTGAATTAAAACTCCATTTTTTTTACAAAATTCTTTAACTAAATTATCCTCATTTGTGTACTGAATGTTATAAAATTCTATGTCATCTAACTGTAATATTGGCAATAAATCTTCTAAGTTCATTGATTTGGAATATCCAGTATCAGAGTTTGTACTTATCCAGGAAAGAGCACATCTGCGTTTTTTGCCATTGTGTTTTTTAAGGTCAATATCAAAAACTTTTTCTGGAGATTTAAAATCTTCAATATTTTTTCTAAAAAAAAGACCTAATGAGCATATTGGAATATGGTAATCAAAGAGGGATTCATCTGTTTTTTCTGATTTCTTTAATACTTTGATTTTTGGAAAACTAGATTCATAAAGAGGACATAATCTATCATCAATTAATATCAATATTTCTTCAAAAAGATTAATCAAATCAATTAAAATTGTGCTGAATAAAATTTGTTCTCCTATGCCTTGTTCGCCCCAAATTAATAGTCTTTTATAACCTAATGTGGGATTCCAAATTGGTTTATTAAAATCTAATCTCACTGGTCTTTTATTTAATTTACCCCATCTATGTTCATAGTTTTGCCATCCATTTTCAAAATCACCCTCGCTTAGCTGAATTTGACCTAAATTAAAATATGCGTCATGATAATTGGGATTTAACCTTATAGAATTTTTATATGCCTCTTCCGCTTTTGCGTACTCTCCGGCGTATCTATAGGCTATGCCTAAATTAGAATGTGTCATAAAATAATTTGGATTTATTTTTTTTGAATTTTCTAGAATTTTAATTGCTTCGTTTTGATCTCCTTCATCAATATAAGCAATTCCTAAATTATTAAGTGCCAAGACATTTTGGTTATTAATTTTTAATGCGCTTTCTGCACTTTGCTTTGCTAAAGAATAATTTTTTAAAATTTTATATATTTCTGATAAATTTATATAAATTTCTTCATAGTTAACTTTATTATTTAATGCCTTTTTATAGATTTTTATTGAGTCTTCAAATCTCTCAAGGTTTTTAAAAAGTACACCTAAATTCATATATGCTTGATGATAATTTGGGTTTTTCTTTATAGCTGACTCGTAGTTTTCAACTGCTTTCTCATAATCGTTTAAATTTTGATAGCAAAGTGCTATATTAAAATTAACATCAGCTATATTGCCATTTAACTTTAGGATTTGATGGAGAATTTTAATTGCATCCTCAAATTTTTTTAAAAACATCAAACTGAATGATGTATACATCAGTACTTTTATGTTCTTAGGATCATTTTTTAAAAGATTTTGAAATATCTCCAGACTTTCATGATATTTCTTAAGTTCGAATAGCTTTACACCATTATCTATTGATTTATTCATTAGCCAAAAACCTTTCTTTTATTAAAAGTTTTATCTTTTGAATAGGCTCTTCCCATTGGTCTTGATGTTCTTGTTGAAATATTTGAGCACTTGAGTACCAAAGATTTTTATTATTAAGATTGTTACACCAATACCATAAATTACCAATATTTTTTGAAAGGAGAATATAAGATGGCACTCCAAGAGCTGCTGCCAAATGGGCTGTGGTATTACTAATTGTAATTATGAAATCTAAATCAACTATTACTTCTGAAAGTTTTTTTAAATCATTAAAAGCATCGAGATCGTTGATATTTTGTAATTGATATTTGTAACGTTTTTCTAGTTCGTTAATTTCATCTGTTTCTTGAGTATACTGGAGATTATAAAATTCAATATGATCTTTAAGCTTAAAAATTTCGCTAAATTGAGATAGCTTCATTGATTTTGATTTACTTTCAATTGAGTTGACACTTTTCCACGATATCCCACATTTGAATTTTTTATCAGTATTTAATTCAAATTTTTCTTGGGTGTATAAATAATCTTTTCTATTGGAAAAATCTGTTTCATTATTTCTAAAATGATAAGGAAGTGAACCAAAAGGAATCTGACAATCATGCTTATTGCTATCCCAATTTTCATCAAAGGTATATACATCGTGATTGGGAAAGCTTATTTGAAATATTTCTTTTAATTTGTGATGTACTACTAATGTTAGGTTTTGAATTTCTTTTTCTAAATCCTTTATAATTGAGCTAAATAAAATTTGCTCACCTAATCCTTGCTCTCCCCAAACTAAAATTCTTTTAAAATTTTTATTAGGTTCCCATAAAGGTAGTTTACTTGAAATATTTTTATTCTGTATATGCCATCTATACTCATAATTTTCCCATCCTTCTTTAAAATTACTTTTAGATAAATGAATTAATGATTTATATAAATAAGCTTTTGAAAAATTTTTATTTAAATTGATGCATGTATCAAAGCATTTTAGGGCATCAATATTATTGTTTTGATTTTTGTAATTGATACCTAAATTTAAATACAGTAAAGGATCTTTACTTTGTATTTTTAATGCAGATTGAAACTTTTTATCAGCCGCATCGAAATTTTTTAAATTTGTATTAATGACTCCCAAATTATTCAAAGCTAAATAATCATTTGGCATTGTATGTAAAGCCTTCAATGCATAGTCACTGGCCTTTGCATAATCTTTTAAATCAATGTAGACACTAGATAAATTTGTATAAATTTTATTAGATTTTAGGCCATTTTTGATTGCTAAATTATATACTTCAATAGCTTCATTAAGCTTTTCTAAATTTCTAAGCATCGACCCTAAGTTTAAGTAGGCTTGAATATTTTTATTATCAAGTTCGATAATTTTAAAATAACAAATTTCGGCATTCTTATATTCTTGAAGAGTTTGGTAACAAAAACCAAGATTAAAATAATTTTGTGTGTCGTTGGGATTTATATTTTTAAAATGATTTAAATAAGAAACTAGTTCTTTGTAATTTTTAAGTTGAAATAAACAATAAATTATCGTTGTAATGTAATTTATATTTTCTTTTTCCTTTTGAAATAAAGTTTCCAAAATATTTAATGCTTTTGAATAATTTTTTTTTTGAACTAAATTTTGAGCCTTTATGTATTGGTTATTAGTATTCATAATATTTAAAAATTTTTTTAAATTATTAAATTAATCATTAATCCTAATCCAAGAGCTATGAAGAAAAAACCTTGTATTTTTTGAATAACATATATTTTTTTTTGAAAAAAACTTAAAGCTGAAGCCGTTGTCACCGTTAACGTTAAAATAATATACCAACATGCATCTACTATTCCAGCAATTGAAATTAAGTATATATCAAATATTAATTGATTATTTGTTGACATAAACTGCGAATAAACTGCTATAAACCAAACAAATATTTTAGGATTTAAAATTGAAATACTAAATCCTTGTAAGAATGAAATTGTATTTTCTTTTAGATCTTTATCTTCTAAATTTAATTTTTCTTTATTTAATATTGATTTCAATCCAATGAAAATTAAAAAAATGATAGATAAAATTTTAAGACCATTAAATATAAAAACATTAGTCTTGATAATTAACCCTAAACCTAAAACTGCGAATGTTG
>Ga0160423_10005381_pt1 | contig 10438 bp, 8 predicted proteins | sample CRUFie14St8metaG_FD_108191 | JGI IMG/M metagenome (GOLD analysis project Ga0160423, IMG submission 108191) | Marine microbial communities from the Costa Rica Dome - CRUD Field 142mm St8 metaG | ecosystem: Environmental > Aquatic > Marine > Oceanic > Photic zone | place: Costa Rica: the Eastern... | reverse complement strand
GAGTCGGGAGTTGCAAATTTGTTAGGATCGGCTCCGGCTACTTTGTAAACTTGAAGAATCATCTCACCGGCAACAATCGACTCTTGTGATTTACCGATACACGCTTGAGCTGCGGCGTCTAAATCAAATAGTACTGCTGGCCCTCCAAAGAAACCGCCTGTGTGTGGAATGGTGGGTGTGCCTCCGGCTATCGGTAGTCCGGCAATTGTGAAATCTTTAGTGGCTTCTAGTCCGACTCGACCCTTTGAGGTAAGGGTGAATCTGTAATAATAATGGTGTTCCTTATGGGTCTTTGCGTTGTTACTAAGTGTTAGCCCCGTGGGGACCCATTCGTACTCGACAGTTTCAACAGCCGACACGACATATCCGTAATATTCTTCACGAACGGTTGGTTTAATTAACGGGTTTGAGCTGTAGATAAGGTAACTTTCGGATGCATTCCGATCGTCAATCATTCGCCGTTGAGGGGCAGAGTAAATGTTAATTTTAGGTTCAGTTGGATTGGCGTTGGGGGTAGGGGTAACCAACCGGAGATTTGGGTTCGAGGCATTGACTGTGGGGCTGTTGTTCCAGCGGGTTTTCCGTTCGTTACTCTTGCTGCCGACCACGAGTGTTTGAGTGGCGTTAAACTCGATGAGTGACGTAAGCGAATTCCATTTGACGACTTGGTTGTTGTTCAAATTGTTGGCATTGTAACCCGTGGTGTCGCTTGAGCCATTATTCTCAGGGTTATATGCGTTGGTACCGTATGCAGGGCGGTAGTCAAACGGGCGAACAACAGGTGTCCAGAGAAAGCGAGCGATGGGCTGACTCATAGCTGTGCAGGCCATGAACAAGGCGCATAACATGAGTGATCGTGATTTCATCGTAAACATTTTTGTGCCACCTGTTTTTTTATTTTCCCTGAAATCAGGGGGTTAGTCAATCTCGTTACGGAGCAATTCAAATGCCAGTTGCCCCTTTCACTCATGATATAGACGGTTGATTTCGATGAAAGTTACCGGGTAAATGACCTAATTTCCTGCCAGTTTTTTGTTTAAAATCACGTAATCGCTCAAAATGTGCAAAGTTTCGCGTAATTCGGGGTCCAAACTGAAGGTATTGAGGTCCTCGGCAGGGTTGGGCTCGGGGTCGGTGGATTCCTTTTTGGGTTTGGGTGGGTCCAATTTTTTCAGGGGTTTATTGGCTTGGGCACCTTTGATGTCGATTTCGTAGTAGGATTCTTCGGGCAATGCGCGGTCGGCGCGTTCCTTGTTTCGGGCCTCGATGCGTTCTTTGTTTTCGGTACGTTCTTTGCGGCGGGCGGTTTCATTCAGGGAAATGCTGGGGTTCTCCTTGCGTTCCTTGGCGCGAGCGATGTCCTGCTGTATGTATTTGTAATCCTGATCAGTTTGTATGCGTTTACTGGATGCTCCTCGGAGTGAGGTGAAAAAGGCGCTGACTTGATCGAGCGATTTATATTCCGCTTCGGCGATTCGGTCGGCTTCGAGGGCGCGGGGGAGTTCGCCTTCGCTGGTGCCGAGGTACTCCATGATGGAAGGCAGGACAATGTCGGCAGCCACCCCATCGCGTTGGGTGGTGGCACCATTGATTCGGTAGAATTTCGAAATAGTGAATTTCAACTGGCCTGAGTCCTCAGCGAGGTTGGCGATGAAGGAGCGGTTGAGCGGGAGCAATTGTTGCACTGTGCCTTTGCCGTGGGTGGCTTTGCTGCCAACGATGACGGCGCGTCCGTGATCCTGCAGGGCAGCGGCGACAATCTCGGAGGCTGAGGCGCTCATATGACTGACAGCGACGACCAATGGTCCATCGTAGGTGACTTTTATGTTGACGTCGCTCATGACGCGTTGGCGGCCGCGGTAGTCTTTAATCTGAACAACTGGACCGCGGGTGATGAACAGCCCGGCGAGGTTCACTGCTTCCTGAAGGATGCCGCCTCCGTTGTGTCTTAGATCTAGAACGACGCCGTCGACTTTCTCCTTGTTGAATCGCTCGAGCAAAATCCGGCAGTGGCTGGAGCATTTGTCGTAAAAGCCTGGTAGTTTGATGATGCCTAGCTTTTCGCGTTTGCCATCACGTTGACGTTCGATGATGTAGCCTTTGGCGAGTTGATCCTCAAGCTTCACGACGTCGCGTATGATGCTAATGACTTTGCGTTCATCGGTGCCGGCGGGGATGATGGTGAGTTTCACGACGGACCCTTTTTTGCCGCGAATGAGGGACACAACTTTATCGAGCTTCATGTCCAAGATATCGGTGGCCTCTTTGTCGCCGGGGTTTTGCACAGCGATGATGCGGTCATTAGCTTTAATGAGTTTACTGAGGTTGGCGGGGCCGCCAGGCATTATTCGGACGATCTTGGTGTAGCCATCATCTGCTTGGAGTACGGCTCCAATGCCGGTGAGCTGCATGTCGATGCTGTTGATTTTGAAATTCTCAGTCTCGTGCGGGCTCATGTAATCTGAGTGGGGATCGTAGGCCCGAGTGAGTGAGCTGAGGTAAAGCTCCAAGATTTCACCTTCCTTGTAAGCCTTCATTGTTTTCAAAAGCCGATCGTAGCGACGCTGGATTTTGCCGGTAGATTCCTCCACTTTTTTGGGTTCAGGCTTTTCGCCAGCTTTGGCGTAGGTGAGCCGGTCGGCAAGCAGCTCAAACTTGACGCGCTTGCGCCAAAGTTCGTTGGCTTCATCGGTCGTTTTGGGCCATGGCAATTCGTCGCGCACGGGGTTGAAGGATTCTTTTTCCGAGAAATCCATCGGTTTCTCCAGCAGCGTTGTGACTATTCTCTGCCGTTCGGCAAGGCGTTCGAGGTAGCGCTGAAAAATTTGATGGGCCGGGCGCAGGCTTCCGAAACGCACTTGGTCGTCCAGTCGCGTGCCATAAAGTTTCTCAAAGGAATCAACATCGCTTTGCAAAAAAATCATATGGCTGAAGTCGAGGGCATTGAGATAATTCTTCAGGTGATGTTGGGAGATCTCATCATTCAGCTGCGTTTGCCGGTAATGAATTTGGCCGATAATTTGGCCGACAGTCTTGGTGATGCGACCGCACTGCTCTTTGGTGAGTTCGGCGTGGAGAGGTGCCAGTGTGAGGGCCAGCAACATGGTGAGCGCAAAGCGGCGTTTCATTGGCGGTATGGTGACGTTTTTGGCGTATTAGGCAAACCTTATCCCCGTAAGTTGTTCGGCGGACGTTGTGTGTTTTTGGGGTAATTCAGCTTTGACGGCGGCAATGGGTTCGCTACAAAAGAAGCATGCCACTGACTAAATTTGTTGTTCTTGCTCAATGGGTTCAGAGATCAATCTACTTAATTTTGACCGTTTGTCTATTCTCCATCACTGGTTGCCAGACGACGGCTTCGAATGAAACGGGTTTTCGCAGCCTGTTCGATGGCCAATCTTTGAAGGGTTGGACGATGATCAATCCCAAGGGCGGCGGCTTTGCGGTCACCAATCTGGTGGAAGACGGCGTGACTTCACCAGTGATCTACTGCCCTAAAGGCGGCGGCGGTGCGTTGTTTTCCGAGAGGGAATACGCGGATTTCATTTTGCGATTTCAGTTTAAGCTGACTTGGGGCGCCAATAACGGCTTGGCCATTCGCACTCCCATGCAGGGCAAGGCGCTGGCTTACGAAGGCATGGAGTTGCAGATTCTGGATAACGCCAACGCAGAGGAACGCTATGGCCGGGAGCTGAAGCCAGTGCAATTTCATGGCGCGTTATATAACGTGGTGGCACCGAGCGTATTGAATGCGCACCGACCGGTCGGTGAGTGGAACGAACAGGAAGTGGCAGTGATAGGCCGTCGAGTGACCGTGCGGCTCAATGGGCGTGTGATTCAGGATGTGAATTTGAACGACATCAAGGATCCGGCGATTTTGCTGAAGCATCCGGGGCTCTTGCGTGAGAGCGGCCATATTGGATTTTTGGGCCACAATGACGAAGTGTATTTTCGGAACATTCGCATCAAGCCCGTGGCGAAGGTGCAGTTGAACAACAAACACCCCGAAGGATTTGAGCCGTTGTTTGACGGGGCAACCTTGGCTAATTGGCAGGGCTTGCTGGCCAAGCCGAATAACGATCCTATCAAGCGCGCCGCCCTCGCAGCCGATGAGCGTGTGCTGCAGCAATCGGCAGCGAACCAGAAGATGCTCGCCCATTGGCGCGTGGTCGATGGCGAGCTGCGTTTTGATGGAAAGGGCGACAGCTTGAGCACAGTGCGCGAGGATTATGCGAATTACGAACTGTGGCTGGATTGGAAGATTGGTCCCAAGGGTGACAGCGGCGTGTATTTGCGCGGCCAACCGCAAGTGCAGATTTGGGATCCGCGGGGTGATGATAATCCGGTGGCAGCCTCGGGGAGCGGGGCACTGTTCAACAACAAGAAGGCGCTCAATGAACCCTTGGTCAAGGCCGACCGAATTACGGGAGACTGGAATCGCTTCAGAATTTTGATGATCGAAGACCGCGTACACGTCTATTTAAACGGGCAACTCGTCGTGAAAAACACGCCATTGGAGAATTACTGGCAAGAGGGTGAGCCATTGCCGGGGCAGGGGCCGATTGAATTGCAGGCCCACGGTAGTCCGCTGGCTTTCCGGAACATTTACCTGCGAGAGGTCAAATGAAACAAACAAACCGCCGCTCCTTTCTCCAGGTCACCGGCGCCGCCATGGCGTTCCCTTATGTGGGGAAAGTGCTCGGGGCGAATGAAAAACTTAACATCGGCGTCGTGGGTGTTGCCGGTCGGGGCGGAAGCAATATGCGCGGGGTCGCCGCGGTAAAAGAATCCCACATCGCGGCCCTGTGTGATGTGGATCTGAAAAATCTCATCGCCGCCGGCAAACAATATCCTGACGCCAAGCGTTTTCGGGATTTTCGGCGGATGCTGGATCAAAAGGATTTGGATGCGGTAGTTTGCAGCACGCCGGATCACACGCATGCGATCGTGGGCGTGAGCGCTTTAGAGAGCGGCCGCCATTTGTATTGCGAAAAGCCTCTGGCGCATACGGTCACCGAAGTGCGTGCCCTTACCGAGGCGGCCGCCAAGCATAAGCGCGTGACCCAGATGGGAAACCAAATTCATTCCGGCAGCAATTATCGGCGCGTGGTAGAGCTGGTGCAAAGCGGCGCGATTGGGGGCGTGTGCGAGGTGCATGTATGGGCCGGGGCGCAATATGGAAACATCGGGTTATCCGAGACCGATGCGCCGATCCCGAAGGATTTGGATTACGACTTGTGGCTGGGGCCGCTGGCGTATCGTCCGTTCCGCAAGGAGTACGCACCGTTTCATTGGCGCCATTTTTGGGAATTCGGGGGAGGCACCCTGTCAGATTTCTGGTGTCACTATGCCGATCTGGCGCATTGGGCGCTAGATCTGAAACATCCGCTGACAATTCATTCGCAGGTGGGTAAGGCAAGGCCCGAGCGTGTTACCGAATCGATGCGGGTGGAGTACACCTATCCCGCGCGCGGCAAGCAGCCGCCGGTGAAGCTCGTGTGGTATCAGGGGCGCGAACGCCCGGAGATCCTCACGGAAGCCCAGCGTAAGCAATGGAAGAGCGGCGTTATGTTTGTGGGTGAGAAAGGAAAATTATTTTCCAATTACGGTTCGCACCGGCTGATTCCGGAAGATCAGTTCAAGGGATTCAAGCCTCCGCCCAAGAGCATTCCTGAATCCATCGGTCACCATGCCGAATGGGTGAAAGCCAGCCGCGAAGGCGGTCGCTGCGGCAGTGATTTTAGCTATGCCGGGCCGCTCAGTGAATGTCCGTTGCTAGGGATTGTGTCTCATCGGTTGGGCAATGTGAAACTGGATTGGGATTGGAAGGCTATGAAGGTGAAAGGGGTGCCAGATGCCGATCGCCTGATTCGCCACCAGTATCGCGTAGGCTGGGCGCTCTAGAGGGTAAGTTCGACTCGACATTCCGAGCACCTAAAGCAAAAATTGGCGGAGTAAAGGGGGCGAGCCGCTAGGGCTGATTTATTTGCTTTGTCCAAACTTAACACATTGCGGACCGTGCTGCGCGAGTACGAATCGTGCCTCATCGCGTATTCGGGTGGGGTGGATTCGGTGCTGCTCGCGCACGTGGCGCACGAGGAACTGGGCGACCGCATGTTGGCGGTGATTGCAGATTCGCCTAGCTTGCCGCGGCGGGAATTGACCGAAGCCAAAGCGCTGGCCGGGGAGTTTGAGTTTCCTTTAGAGATCGTGGGCACTGGGGAATTCGAGAATCCAGATTACCATAATAATCCTGTTAACCGTTGTTACTTCTGCAAGCACGAGCTGTTTACGCATCTGGAAGCCATTGCCGTCCAGCGCGATTTTCGCGTGCTGGCGTATGGTGAAAATGTGAGCGACGCGGGCGATTGGCGGCCGGGTGCGCAGGCCGCCGGCGAATTTGAGGTGCGGGCGCCCTTGCGTGAAGCGGGTTTTTCCAAGACGGATGTGCGGGGAGTTTCACGCGCGCTTGGTTTGCCCACGGCCGATAAACCGGCCATGCCCTGCCTGAGCTCGCGCATTCCCTATGGGGAACGTGTGACCCCGGAAAAGGTGGGCATGATTGAGCTGGCGGAAAATGCCTTACGCGACTTGGGTTTTAGTGAGGTACGCGTGCGGCATCATGAAAGGGGCCCGCTGGCGCGCATTGAGGTAATCCCCCGCGAAGTGGACCGCTTACAGTCGAGCGAAACCTTTCAGCAGGTAAAAGCGTCTTTTAACCAGATTGGGTACGTGGAGGTGGAAGTAGATGGCGCTGGTTATCGGCGTGGAAGCTTGAATCCCGCGGAAATTATGAAGTAATGCCAGTTTTTGAATACACAGCCCGCGATGCGGACGGTCGACAGATGCAAGGTACGGTGGAGGCATCCGACCGAAACGGGGCGATGACACAGATTTCGGCGCAGGGATTATTCCCTGTTTCCATTACTGGCGGAGATGGAGAAGCGAAGACAGCCACCGCGAAGATGGTGTTTAATGAGGAAGCCCCGGGCCGACGCAGTCATGCCAAGCCAAAGCTGCAGGAGCTGGCTAATTACACGCGGCAAATGGCGAATTTACTGAAAGCCGGCATGCCGCTGACTGCAGCCTTGAGCAGCATGATTAGTCTTGAGGGTAGTGGAGTGTCTGCCGCGGTGAGTGAGCAATTGCTGCATGACGTGCGCGAAGGACACAACCTATCAGCGGCTCTGGCAAAACATCCTAAGATTTTTCCTGAGATGTACGTCAACATGATTAAGGCCGGCGAGAGCGGCGGTTCATTGGTGGAGGTTTTGCTTCGGTTAGCTGAACACTACGAACGGTTTGCTGAAGTGCGCCAAAAGGTGACATCTGCCTTAGTGTACCCGGCGTTTGTAGTCGTGCTTGGTCTAGTGCTGATCTTTGTTTTCATGAGCTACATTTTGCCAAAATTCATGAAAATCTTTGATGGTATGAAAGTATCTTTACCCTTATCCACGCAAATACTCCAAAGCATGAGCGATTTTTTTGCTAATTGGTGGTGGGGTATATTGATTGCAAGTATTTTACTAATAATTCTTGTGAGTGGTTACTTTAGTACCGCAGTGGGTAGGGAACGTCTGCACGGTTGGCTGCTGGAAGCGCCGTTGGTTAAAAAGATCGTGCGACCTACCATGTTTGGGCAGTTTGCCCGGACGCTCGGGGCGCTTTTGCGCAACGGCGTGCCGGTGCTAACGGCGCTAAAAATAACCGAGAGTGTCGTGCAAAATGTCGTTTTGCAGGACGCGATTGCTCGTACGCGTGAGGGGGTAACTGATGGTAAGACACTGGCACAACCTTTGGCCCGGAGCGGGGTGTTTCCCAAGTTAATGGTGGACTTGATTCACATCGGTGAGCAAACGGGTGATGTGCCGTCGGCTCTGGAAAATTTGGCCGAAACGTACGATAACGAACTGACAACCAACCTGCGCGTTGTAACAACCCTGATCGAGCCAATCCTGATTGTCTTTATCGCCGGGGTGGTGGGCTTTATGTTGGTAGGCGTGTTGCAGGCGATGTTCAAAATTACCTCCGCTATTGGCCGATGAAACGCGCGTTTACATTGGTTGAACTGATGGTGGTGGTGGCGGTCATGGGCGTAATTATTGGGATTAGTATCCCTGCTTTTCGGGCTTTTCTAAAAAAGGCACCTTTGGAACAGGCTATTAGTGATGTTGAGGGAATGTGCCGACAGGCACGCAGTGACGCGATTATAAATAAGCGGACATTAGAGCTGGTACTTAACGATGCGGAGGAATTCGTGACCCTTCGCACAGTGGCGCGTTCGGTAATGAGGATTGATCCAGAGACTGGTATGGAAGCAAATTTAGTGGAACAAGGTGAAGTGTTGGAACGCGTGGAATTGCAAGCGGACCTCCAGATTATCGAGCCAATTGATGAAGATTTCCTCGGTCAATTGGAGTTGAGGTTTTATCCCAATGGAACGGCAGAGCCTGTGGATATACGGGTAACGGATGGGAGCGAAGCCTACATTCTAAGTCTGGATCCGGTGACCGGTCAGCCCACTGTCATTAACGAGAATACGAGATAATGGAGGCTCACAAAAAGGACATTATGGCTTTCACCTTAGCTGAAGTATTGATTGCCGTGGGTATCTTTGTGGTGGCGATTTTCGCCATTCTTCAATTAGTGGGACAAGGACTTCAGTTGGTGCGAGTGATGCAGCAGCAGCGCCCGGACTTAGGTGCTCTGGCCGCGAAGACCTTGGTGGAGTTGCCTGAACCCGACGGCACGCTGGCAACCGGGCTGAGTGAGCCGATGGATGAGGATTTTGGAGGGAATGGAGGTGGTGATTTCACCCTTTATCCGGATGCACGTTGGCAAAGGGATATAATGAGTTTAGATGCTACCAATGGCTTGTATCAGGCCATCGTGACGGTTGAGGAACAAGTTGGGGGTGGCGATCTTGCTGAATATCAGATACGTTTTCTAATGTTCAGGCCGGACGTCGCTGAAGTTGAAATGGGCGGGGCTCAGGGAAGTGGGGCAGCGTCTGGTGGAAGATAGTTGAAATGAAGAAAAAACAATCAGCTTTTACTTTGGTGGAAACGATCGTTTCGATTGCTATCTTGTCGATCGTGTTGGCCATGGTTTACGGAGTCTTCTTTTCGGTGGCCCGTTCCACGGTGGCAGGAGCCGAAGCTTCGGTTGAAGTTCAACGGCAAAGAATCGCTCTTAAAACCATCGAAGACTCACTGAGCGGCTTGGTTTATTATGAGCAAAGTAAAGAGCAGTATTCCTTTCTGGCGGACACTACGATTTTCGAATATCCCAGCATTAGCTTTGTTTCGCGGGTTCCTCCCGGTTTTTTAGGTAACAAAGAGTTTGGTTCACAGCGGTTACGGCGAATCACTTTTCAGGTTGAGGATGATGAAGATTTGGGCCGATCGCTTGTGATGTATCAAGAGGCGCTCATGCAGCCGATCAACACGCAGGATATTCAGGAACCCAAGCGCTGGGTTCTGGGGCCGAATTTAGACACTTTTTTCTTTGTGTTTTGGAGTACAATTAATAACGAGTGGGTGAGTGAATGGACTGAAACCAATTCAGTGCCTTCTCGCCTAAAATTTGAATTGGCCTTCAAAAGAGCTGATGGTGAGGCGGCAAGAATTGAAGAAATCCAAAAACGCGAAATTATTGTCTTTTCTGAGAGTATTACTCAGGCGATGCAGAATCCGCCTCTGCCTCAAGCAAGGGGTGGCGGTTCGCGTGGGGGAAAAGGTGACCCTAGAACTAGTTCTAGGAAAAAACCTACAGCAGAGCAAATTGCAGCGTGGCGCAAAAAACGTGAGGAAGAATCGAAGAGAAGAGCACGTGATAATGAAGGGAAGAGAAAACTTCCCGAAGGGAGTAGGAGGGTTAGCGACTACGGTAAAATGCAAAATACAGCGAAAAGATATGACGCCAATGGGGACGGTATATTAGACCCGGGGGAAAGGCAAAGATGGCGTGATGACTGGGCAGCTAATAGGAATAATTCATCTGGGGGTAGGGGTAAAGGAGGTGGTGGTGACGGCACAGGCGGTGGTGGCGGCACAGGCGATGGCGGCGACACAGGCGATGGCGGCGACACAGGCGGTGGTGGCGACATAGGCGGTGGTGGTAGGGGGGGAGGCCCTTCAGTATTACCCGGGGCACTGGTTTTAAATAGTGAGCTCGCGGAATTTGAAGTGAGAACCTTGGAGGAATTGGTGGATATGGGCGTTTATGACTCAATGGAAGACTTGCAATCTACAGCTCCAGATGGAGCCGTTTGGGGGATCGATCCTGTTTCTGGATTAGTTGTGCCAGTTTATTAACGAGGTAGATTGAGTATGATTGATTAAAGGGGCTTGTTTCTAGTGCAGATCCAAAATCATCCAAAAGAGGAATCAGTATCCCCTAGTAACAATAAAAGAGGGGTGGCGCTGTTGGTCGTGCT
>Ga0160423_10005380_pt1 | contig 10438 bp, 9 predicted proteins | sample CRUFie14St8metaG_FD_108191 | JGI IMG/M metagenome (GOLD analysis project Ga0160423, IMG submission 108191) | Marine microbial communities from the Costa Rica Dome - CRUD Field 142mm St8 metaG | ecosystem: Environmental > Aquatic > Marine > Oceanic > Photic zone | place: Costa Rica: the Eastern... | reverse complement strand
TGTTCTAATTTGAACTTTAACAGGTATAGTAGATGATTTAGAAGCAAAGAAACAATCAACACTAGTTACAAAAATACCTTCTGGATCATCTATTAAGAAAGATTGAGCTAATGGATCTGGATTATCTGCTATTTGTCTAACTGATCTTCCTGTAACTCTACTTGTTCGTCTTGTATCTGATACGTTTGTTCTAACAACTCTTATTTCTCTTGTTGATTGAACAACGTCTCTAACAGTTTCTTGTAAACCTCTAGCAACATAATCTGCTTCGGCAGATGTTGCCGTACTTGAAGATGATAAATCAGCATTTGTAGATGAACTTGTTAATCTGAATACTCTTGTACCTGTTCTCCATCTAGGATTTGAATTATTTGTAGGATCAGGTATAGCAAAAGTACCTGATACAGCACCATTTGTATCTGTAACTATATTACCACCTAATGATCCCCCACTAGGAGTTATATAGCTTGAAGCGTCTATATTATCAAAGTAAGCATAAACTCTTGTATTTGGTCTTAAACCTTGAGCAGTAAAACTTATATCTCTACTTCTAATAAACGGTACAAAGTTAACAGCAACAACTCTATCACCTAAACTTTGTCTTTGAGTTTGAGGTACTATTGTTGATCTAATTCCTCTTCTAGTTTGTACTACATCACTTGTAGTTGTTGTAGTTATTCTTCTACCTTGACGTTGTACAGATGTTCTAGGATTACCTGTCCATTGATCTTGCCATTCATTCCATTCTGTACCGAAAGGTATTGATGTTATGTTTGAATTATTTAAACCTAATTCTCTTGCCAAGTTATCAAAAGTACCATTCTGATTAATAACTAATTCAGGTGCTCTATTAGTTTCTTTCCACTCATCTAATGGTGGATCTAATTCAACACTACCTATCCAATTAAAAATCATAAATGGTTGTAAGTTTTCTGTTTTAGTTGCTAAAGGCTGATCTATGGCAGTTACCTCTGTATAAGGAACTGTAATTAAATCACCAGTTTTTTGATAACTAGCTGCTGTTCTATCAGCGGCTACTATCGCTGTACCGTCATCATCAACTTCCTCTAATTCAATAATATCTTCATTGAACATAGGTCTTGCTTCACCTCTACCTCTATCAATAGAAATTTTGTAATCATTACTACCTACATCACCAATATTATGACCAGTAAAGTTATCAACTATAAATCCGTTTTTAAATCTATCTAAACCATTTGAATCTTGTATTTGAAGTGATTGAGCACTTTGTTCTAATAAAGAAAGTTGAGTATAGTATTCAACGTTTTGTATTCTTTGTTCTAAGTTACCTATGTCTCTCATAGTGAAACGTCTATTGTCTTGTTCAGTTACAATAACGTCTCTTGTGTCTAATGTATAACTAGGTATTTCTAAAGTTGCTAAATGTAAGTGTCCGTCTAAATCACCTGGTACTAAAGGATTTAATGCTGAAGCACCTTTTAATACTTTTAATTCAGCTTCTCTAGTAATAAAAATTTTGTCTATTCTGTTTAAGTAAAACTCAAAATCTGTTGTTATATCAGTATCAAATTTTACAATATCATGTGAAGCAGAACCAGTACCATCATAACTTCTTTCAAAATCTGAACCTGAAGTATTTCCTGGAACTGTTGAAGCGTCATCTACTCTAGGTCTAAAGTCTATTGTATCTCTTAATTCAAATTTTTCACCTGATGTATCTGAAGTATAACTAGGTATAGCATCATAATCTACAACACCTGAATATGAGTCAACATCAAAGTAATCACCAGAACCGTGAGAAAAGAAATCAAAATTAACTAATAATTGTCCTGTAGGTTTTAATGCGTCTGGTTTTAATTTAATTCTACCTATATCATAAAAGTTATCTCTTTGACCTGTATCTAAATCAAATCTATTAGTTATATCTGTATGTGAACTTGTAGCAGTTGTGCCAAATGCTGGCGACATGTAAACATTATTAATTGTTTTTACGTCTGCTTTTCCTAATCCTATTATACCATTTTCTATAATAGATTGTGAAGATATATTAACTGTTGAACCTGAATTTAATGTTTTTGATTTTGAATTAGCAACTGATCTACTTACTGTTGCTAAAATTTTTACTTTATGACCAGCAAAGTTAGCACCAAAATCTAATTGTAAAGTTTTACCTGTAGGCGAACCACCTAAGTTATAGATAGCGTCACCTTCGTGGTTATTACCACTTGTATTTAATACATCACCTACAGCACCAGTACCACCTGATCCTGTTGTCATTACTGTAACTGTAATATCTTTATCCAACTGAGAAGAAAATACTTCGTTAGTACCTGCTGTAATAGTTACATCACCATTAGATGATAGAGTACCTGTAAAGTGTCTTCTTACATTAAAGTTAGTATCTGTTAAACCTGAGTTATCAGTTGTTTTTAAAGTTTTAATAGTTATGTTAGGTAATTTAAATAAAGAAATATTGTTTTCTGGATTTTGTAATTTAGCTCTTCTTCTAGTTATAGGAGAAGCAGTAGTTACATCACTACCACCTACAGCGTCATCTAATTGTAAAGAAGTATTAGATGTAATATATTTTACAGTTGCTGTTAAAGTTGTGCCTGCGTCATTAATAAATGATATTGAGTCATTAATTTTTAATTCTGAATTAAATAAAGTACCTTTACCTGATAATGTTTGACCTGAGTTACCTATTGTAACTGTACCTGTTAAATCTGTATTTGATCCGTAAGTTGAATTTAATAAAGTGTCAGCAGTATAAGTAGGCGATCCTGCCATACCAATTTGTTTAGTTTGATTAAAGTCAAAACTTGTAACACCTTTGAAACCATATCTATCTGCTTGAATTGATAAAGAAGCATTTGATGATTGACCTGTAATTACTTCACCAGCACTAAACGTACCTTTTACATTTGCTAAAACAAGTGTTGTATGTTTAATAGTTGGCGCTGAAGAAAAAGAAGTTACGTTTTGTCCTGTTGTACCATCTTCACTAAACAATTCAAAAGTATTAGTTGTAGTATTTTTTACTGTAAAAGTACCTTCAGTATAAGCAGTTGAGTCTATTTGAAAAGAACCACCTGATACATTAATTTGTTGTCCGTCTGTTAAACCGTGTGCGTTTAAAGTTACAACAGCAGTATCAAAGGCACCTGAAATATCTGTATTAGAAGCAGTTATTGAAGTTACAGCAACTGATCGTGTTGCCGTAGCAGCCATAACTGTGGCAGTTGCGCCTGAAGTAGCACCTGAAACTGTTTCGCCTGTTGTATATGAAGCAGAACCAATAGCATCAACGTGTGTAAACATTTCTACATCAAATAGATAATGTCTGTATGTATTAGAAGTAGCAAATATATCATTTGTTTCACTACCTGTTACATATTCAAAACCACGAGATTTAGCACGTCCTATTGTAGGTACATCATTACCTACTGTTGATTCTTCCGTACCTCTAGCAGTTGTTGGGTCTCTATATAAATTTACTTTTTTAAATGCTTCTACATCGCCAGATACAAATCCTATGTCAGGAGATCCATAAACGTTTGAGACATTAACAAAGTTTTTTAAATTAAATCTTGTTTTATTATTATTTTGAGTATCAAAATCTCTTGCTTTATCTACGTCAACAAATGTTGTAGTTAAAACGGATGCTTCATAACCTTTTACATATGCTTTAAATGGTGAAACACCTACAGCAAGTTTTGCTTCTGAACCACCGTTAGCAGATGTAAATATACCTCTGTTAGTACCTGAAACTAAATGTTCTCTAACATCAAAATCAGGATTAGTTAAAACATAATCACCTGATTCGTCAAACGTTCTACGAGCAAGTGTATCTTCTAATACGTTATATTCTGTTGCTCTTATTTGTGATCTAATTTCACCATTTTCAACTCTCATTACTTCAAAGAAGTTTGAGTCTTCGGTACTAGATAATGTTTTCTTAGCAAGTGTTAATAATATTTTAAATCTATGAGCACCAGGAGCATTTACGTTTGAACTACCTGTAGCATTATCATTTAAACTTGTATCGTCTGCTGGTGTTACAAATGATTCTGTAACTGTAAATCCTACTCTATAAGATGGTGTGTTTGTGTACTTATCTAATACAAGTGTTGTATCATCAACTTGTACAAAAAATCCATTAATGTAATATACACCTTGTTTAACTCCAGCGGCAGAACCAGTATGTGTTGTAGCAATTACAACTGTTGGCGAACCTGAAGCACTTGATGTAGCAGTTTCACCATCTGTAAATTCTATTGCTGTATTATTTGTACCTGTTTTATTATACTTAACAAATAATGTGTCTGGATCAGTACCGTCTGTAGCAGCAACTCCTACAATATCAGCAACAACACCAGATGAACCACCTGTTAGTGTTGTATTTAAATATGTGTCTATTGAAGCAGCTGATTTAGAAGTTAATTTTAAAGCGTAGTAAGATGTATCTAATCCAATTTGACCAGGAATAACCATTGCCCCTTGTTTGAACATATGGTCACCAAATCTCTCAATCTGGTTTTGTAATATTGATTGTGATTGTGTTAACTCTCTTGCCTGTACAGCAAACGCTGGTCTAAAAAGAACTCTATGGAATTTTTTACTTTCCGTAAAGTCATCAAAGTAAGGCGTGAGGTTAAAGTCTGTTGGACTTGGCATTTATTTCCCTCTAAAATTCAATTATCAGTTTAACATTTTCAGTTTGATCTGAAGCTCTTGTTATTGGTGCCCTATTTTCTATATACAGTACATCACCTGTGTCGGCGTCAATTTCAGAACCAGCGTATCCACTTGAAAATGAAATACTATCAACTGTTGAAGAAGCACTTGAAGGTGTTCCTGTAGCACTTGATGATTGTCCTGTAATTGTATGTGTACTAGAAAATGCTGTTAAATTTCCATTACTATCTGCGCCAGCATCATTATGTCTTGTTTGTACATAATATAAAATTTTGTTTGATGAATCCCATTCTACAACTTTACCTACAGCGCCTGAAGTGGCTTGATTTATTTCTTCATCAACTGTAAAGTTACCTGAATTACTAGCAAGTAATATTGCTTTTGTTCCTCTTAATGTTGTAGATGAAGCAGCTGATCCGCCTGATTTAATATCTCTAAGTAAAGCAACTCTTCTAAAATCTTGTCCTACAACAAAATCACCTGTGTTTGATGATTCAGTACCTTCAAAGTTTGTATTACACATTACAAAAAATCCACCTAATTCTTTTACAGCATTAAAACCGTGTCCGCCTTTTGGCTCTATAATTACATCTAATTCTGAACCACTTAAACTTGTAGCACCAGCAGATACTATATCAGCATTTCTAATATAACCGTAAGTATAACCTGTACCTGGAGTTGTAACTGTTACTGCTGTCACAGCACCACCTGATACCGTCACAGTACATTCGCCAGATGAACCATCACCTCTAATCGCAACACCTGTGTGTGATCCGTTAGTACCACCTGAACCTGCTGTTTTAATTTTTACTATGTTAACGGCACCATCTACAGCGGCAGATGATACAGTTGAATTAGTAGCAACTGCCATAAAGTCAGTTGATAAAAAGTTTTGTCTTTGAGCAGCAGATAAAGAATACATATATTTCCATTTGTATCCGTCACCAGTTGTTAATATAGAGTTTGATGTACCACTTGGTTCTACTGTTGAGTTAGCGTCACCATTGTTATCTAAACATTTATAAACATTGAAATCAGATGTTAGTACATAAAAAGTTGCGTCATATAAAGCTGTAGCACCACTGTTTGCTGATTGTGTGCTTGAAGTTGATCCTGTTACTAAATGACCATAATCATGTCTGTAATAATCGTAAACTGTGCCTGTTGTCCAGTTTCTTCTAGGTACAGCAAATGATATGTCATTACTTGTAACTTTTTTAGCAGCCATAAAGTCGTCAAAAGAATAAAACTCTTCTTGTATTGAATCGACAGGTGTAGGTGCTGAAGTATCAGAACCTTCAAATTCTGTTCTACTATCTGGTCTTGTAGAAGTACCAAATGCGTGTGGTCTTCCTATAGCTAAATAATACACATTAGCAGATGATTCTGAAAAAGACTCTTGGAACTGCTCTGAGTTGTGTATTCTAAACTTATTTGTTATTATTGCTGGCATAATTTTTTTCCTTAATACTATTTATCCTCTTTTCTTTATGGTTTTGCCTTTCTAATTTTATTCTGCTAATTTATATATACTCATAAAAGTTTGTGTTGATTCACCATCTATTCTTCCATTTGCGCTACTTTCACTTGTGTTAGTAGCAAAAGCCTCAACATAATCATCCGTATCTAAATCTACCATACAAGTTCCACCACCTATATGACCTCTACCTTGACCATCGTCTCTATTATTTGTACCAGACGGATAATGTTCTATGGTGCCATTTTTCTTTACAGTCAATAAAGTTGCCATTTGGGCATTATTACTATCAGCTGAAATACTTGCAACTACTGAAACCATATATCGACCAGCAACTCCAGGTGTAAATCTGTAATTAGAACTATCCCAAGTTCCACCTCCAACATTGTGTTTAACTACATTGAAAGGAATTTTGCTAGCTGATCCACTTGTTAAAGTTACTGCTGTTGTTTGTAAAACAACTTCAAGGTATGGAGTATTAGCTAATAAAATATTTGCTAAATCAGTAGTAGCAGTACCACCATTTGCTATTGGCAATGTGCCTGAAACTGCTGGACTAGATAAACTTATTCTTGTTAATGCCATATTAAGCTCCTATTAATTTGTAAGCACCAAAATTACAATACTTATCTCCCGATTGTATTGTTGGAGTTCCTGAGTCTACATCTAAATAACCGAAAAGCTCAACATAATCAGATGAGCCATTAAAATCTATTATAGCAGCTGTTGAAAGTGCTTCTCTAACTGTTTCACTACCACCAGGAGTTAAGTCTTGTGCTTTATAATTAGAACCATTTTTATAAATTGCTATTATAGCTCCGTTAATCGTATCATTACTTGTAGAGTACATTGTTAAATTAGCATAAACAAAATATTTTCCTGCTGTTTGTGGAGTAAAGCGATAATTTGAGGAATGGTCATAAGCACTAGAAGAATCTAAAACCTCTGTGTTTATCGTTACTTTTGTTAAAGTAGCATGAGAAACAGTTTGATTTGATCCTAGATACGCTTCAAAAGCTGGAGTGTTAGCAAGTACACCTGTTGCCATAGCACTACCTGGTGTAAATGTACCACTACCGTTAGAAGATAAAAAAGAATTTCCGCCTGCGTCTTGTATTGTATTTACTTTTAAAATACTACTCATTTATTAATATCCTCCATATCCTGAACTAGCACCTGAATCACTACCACTAACTCCGCCAGTATTTGTTGATGTAACTGAGGATCCTATTCTCATTCCCCAAAAAGTATTACCGTATTCTGTTCGCCAATCTCTAGCACTACCATGATTATGTTTAATGTAAACTTCAAAATAATCATCTACATCAACATCAACAATTGTGGTAACATTAGCTTGATGTGGAGTTGTGCCAGAACTTTCTGTAATCATATTTAAACCTTGAGCATTTGTACCTACCTCAGAACCATTTTTATATATGCTTACTCTTATATAAGCTTGGTCTGCTATATTATCAATAGCTATACCTGTGCCCATTTGATATAGTCCTGCTACTGTAGCAGTAAATCTATAATTTGAGGTAATATCAAAATTACTATTAGTATCCCAATACTTGGCATTAAATTGTGCTTTTGTAAAACTATTATTTCCTATAGATTGATAACCACCATTATTATAATCTCTATAAACACAAAAAGTAGGTGCCATATGACCTGTCATTAAGCCTTTTGCTGTTAACTGTACATTTGCTGGTATATTAATTGAACCTGCGCCTGTTGTAGTTGTAATTGTTCCGACTTGTAATGTTCCACCTGCCATATTAAACTCCGATTAATTTGTATGCTTGAAAAAAAGAATAGAAAGCATTAGTATCTCCATCTATAACAAAAGTACCACTATCTAAAGTATTTCCTCTGCCATAAACTTCAATGTAATCACTAGCTGATAAATCTAAAATAATATTAGTTCCCATAGTGCTATTATAAAAATATTTATCTCCTCCACCTTCCATATCTAAAATTTGTTCCTCTAAAGATGAGCCATTTTTATATAAAGATGCTCTACCACCAGTTAATTGTCCATTTGCATCATACAAAAGTAATTGATATGAAATAGAATATTTACCACCTTTTCCACTAGGTATTGTGTAACGTCCAGTTGAGGTGTCATAACCACTATCGGTGTCATAAACTTCTGTATTAAATACTATTTTTGTATAAGAGTTATCTGATAATGTTTGATCTGCATTTAACCTTGCAGAAAAAGATGGAGTATTTGAGATAGCACCAGTTATGGTTGCTCCTGTTGGAACTGTAACTGTATCAGTAGCAGAGCCAACTGTAAGTGTTGATCCTACTGGTTCGATTGTATTTACTGTTATTGTACTCATATTAAACTATTGTTACCGTTGAGCCCGAAGGCACTGTTATTGTTCCACTAACTGTTATAGGACCAGCCAATAAAGCATTTTCTGAACTTGATATAGAAATACTTGTTAATGTCTGATTGTTTTTATGATACCATGACGAAGCTAATTTAGCAGTCGTAATAGTAGCATCCGAAGGCGTACCTATATCTAATACGTTTCCGTAAACGATACCGTAAAAAGAATCCGTACTTTCAGGCGCACCTGTAAATGTAATTGTTGAACCAGATACAGTATAAGCACTATTGGGTTCCTGAACTACGCCAGAAATTGTAACCAACATGTTTTGCTCATTCAAAGGAATTACACTTTCGCCGCCAGATTGCATTGTAAATGCTTGAGTTGATCCGTCAAAAGACAAATCATCTAACTTTGTAAAGTTTCCTACTACTGGTTGTTTTCCTATATAAGACATCTTAATTATTTATCTCTATTTTTTTAATTAACTTTTTGGATTTGCGTCTTTAACAGCTTTGATTCTTGTTTTCCAAGCGTCAATATCTTTATAGATTTCATCCAACTGGTCACCAATATTACCGTAAGCAGCTTTTCTTGTAGCTCTTACACCATTATTAGTTTCCTCTGTATTTCCAGCAGTTTCATAACTTGCGATTTGAACATCCGTTGGTTGTGCTAAACCAGATACGTTCCAAGATTTAATGTAATCTCCTTTACCATCACTATCGTTTTGTAAAGCAAAATTTCCTTGTTCATTATCCCAAGTTTTTGAATTGGCTTCTAAATACAATTTAACTTTTGTTGATAAATTTGCCATTTTGTTTCTCCTTTTATTATCCTCTTGTAGGTAAATTTAGATTACTTAAATTTTCTTCTAAAGTTTTACCGTCAGTTGTTGTGTAATTACTAGGCAAATCTCTTAATGCCTGTCTGTAATCTTTTAAATTTTGTTGTACACCTGTGCCTCTATCAGCTGCCTTTATTATTTCCCAATCAGTCTCTTTTAATAACTCATCTCTTTTTACTCTCAAATTTGCCATTATTCTATCGTTCTTGCCGTTAGCCCAAGCAGTCTCTTCAGCGTCTCTAGCAGTTTCTTCCTGTGCTGTGTAAGCAATTTTTACACCATCTACTATTTTAAATCTAGCCATCGTAGTACCCCCATAAAGTATAAAAGTAATCTTCAAAATTTCCAGTGTTAGGAGCAATACTAATCTTATTCATTTTTAGAACATAAGTTGCCTCTAAACTAGCACTACCTCTAATTTCTCTAAAATTGTTACTACTATCAAATCTACAACCTTCCCAAGTCCAATTATTAGATTGTTTAACACTTGACTCAGTGTCAATAGGTCTTAAACGCATGATGATATTCCAACTTTCAGCGTTAGCTGTATTATTACCAGCGTCTTTTGACATTTCTACCGAAGTAGCACCATTAGAATAAATTACATCATGTGCCGTATTATTAGCATAAATGTGTTGATAACCATATTTATAGTTATTACTTGAATTATGAAAACTTGAACCACCATCTGTTGAAACAGTACAAGTCAAGTGTGCGTCATCTGTTTCAGGTTTAGCACTAAATTCTAATAAAAAAGATTTATATGTTTCAGGTAAAGTTATTTGAATAGAACCTACTCCAGTTTGAGCAGTAGCAGAAGCAGTAGCAATTTTTCTAAGGTTACCTATATCAGAGGCAGACGTAACTGTTGTACCACCTAATGTAACTGGTAGAGCATTTTCTACTCCGTTTCCTGATAAACTAATTTTACTTAATGCCATTTTTTATTCCTATATGTTTAATTTAAAAGCTCCAAATAAACTTCCAGAAGCTTGAACTGCTGGAGAAGATGTTGTTACATCAGCAAAAATTTGCATTTTAACATTATCTGAGCTTCCATTAAAATCCATAACAGCGTTAACTGTTGGACTA
>Ga0160423_10005378_pt1 | contig 10440 bp, 7 predicted proteins | sample CRUFie14St8metaG_FD_108191 | JGI IMG/M metagenome (GOLD analysis project Ga0160423, IMG submission 108191) | Marine microbial communities from the Costa Rica Dome - CRUD Field 142mm St8 metaG | ecosystem: Environmental > Aquatic > Marine > Oceanic > Photic zone | place: Costa Rica: the Eastern... | reverse complement strand
ATAGCGATAGCACATACAGGTGCTAACTTATTTATGGCGGCAACCTTGCTACCATTTGTTTCACACATAGCCAAATGGCTGGGCAAAATATAAAAAGAAGGGGCTTAATTGCCCCTTTATTTTCTTAGTGCATTTAAATATTCCTGCCCTCGTATTGCTAAATCTATTAAGTCATTTAAAGAATTAACGGCATCAGGCGCACGTCCATATTCTCTTTCAAATTGTATGTTAGCAACTTTTCTAGCTTCACTAGGAAGCCTTCTATACTGAGCCATGTATTCTAACTTAGTAGGAGCATCACCTAAAAGAGATTTACCATCTGCAGTTATCTCTCTTCTAGCTTTGTTTATCTGTTCTTTTAATAACATACGCATGTTAGTACTTACATATGCTTCCTCTGTTTGCATAGCTCTAAATGTTTCATCTGAGTTTTTGTAATCTTCCCTTAGTTGTTGTTCATAACCTTTAGCTACTTCTACTATCTCAGGTAAAGCATCACGCACATATTTATTTTCTGCGTTACGTATACTATTTACACGAGACTTACTGCCTAGTTCAAAGTCTGTGTACCCAAAACTAGCTATGTACTCACCATACTCATCATCAGCCGTAGTTATATTTATACCACCTAACACTTTAAGTATTGGTGCTACTCTTTCTTTCTTCTCCGCAAACAAAAATTGTTTATCTGGTTTTTCAGCTTCATATTCTGCAGAACCAAATCTGTTAAAAGGTCTAGATAACTCTTGCATAAACGTATCCCAACCATCTAATTCAGGTTCATATCCTGTATCTTTAATCTCAAGACCTCTCATTCCCAATGCTCTTTGACCCTCTATGATTTGACCAAAAGGCACAAGAAACGTAGATAAGTATTGACCTAAAATTCTACCAAACGCTTTTCCTGCACGTTCTTCTGCAACTAAATCTCCTGTTTTCCCTAAAGCAAGACCACCTAATTGAACAACCTCATCTATCAGACTATTACCTACACCCTGTCTTATATTTGTACCAAGAAATGTCTCACTAAATTCTCTAGCATTAAAAAAATCATAGAATGTTCCGTTCAACATTCTTCTAGTAGCTTCTCCTAGATATAAAAATTGTCTCATTGGAAACTGTGGTGTCGTATCTATGTTATTACCACTGATAGTTCTCATCATTTTGTAATCAGATGGAGCATCATCCATGCTTCTATATTGAAGTGCCGCACCTACAATAGACATACTCATTAAAAAATCACCTGCGTATGCTAGTGCTTGATTACTCTCTTTATCTTTTTCATCGTCTTTAAAGAAAAATATAGCAGGTAATGTACCTGAACCTATAATGTTCCTAGATATTCGTTGTCTATCTTTAGCTGTAAGAGAACCATCGGGGTATGCTTTTCCACCACTTAAAACATTTATCATTTTTTTAGCTAGTGGTATTGAAGCACCGCCCATATACTGACCCATAAGTTCCATACTATTAAACATAAAACGTGGGAAAGGCAATACAGCCGTAAGACCATTACGAACAATAAATTGTGATGTACTTCTAAACACCCCTATGTCTGGTGCTTTAGCATATGTTATATCTAACGCTCGTGTTGTGGCATCAGCTATCATGTCATTAAAAGCTCTACCACCTTCAGGTCTAACTGTTCCTGCATCATTTAACATGTCTCTTATTTTGCCCTTATTAATACTATCTATAAGGTCAATATTCCATTCTCTTTTTACAAGTCTTTCTAACTCACCTAAAAATGCACCTCTTCTTATAAGATGTTCTTGCCATCTATTTGGAAAGTTGAGAATATCAACAGCATCTTCAGCCATAGATGCTATGGTATCTCCTATACCACCGCTTCCTCTCCCTGTCATCTTTTGTATTTCATTAATGTTATTAAACATCATGTCATACTGTTTAGATAATTCAGGTTGCTTTAATATAAAGTCAACGTATTCTTTTACATCAAGCATATCTCCGCTAAACATATATTTCATATGTCTAAAGCTCTCTTTATATACTCCACTTCCCGGCAGTAAAGATGTCACACCTGCTCTAAAACCATCTTGAGAGTAGTTATATAGAGCAGTATCTATAACATTACCTAAACCCTCTAAAGGCGCACGAATACCTGCCGATTGTAGGTTACGTGCGGCAGTTGCTACTTGAGAAACAAGCCCTGCTCTACGAATATTTTCAAATCTCATTAAACCTTTGCGGAAACCGTTTTGTGCATCTGCCATTTTCTTTTCTTGTATGGCACGTAACTCATTAAGAGGTCTTTTTCTTTTTATATGAGATAGTTTTGCAAGTGTTTTACCTGCTTCTGAACCTGAACCTACTACACCTAATATATAATCTTCAAATGAAACGTCATACTTATTAAGCGTATCTATTAATTCATCTCCTGCAATTTTTTCACCCATTAAAGTGTATTCAAGTAGATTATCTATGACAGTTTTATTGTTATCAAACGCATCTCCAATTTTGTCTTTTAACTCTGCGGAAGCAGCAACTAAACCGTCTAGTTTTTCCTGTCTTAAAACAGGACGAGTAAGTGAATCACCTTGACCTGCTAGTAAAACAGTTTCATCTATTATATTTAAACCTTCTGCGGTAAAAGTATTAACATCTTTTCCTAATACTGTTTTGAAAGCATCTCGTGTTTGTTCATCTATAGCCTCAAGAGTTTGTAGACCAGCTTCTCTTGCTTTGGTAGGATTTAAAACTTTTAAACCATCTTTGGTTGTATCTGATATTTCTTTACCGCTTTTCTTTTCAAACTCTTCTATAAACTCACTAGCTATATCTTTATTCTCTTCTGCCTTTTTAGCCGCTAACTTTTGTTTTGCGTCTATCTCTGCATCTGTATTCACTCTAGCTGTGTCTATTTGAAATTTTCTTTTAAGATATTTGTCTTTCGCTTGTTGTTCTTTCTTTCCAAATTCTTCTAATATCTCATCTGTATTCTTTACGATTGTGCTTTTACCTGTTAATGCTTTCTTCCCTATTTTTGCAAGGGGTTTAGTTAACACAAGACCTTCTAAAGCAGAAAGCGTACCTGCTATTACAGGCACAGCATACTCACCCATGCTTGCATCGGCATTAGATAGTCTTTTTATCTCATCATATGCTTCATTCAAAGCAAACACAGCACCAACAGGGCTTAAATCTAAAGCACCTATAGATTCTACTATACTGTCGGTGTTAGGATTACCCACAAAATCTTGTGCCATAGCTCTGGCAGTTTTTCTGTTCTTGGTTACTCCTGTTTTTATCAGGCTATCTACAATAACATTCTCTGACTTCTCTCGCCATGTAAGATTTTCTCTCGGTCTAACTTCCTGACCAGCAAACTCTCCTTGTGCTTCTTGTTCATCTATCTTACCAAATAAGTTTGGCAGATGTTTTTCTACCATAACAGGGTTTTCTTCATATAAAACATCTGTTAGTTTTTGTGAATCTAAACTACGTAAGTATTCTTCATCATAGAAAGGGTCAGATGATTCTAAATATTCTTGAATTAATATATCATCTACCTTGCTATTCTCCTCTATAATATCAATACCTACCTCATCTGCAGGAGATGGTGGTTCATCGATAGGTGGTGTAGCTTCGTTAGCAGGTAGGGGAACATAATCATCATCATGTCGTGAACTTATGTACGCACCTCTTTTTCTATTTCCTGTAGAAGGTAGTGTTTTTTGTGTTTGTTCATCATCATGTCGAGAACTTATATATACCATTATAGTAAGCCCTGTCCTGTATACAAGAAGTAACTAGTTGTACCTCGATTAGTACGATATGCTATGATGTCACCAACCGCATATTTACCTGCTTCTTCATTTTGTTCGACAGTTGCTTTATCTACTAATATAGGACCTCCCTGTGTAGACCTCTGTTCTACTTTTATTTTAGGATTATTTTCTTTGCTTACCTGCTGTTGTATGTAAGCATCTATTTTTTCATATACTGTAATTTCTTGAGCTTCTAGAAATTTTGCTAAACCCATAATTTTTAATTGGTCATCAGTAAATTGATTACGCATATTTCTAATAGCGTTCATTGTTCCATTAAAGTACTGTACCTTTTTCCCTTCGGTTATTGTTTTAACTTTATCATTTACAGAATCGTATAAACCGATAGCTTCCATCTCCTTTTTAAACTGATTATTATATATGCTATCCAAACTTCTATTAGAAAATTGTATACCAGCATCTGTAGTTCCTGCACCCTCTGCTATTTCTATCTTTCCTATACCGTCTAATGCTCTCTGTATTGTTGCACCTAAAACTTCCATTCTTCTTTTATCTTTTTCAGTCTTAAATGTTTTAGCCTCTAATACTGCAAGTTCTTCAGTGCTTGCGACAACCATTTGTTCAAACGTGGTATAGGTAGGTGCTAGTTTAGCTTTTCTATTTGCAATTTGTTTCTGTTCAATGGTCAAATTAGTAATTTGAATTTGTCCTGCCTCTGCCGCAGCATCTCTTGCCTCTTTTGCAACAGCTATATCCAGTTGTTTATTACGAATTGTTTTCTCGTATGAAAATTTCTCTTTCTCAAAAGCTAATCTGTCAGCTTCTGTTTTCTTACTGTTTTCAAATTTGTCTTTGGCTAAATTAAAATTGTCTGTAGCTAATTCCATATCTTGGTCTAGCTTTTCCATTCTCTTTTCAAAGCCTTCGACAGACATATCAAAAGTTTTATCTTCTTGTTCTTCTTTTACTTTCTTTCGTGCATAGTCTTCAGCACTAATTAACTGACTATAATCTACATCAACACCTGTGCTTCTCAATGCTCGTTCTGTTTGTTCACCTAAAGGTGCATCTGCTTCTACTTTTTTTCTTACTTGTGAAGTTAAGTCAGGTTTAAATAAAGCACCATATAAACCTACTCCCTCTCCTTCTGTTTCTGAAAAAGATGGACCTGAAACTGGTGTAACAAAATCACGAACATATTCTGGTAGTGTTCCTGTAGTACTAAGACCTTTAAATTGCATAATTGCATCAATGTCTTTTCCTGCTCTTTTATTTAATTTTAATTCTTTATAAAATTCTTGTGCTTCTTGTACACTACCGCCACCTTCAACATATAGTTCATATGCTTTATCTATTTTTTCTTGTTCTGTTCCGCTAACCAATGATGCTAAATTTTTTAAAGTATCTTCAACTTCTTTACTTTCTTTTTTTGCTCTCTCTTCATCTGCTCTTCTACGAGTAACATGATATTGGTACATACCATCAGCACGTTCTTGTGTACGTAGCATATCTTTTTTAAGTTGGTCATCAACTGAACTTGCTAAACCTGTTACTAATCCTGTTAAAAATGCCATTATGCTCTCCGTGCCATTAATCCTGTAGGCTCTTCTGGTGTCTCTTCTACTACAGGTTCTTCTTCTACAGGCTCACCTGCTTTTTCTTTCATCTGTGTACGTATGTTCTCTAGTATAGCTTCGTTTGTCTTATTATCTTTCACATCTGTTAGACCGTCATCGTAGTCTATACCCTCTTGTTCGGCTATAAACATTATAACCTCAACGATTAAAGGTAACACAAGCATCCCTACATCAATGCTGTGTTTACCATCCATGATACTACCCATCTGAATAGTATTTGCTAGAGATGTGACAGGTATGCCCATCTTGAGTATGTCTATTATCTGTGACGTAGCTTCAGGAGTAGACAGACGTGAGGTATAATAGTCAACTGCCTCATCTACAGTACTATATTGAGGTGGACTTTGCCAAGGTCTAGCCCCTAACTCGTGTGTTAAAGCCTGACCCGGAATAGGTGCATCAAGTAAAGGTTCTTCCATTTTTCAACATCTCTCTTTGTTTTCTATAAATTAACATGTGTTGGGCTACCCTAAAAGCAGGTTCTGAAGAAGCACCGCTAGGCATAGACATAGAGTTTCTTTTAGATAACAAACCTTTTGTTTCTTCTTGTACAGGTTTTAGTTTATCTATATCCATGTTACTATATAATTCTCTTGCTGGATTATTAATCATATCTACCTCTTAAAATTTTGCACCTATCCAAGCAGAACCAAGTGTACCTATAAGGCTACCGATAGCTGACCCTGCCGCAGTTTGCCCTGCTTGTTTTGCAGTCTTAGCACGTTGGTCTGCATTTAATTGTGCTATTGCCATATCTGCATATCTATTTAATTCATTCTCTGCAGATGTCCAAGCCCATTCCATAGTATCTGCATAATAACTCCACAGATTATTATAGGCTTGATTAGATATATCAAGTATAGCTTTAGCATTTAATTCATTAGCACGATTGATTGCGGCAGTATCTGCAGTAGCTATTTCTCTTCTCCACTGTGCGTTGCTCTGTGCTATAACAAGTTGGTTCTGTGCATTAAACTGGTCACGTTGATTTGCAATCTCCTGATTAAATCTTTCTACTGTATTAATCTGACCTGCATTAAACTGTGCTTGTGCATTTGCTTGTGATGCATTGAACTGAGAAGTCTGTGATTGCAAGTTAGCAAAGAACTGGTCTGTTTGATTTTGAGAAGTAGCATTAAACTGATTAGCCGCATTTACTGCCGCTTGGTCTGTAAATAAAGATTGAATACGAGACTGTGCTTTAAACATTTCTGTTTGCTGTCTATTAGATAGATTAGCCATATCCATCTGCATAAAGTTTTGTGCGTTCATTACAGCCGCTTGCTGTCTGTTAGATAAGTTTGCCATATCTAACTGAGATAAAGCCGCAGCTTCAGCCATCACTAAGGCTTGCTGATTGTTCAGGTTTTGTAAGTTCATTGTGTTAGCAATACGACTATTCTCTAATGCAACCTGTTGTTCAGCAGTAAAGTTCATATTAGCTACATCAGCAATACGTCCTGCATTTTGCACACGTGCTTGAAACTCTTGGTCAAATTCCATGCCCATGAATGTAGCACGTTGTTGTGCGGCAAGCATGTTACGCTGTTGTCTATTCGATAAGTTCTGTGATTCAAACTGTGCTACCGTAGATGCGTCTGCTTGTGCAATAGGTATAGCTGATTCCATAGCCGCTTGAATAACAGCTTGACCTGCTATGGAAGATGCCCCTAAACCACGAGATGCTAACATGCTATTTGCTTTACGCATAGCACCTGCCGCCCATGCTGGTGTGTTACCACCTTCAAAATCCTGCATTAAGCTATCTAGCTGTCCTTGCACAGTAGCTTTTTGTGAAGGGGTAGCTTGAGCCGCTTGTATTTCTTCTGTAAATTTAGCCGCTTTCTGTGCATCTGCCGCACCTGTGATAAGTTCACCATCCTGTATCTCACGTTGTACAGGATTGTCCATAAGTATTCCTGCACCCTGTGCCGCACTTAAATCACCTACAGAACTTTTTGCTTGCTGTGATGCTACTACTTCTGCACGTGGGTCAACTGTTCCTTGTGCGGCTTGTGTTGCATTTAATGCTGTATCTACATCTTCTTTAGATGTCTCTGCTTCTACAGTTTGTGGTGTTTTTTCTTTTACTGTATCTGCCTGAGTAACACCTGCTATAGCAGTATCAATAGGGTTAATTGTACCAAGCTGACCTGTGCCAGTAGTTAACTCTGTGCCTGTTGGAACTGCACCTGATGGGTTCATTATCTGTGCGGCATCTACTTTACCACCTGTCGGCACACCGGGCTGTGTCATTCTTTGTACAGTTATATCACCTATATTAGTAGTTGGTTGTTGTTGTTCCTCAGTTGGTTGTTCTGTAGTTTCTGTAGGTGTGGTTGTGCCACCCTCTTGCAGTTTAACAACAACACCACCTTTTGCCATCTGTTGTGCCTGTTTAACAAAGTTATTCATTTGCATTTGTTTAGCAGGATTTGCTCCAAGAAACTTATCAAAATTCTCCATGTCTCCTTGATAACCCATAGCACGTGCTATCTTTGCCATACCACTAGGTTTAAATGCTTTGAACATAGCCATAATTATTTCCTATCTAATGCTCTATCTAGTTTATCTTCTACTCTATGTAGTGCTTCCATAACCCTATCCATGTCATCTCTTAGTTCCATCTTAGTAGCATAGTCTTCACGAGTTTTATTTAGTAAAATCTGCAAGCGTTTTACTTCTGCAAACATCTGACGAAATGCCCAGAACACTGGAGCAATAACCATTGTTAGAACTATATTCCAAAATAACATAGGGTCTATTGTCATGTTATGTCTTTCTTCCGCTATGAAAATTTTTAATCGATATAGCTCCACCTACAGAAGCTAAAGGAACATTAGCATTTACAGTAGTAGCCACTGTATTTACATCATAATTACTACCACCTATTCTTACTGTGCAACCACCCCAACCGTAACTAGGCCAACTAGATGTAATTTTTATAACTTGACTAGTATCTGTAATTGTAAATGTTCTAGTTTGTATTGAACCAAAACTATTTCCACCGCTACTTGTCCACTGCTCTTCCAATGTATTATCTAAAAATATTTTATAAGTAGCACTACCTGAAGCACCTTGTCTCATATTAGAACCACCACAAGTATATGTTCCAGTATGACTTACCGTAAAACTATAGTTACTACTTCCTGTGTATCCATCATCGTGCCATAGTGTATGATAATATAAATAAGTCTTACCGCCAGTTGTGTAATTAACTACAGGTGTTCTAGTATAAGTACTACCTCTGTTTATATGATTTATACTATTTCCTGTAAGATTTGAAGCAGTAACAGTTTCGTTTAAAATAGCTGGTACATAATTATTATCGGCACTTTTATAGTATTCTGATAATGCATGAGGTGCATCACCACCATATTCAGTCGCTATTGCTTGCAGAGATATTGCATTTCCTGTTTGAGGTAATGTCATTATGCTATCGTTCCTGACGCTGTTACATCTGCTACCGTAGTAAAATTACCACTTGAGTCTATAGCAAATAATTTTGTGCTTCCATATTTAAATACTAGTGCATTTTGTTGACTAACACCATTAATAGTAAAAGTTCCTACCTCGGCAGTCCACTGACCGCTTGCACCTAGTTGTAAAGAAGCTGTTCCTGCTGTTGCATTAGTAGCTTTAAGAACAGGTGCATCTACACTATCTGCATATACATTAGAGTATCTATTAGTTGTAGTACCTATATCATATGTGCTATCAGTAGTAGAGACTATATTACCTGTAGTTACAGAGCCTGTACCTGTATCTAAACTAGTAAACGTACCACTACCAAATGCTACATTACCTGCATTACCACTAAATACTTCACTACTATTAGTTGCATCAGCTATAAAAGTAAATTTACTTGCACTATCATCATATCCAAAGAAACCAAGTTTAGCAGTACTACCTGTATGATATCTAAACTCTATACCTCTATCTTTATTATCATCTGAACTAGGAGCAGTATCTCCACCTAATGTAAATATAGGGTCATCAATAGTTACTGTAGTGCTATTTAATGTAGTTGTTGTTCCACTTACCGTTAAATCACCACTAATAGTAATACCACCTGTTATATTAATATTACCTGTTCCTGTTATATTAGAATTAGCTAAGTCTAAGTTACCTCCCAACTGAGGACTACTATCTCCCGATAAATCAGTATTAATAGCTACAAAAGAAAGCTGACCACTACCATTTGTTTGTAGTACTTCGTTAGCATTTCCGTCTGCTATAGGAAAATTTAAACCATCTAATACTATTTTACCATTACCATTGGGTGTAATTGTTATATCACCATTTGTATCTGTACTGGTTAAAGAGTTAGTATCTAATAATAGATTACCAACAGCTACATTTCCAGCTAGAGTAGCATTAGCACCTGCAAAAGTTAAGGCTGTTGTAGTTCCCGATTTAATAATTAAGTTGCCAGAAGTGTTTGTTAAAGAACCATAGGTAGTACCATTGTCTTTAAGAAAGACATCGCCACTATCAGCATCAAGAATAATATCTGTTACAGCATCTAAAGTAATAGTGCTACTATTAGTTATTTGCTCTATAATAGGAGTAGTTAAAGTTTTATTAGTAAGAGTTTGTGAACCTGTTAAAGTAGTCACTGTGCTATCTATATCAAATGTAACTACATTTCCTGATGCAGTAGTATGAATACCTGTTCCTCCACTAAGTGTTAGTGATTCACTATCTAAGTCTATAAATAACGAACCTCCAACTGTAGTATTACCTTGAAAATTTAACTTTTGTGCAGTATTTTGTGAATCAATATATGCTTTTACAGATTGTTGTGTTGGAAGATGTGTAGCAGAATTAGAAGCCATATCATCTTCGTCTTTAAAACCATCTATAGTTAGAGTAGCGTCTGATAATGTGCCAAATGTAATTGCATTTGTTGTTGTAATAGCACCAAATCCAGAAACAATAGAACCAGAAGCTAATGCACCAACGGTTGTAAGACTTGAAAAGTTGTCTAAAGTAGATTCAAAGTAAGTTACAAAATCTGTTAATGCTACTTGAACCATAGTGCCATTATCATT
>Ga0160423_10005377_pt1 | contig 10441 bp, 7 predicted proteins | sample CRUFie14St8metaG_FD_108191 | JGI IMG/M metagenome (GOLD analysis project Ga0160423, IMG submission 108191) | Marine microbial communities from the Costa Rica Dome - CRUD Field 142mm St8 metaG | ecosystem: Environmental > Aquatic > Marine > Oceanic > Photic zone | place: Costa Rica: the Eastern... | reverse complement strand
AAAGATGAAAGCATAGGGTCATTTTCGGCACTATGTTCGGTTTTTTTTGTCATTCCAAATGCAGTCAAATTTGCATTTTTAAATTTAGGATCTTTGTTAAAAAACTCAGTATCAGTTGGATTAGCTCCTGGCCATCCGCCTTCAATATAATCTACTCCAAGATTATCTAAAGCTTTTGAGATTTTTTCTTTATCATCAATAGAAAAATCTACACCTTGTGTTTGAGCCCCATCTCTTAATGTTGTATCAAATATATAAATTTTCTCTTTACTCATTTTAATTTCCAAGTGGTTTTACCATCTTTATCTTCAATTAAAATACCATTATCTAAAAGTTCATTTCTTATTTTGTCTGCTAAATCGTAATTTTTTTGATCTCTTGCATCATTTCTTTGTTTGATTTTTGAATTAATTTCATTCTCAGTTAAAGCTATTTTTTTTCTTTTGATAGTAAACCAATCATCTTTTGACTGATTTAATAATCCAATAAAATTACACGCAGAAACAAATAATTTTTTATCTTCATCTGATCCATTTAATGCGTTATTGAAAAGTTCGTGCAAATTTGCGATATAGCCGGGGGTATTTAAATCATCCCACAACGGTCTTAGTATTTCATTAGGAATTGAAACTAATTGATCTAGTTTAATATATACAGAATACCATTTATCTAATGTTTTTTCACAATCACTTATTAGTTTGTCGTTCCAATCTAAGCTTTGTCTGTAATGAGCGCTAATTAAAGCCAGTCTTAAAACTTGGCCATTAATTTTCTTTTTTAAATCTCTTATACGCAAAATATTTCCTTGTGATTTTGCCATTTTTTCATTTGACATTGTAATAAAACCATTGTGGACCCAATATTTTGCGAAAGAATTAGTTTGATTTGCACATCTTGATTGAGCTATTTCATTTTCATGATGGGGAAAAATTAAATCTCTACCACCTCCATGAATATCAAATTCACTTCCGAGGTATCTTTTTGACATTACAGAACATTCTAAATGCCAACCAGGTCTACCTTTCCCCCATGGAGAGTCCCAAGAGGGTTCATCTTCATTTGAAGGTTTCCATAAAACAAAATCTTCAGGATTCTTCTTTAATTCTGATACTTCCACTCTTGATCCAGCTATCAATTCATCTAATTTTTTGTTTGATAAATTTCCGTAATCATTGAATTTTTTAACTTCAAAATAAACGTGTTTATTTTGTGAATAAGCATAGCCATTTTCAATTAAATTATTAATCATATCAATCATAAGATCAATATTTTCAGTTGCACGAGGTTCATTTGATGGTGTTTCGCAAATTAAATATTTACAATCATCATGAAAATTTTTTGTTATTTTTGTAGTTAATTTATTTATTGAAATATTTTTTTTTTGAGCGGCTTTAATTATCTTATCATCAACATCGGTTATGTTTCTTACATAATTAACCCTTTCATCGCCATAAGTATTTTTAAGTATTCGAAATAAGATATCAAAAATAACTAGTGGTCTTGCGTTCCCTATATGAGGATCATCATAAACTGTAGGTCCACACACATACATTCCAACAGATTTTTTATCTATAGGAATAAATTTTTCTTTTTTGCCACCAAGACTATTGGTTAAAAAAATATCCTGAGTCATTTTTATAGAAATATACTTTTTATATTAGTTTGTGAAACTAATTGATTAATTTGGAATTTTACACACTGGAATTGCTTCCATTTTATGTAAATTCATTTTTCTTATTTCCGAATATTTTGATCTATTTTTTGAATTAGGGTTTTGCATAGCCTCTTCAAGCTCTTTATAAGATAGACCAAGCTGACCTTCATCAGTTCTACCGTCATCCCATAAACCATCGGTTGGGGCGGCATTAATAATTTCATCTAAAATTCCTAATTCTTTTCCAAGTTCCCAAACTTCAGTTTTATTGCAATCTGCAATTGGAGAAATATCAACTCCTCCATCACCATATTTTGTATAAAAACCTACTCCAAAATCTTCAACTTTATTTCCAGTTCCAACAACAATTCCAGAATTCGCTGCAGCAACTTGATACAAAGTTGTCATTCTCAATCTTGCTCTTGAATTAGCCATTCCATGTTCGCTTTCAAACTTTCCTAGTGTTTCTTCAAAAGATTTAAACACACTATCCAATTCTAAAGTATATCCCTCTACGTTTGAAAATTTATTTTGTAACCATTCTTTATGTCTTTGACTTAAATCATGCTGAGCCGCTTTTTGTTTAATAGGCATGGATAAAACTATTGTTTTTAGTCCTGTCATTGCACTTAATGTACTTGATACTGAAGAGTCTATTCCACCGGACACACCAATAACTAATGACTTAGCTTTTTTTGGCATGTTGTTTACGTACTGTTTTATCCAATTGGAGATAAATTTTGCTTTTTCTGAAGCATTCATAATTTTTAGATATTATTAATAAAAAATTTTACAATGTTTTAAGATGCCGCTCTATCCGCTTTTTTGGAATAGGAGCTATTCTTTTTAATCTCATCTGAAATCAAGAATGCTAATTCTAGCGCTTGGTTTGCATTTAATCTTGGATCACAATGAGTATGATATCTTGAAGATAAATCTTTTTCAGATATTTTTTGTGCACCACCAATACACTCAGTAACATTTTGACCTGTAAGCTCAATATGAAGACCTCCAGCGTAACTTCCTTCACTTTGATGACAAGCAAAAACATTTTTTACTTCTTTTAACACGCTATTAAATGGTCTTGTTTTAAATCCTGTTGCAGCTTTTATAGTATTGCCATGACATGGATCACATGACCAAATAACATTTAGACCTTCTTTTTTAATTGCTCTAATTAATTTTGGTAAAAATTTTGAGACATTATCTGCTCCAAATCTTGAGATTAATGTAATTTTCCCTTTTTCATTTTTTGGATTAATTCTATTACAAAGATTAATCAAATCGTCTGCTTTTAAAGTTGGACCACATTTTATACCTATTGGATTTTCTATACCTCTACAAAATTCAACATGACCACCATCTAATTGTCTTGTTCTATCGCCAATCCAAACAAAATGAGCTGATGTAGCATGATTTTCTCCTGTTGTAGAATCTGTTCTTGTCATTGTTTCTTCAAACGGAAGTAGTAATGCTTCATGCGAAGTCCAGAAATTTACTGTTTTCAATCTTCTATTAAATTCAGCATTTATACCGCATGCATCCATAAATGAAAGTGCATCTGAAATTCTATCTTCCAATTCTTTAAATCTTTTTAATTCAGGTGAATTTTTTATAAAACCAAGATTCCAATTATGAACATTTTTAAGATCTGCATATCCTCCATTAGAAAAAGCTCGAATTAAATTCAATGTAGCAGCTGATTGTGAATAAGCTTTAAATAATCTTTTTGGATCAGGAACTCTTGCTTTTTCATTAAATTCCATACCATTTATATTATCACCTAGATAACTAGGAAGTTCTTTGCCATCTTTAGTTTCAGTAGGTGCGCTTCTTGGTTTTGAAAACTGTCCTGCTATTCTTCCTACTTTTACTACCGGTAGTGACGCAGAATAAGTTAAAACTAATGACATCTGCAACATTAATTTAAAAGTATCTCTTATATTGTCAGGTTTAAATTCTGCGAAACTTTCGGCGCAGTCACCACCTTGAAGTAAAAATGCTTTTCCATCTACAACATCAGATAATTGACTTTTAAGGTGTCTTGTCTCACCAGCAAAAACTAATGGTGGAAAAGTTCCAATCTTATCCAAAACCATATCCAATTCTTTTTTATTAGGATAATCAGGAATGTGCTTTACAGGATATTTTCTCCAACTATTTTTTTTCCAATTTTTCATCTTCAGGTTGAACTGTTATCATAAAAAATTAAATTTTGAAATGTGAAATCTTACTAATATAATGCTTAAATGTTTAATTTTGTGACAAAATTTTTTAAAATATTAATTTTATTATTACTATGTACTTCGCTATTACATGGGTCAGAAAAAACTTTGACTAAAGATGAAAAAACTAGCTTAGAAGTATATTTAGTGATTGATCCAGAAAGTTCTGATCGTATTTTCACTCGTGATATAGACAATAATTTAACATTTTCAAAAAATAGTTATTCAGTAGAATCTGGTGAAATAAGATCAAATGCATGTTTATTAATAAATTTATCAAAAATAGATTATTGGAGCTATTTATCTGAATATTGGAATGAAAAGGATCAAAATTTATTTTTATTCGACAGTATATATGAAGAATACGGTGTCAAAAATGTAGCAAAAATTTTATCTCAAGATAGCAAGATAGCACTAGAAAAATTTGCAAAAGAAAAAGGGGTTGAATTAGAAGTAACAACAGCGTGTGAAAATAAAAAAAAAGGGAACAGTGTTGGCTTACACAAAGATCAATCTCATGTATTTTTAATCCCTAATTATTTTTATCATTTCTTAGCAAAAAAAAATAATTCTAAAATTAAAAAGATTCAAAATTCAGATATATTAATTACTTATGATTTTGACACTATAAAAAAATTATCTGATGAATACTCAAAAGTAGTTGATAAAAAAAAACAAATAGAGCAAGAATTGAATGCAAAATATCAAGAGTATGCTGATAGCAAAACTAAAGAAATTGCTGGATCTCTTTATCTTACAACTGACCAATATAGTAAAAATAATCAAAGATTCTGTACATTAAGTTATAAAGGAAAAGATGCAATATCAGTTATAGGCTACCGTTTATATGGAGATGAAATAATAACAAGCTTGAAATTAAAAAATTACTTAATAGAAAAAAAAATATCATTGAAATATCAAGAAAATTCAAATTTTTTTAGCAAGACATTTGACAATATAAATGATGCATTTTTAGAGATCAAAGCAGCTTTAGAAAATAGAGATACAGATTTTTGTAATTTTTTTGTTGATTATCCTGAAAATATTTTAAAATTGAAAAAGGCAATAGAAAGTCAAACAAAATACAAACCTATACTGGGCCAATTATATGAATATAAAATGACTAGTGATAATTATGCTAAAAATAAAGGATATTCTAATTATAATGAATACTCTTTTGCATCTAAAATTAATGCAAGCAAAAACCAACTTAAGACACTTAAAAAATATGGCATAAATAACACTGACGATTATACAAAAATTCAAAATGAAATTGTTTCATTGTCCTACTCAGATTCAAAAAACATTAAGACAGTTCTGCTATTTTTAAAAGATACTGAAAATGCTATGAAAAAAGGTGTTGATGTAATTACATACAAAAAAGAAAGGCTTGCAGAAGAAAATAAGCAAGCAAAAATAGCTGCTGAGAAAGAGAAGAAAAGAAGAGAGGAGTTTGCAAAAGATTATCCTTATACTGCAACTTTTAAATGTGGAATGAGTGGTGGTTCTCACATAAATATAGCGGCTTGTTTTGTTGGTGGAAAATACAGTGCAGAAACCGATCTTGAAATTAAAAATGGTGACACCTTTAACTTGTACAAACCATATAATTTACTCCAAGCTGGAAATGAAACACGTTATGGATTAGAGGTAAATTTGAGGAAAAATTTTAAAATAAAAGCGCAAAATTCCCATGAAACACTAGTTTTATCATTAGAAATTAAAGAAAACTCTTCTGGAAAAATTATGTACAATGATGCGGTAGGCAAATATGGTGTAATACATGTTTCAAACTAATTATTGGTATTAAATAAATTATTTATTAAAGATTTATTATCTTATTCTACCGTGACTGATTTTGCTAAATTTCTAGGTTTATCTATATCATAACCTTTATGAAGAGCAGCATAGTATGCAAGTTTTTGCAAAGGTATTGTAATTAAAAAAGGAAGTAAATCATCTGATGTTTTTTCAACATGAACAGTTTCCCAAATATTTTCAGATTGAATTTCATCTTTGCTTTTATTTGTAATTAAGAGAACTTTTGCCCCTCTAGAAATTACTTCCTGCATATTCGAAACTGTTTTTTTGTAATATTCATCTCTCGGAGCTAAAACAACAACTGGCATACCTTCTTCTATTAAGGCAAGTGGTCCATGTTTCATTTCACCAGCTGGATATCCCTCAGCATGTACATAAGCTAATTCTTTTAATTTTAACGCTCCTTCTAGCGCAATTGGAAAAGAATACCCTCTTCCCAAGAACATCGAACCTTTTGCGTCTGCAAATTCTTTACTCGATCTTTGTATCTGATCGTCTGTTAACAATGTATTTTCAGTGAGTTTTGATAAATTTATTAATTCTTTTATTTTTTTTGAATATTCTTTTTTATTAATAGTCTTTTGCTCATATGAAATTTTTAAACATAACAAGTAAGCAACTAGCATTTGACCCAAAAATGCTTTGGTTGAAGCAACACCAATTTCTGGCCCACAATAGATTGGTAATACTAAGTCAGAGTCTCTTGCAATTGAACTTTCAACTACATTGACAATTGAGCAGGTTTTAACATCATTTTTCTTACATAAGTCTAATGCAGCATATGTATCTGCTGTTTCTCCTGATTGAGAAACAAAAACATAAAGACAATCTTTTTTAAATCTATTTTTTCTGTAACGAAATTCAGATGCGATATCAACACTTACATCCAAATTTGTATTTTGTTCAAACCAATATTTTGCAATTAGACACGAATGATATGCGGTACCACAACCGATTAGTAAAATAGATTTTAAATCCATAATTTTCCACGGAAAATTTGTAATATTTATTTGAAGATTTAATTTGTCTAAATATTCATTTATACAATTTTTAATAGTAGTTGGTTGTTCATCTATTTCTTTAGACATGTAATGTTTATAATCACCCTTATCGTAATCGATCTCATCTTTAGATAGATTGAAAACTTCTTTATTTACTTTATTTCCATTTTCTTCAAAAAACTCTACTTGATCTTTTTTTAAAATACAAAATTCACCATCTTCCAAATAAGAAATTTTATTTGTCATTGATTTTAATGCATAAGAATCTGATCCTAAATAATTTTCATTTGGTCCATATCCTACTGCTAACGGGGATCCTCTTCTTGCACCAATTAATAGATCTGGCTGATCTTCAAAAATTATGCCTAGTGCAAAGCTCCCATGTAATTTTTTTAAAACTTTAATAATTGAATTTTTTAAATTATTTTTTTTCAAATAATCAGTAACTAAATGTGCAATTACCTCTGTGTCAGTTTGTGATTTAAATTTGTATCCTTTTTTTTCTAAAACTTTTTTTAATATAGTTGAATTTTCTATAATACCATTATGAACGACTGATACTTTATCAGATGAATGTGGATGTGCATTTACAGAACTTGGTTTGCCATGTGTAGCCCATCTTACATGTCCTATACCTATATTTCCTTGAAGATTAACTTTAGAAATATTTTGTTCTAGTCTTTCTACTCTTCCCTCACACTTTATTTCATTAATATAACCTTTGTTTATAGTTGCAATACCTGCTGAGTCATATCCTCTATACTCTAGCTTTTTTAATGAATTAATTATTCTATTAGAAACTTCCTTGCTGCTAGTTATTCCAATAATTCCACACATTATTTTCTCTTATAATTTTTTACAGTTATTTGATTTGATCTTGTTAATGCAAGACTTTTTTGTATTACATTTTTTGTAATTACAGATCCTGCTCCAACTAAGCTTTTTTTATTTATTGTGATTGGAGCAACTAATGAGGAGTTTGATCCAATAAACGCATCATCTTTAATGATTGTCTTGTTTTTTTTAATTCCATCATAATTGCATGTGATCGTACCAGCTCCAATATTTACATTTTTTCCAATGGTTGAGTCTCCTACATAAGATAAATGATTTATTTTAGATTTTTTTCCAATTTTACTTTTCTTTACCTCAACAAAATTTCCAATTCTTGCTCCTTTTTCTATTTTTACATCTGGTCTTATTCTGGCATAAGGTCCAATATCAACGTTGTCACTTACTTGAACTCCCTCAAGATGAGAAAATGCTTTTATAGTCACATTGTTTCCAATTTTTACTTTTTTAGAAAAAATTACATATGGTTCGATTGTAACATTTTTTCCTATAACTGTTTGTTTAGAAAAAAAAACAGTTTCGGGAGCAATCATTTGAACTCCCTTTTTTATAAATTTATCTCTAAGTTTATTTTGTTCTTTTTGTAAATTTTGATATGCCATTTGCTTATTGTATATATTTGACTATTAGTTTATTTAATTCACAATTTATTTCTTAAAAAAACTTTAAAATGACACAAAAGCTTACAATTCTTTTTGATTTAGACGGTACATTGGTTGATACAGCACCAGATTTAATTCGTGCGCATAATCATGTAATGAAAAAATTTGGTTATCCGACAAAATCTATAAATGAATTAAAAAATGCTGTTGGCAGAGGTGCAAAAGCACTTATGGAAAAAGCTAATGGTAAATGGAAGTGGTTTGATGAAAAAATTAAAAATGAAATGACAAAAGAATTCTTGTCTTTTTACGGTAAGAATATTTTGCATGACAGTAAATTGCTAAATGGAGTATCTGAGTTTTTAATTTGGTGTAAAAAAGAAAATATTTCTATGGCGGTATGTACAAACAAAACAGAGCATTTGGCAGTTGATCTTTTAAAAAAAATTGGGATTTATGATTACTTTGAATATGTTGCTGGATATAATACTTTTGATTACTGCAAACCTGACCCAAGACATCTAACCAATGTAATTGAAATTATGCAAGGTGATATAAAAAAAAGTATAATGGTTGGTGACAGTGAAACAGATGCAAATGCCGCCAAAGCAGCCGGAATTCCAATGATTTTACTAAAATACGGATACACTGAAAAAAGATCCAATGAAATTTATCATAATCATTTAGTAAAAGACTTTATAGGTATTGAAAAAATAGTATCTGAATATCTTTAATATTGATTAATTTTTTTTAACTATTAAAACAAAATAACTAATTAGGAGTAATTGTGTTACTGCATACTGTTAAAGTATATTCATCGAAAGAAAAACTTCCAAAGAAAAAGCAATTAGCCTGGAAAATTGCTGAAATAGCAAGTGACAATGCAAAATTAGAAAAAGCCTCAATAGAGATGGTAATTAATAGAATTATTGATAATGCCTCTGTTGCAATAGCATCTTTAAATAGAGTTCCTGTAATATCAGCCAGAGAAATGGCTAAAAGACATTTTAGAAAAAATGGTGCTACATTATTTGGGATAAATTCAAAATTAAGATTTGATTGTGAATGGGCTGCATGGGCTAATGGTACAGCGGTTAGAGAATTAGATTTTCACGACACTTTTTTGGCTGCTGACTATAGTCATCCTGGGGATAATATCCCCCCTATTTTAGCTGTTGCACAACAATTAAAAAAAAGTGGGAAAGATTTATTAAGAGGAATAATCACTGCATATGAAGTTCAAGTAAATTTAGTTAAAGGAATATGTTTGCACAAACACAAAGTGGACCATATCGCTCATCTTGGACCAAGTGTTGCTGCTGGTATTGGTTCTATGTTAAAATTAAAAACTGAAACAATTTATCAGGCAGTTCAACAGGCACTTCATGTAACGATATCAACAAGACAATCGAGAAAAGGAGAAATTTCAAGCTGGAAAGCATATGCCCCTGCTCATGCGGGTAAGCTTGGCATTGAAGCTGTTGATCGTGCTATGAGAGGTGAAGGAGCACCAAGTCCAATTTACGAAGGAGAAGACAGTGTAATTGCGAGAATTTTGGACGGAAAAAATGCTAAATATAAAATTCCTCTTCCTAAAAAAAATGAACCTAAAAAAGCAATTCTAGAAACTTATACAAAAGAGTATTCTGCTGAATATCAAGCTCAAGCATTGATCGATATTGCTAAAAAACTAAATAAAAAAATTACAAATTTAAAAAATATTAAAAAGATAGATATACACACAAGCCATCACACCCATTATGTAATTGGTACTGGGGCAAATGATCCGCAAAAAATGGATCCAAATGCAAGCAGAGAAACATTAGATCACTCAATTATGTATATATTTGCTGTAGCTTTAGAAGATGGTAATTGGCACCATGTAAAATCATATACAAAAGCAAGAGCAAATAGAAAAAGTACAATAAAAATTTGGAAATCAATAAAAACACATGAAGATAAAAAATGGACAAAAAAATATCATGATCCTGATCCAAAGAAAAAATCATTTGGTGCAAAAGTGATTGTTACAATGAATAATAACAAAAAATTTACAGAAGAGCTTGAAAGAGCTGATGCACATCCGTATGGATCTAGACCATTTAAAAGAGAAAATTATATTAACAAATTTAAGATTTTAACTGACAAAATTATTTCAAAAAATGAAAGTAATAAATTTTTAAAAAATGTTCAAAATTTAAAAAATCTTAAAAAAGGTCAACTTAATAAACTCAATATAGAAGTAAGTAAAAAATATTTAAAAATAAATAATAAAAAAGGAATTTT
>Ga0160423_10005376_pt1 | contig 10444 bp, 10 predicted proteins | sample CRUFie14St8metaG_FD_108191 | JGI IMG/M metagenome (GOLD analysis project Ga0160423, IMG submission 108191) | Marine microbial communities from the Costa Rica Dome - CRUD Field 142mm St8 metaG | ecosystem: Environmental > Aquatic > Marine > Oceanic > Photic zone | place: Costa Rica: the Eastern... | reverse complement strand
TGGTCTAGGGGTTATGACGTCGCCTTGACATGGCGAAGATCGCAGGTTCAATTCCTGCCGAGCCCACCAATAGAATCGATTCTACATAATTTATTTATCAAATTCATATGAAATTCTCAATCTACCCTTACCCTTGTTCTTTTTTGAGATGAACTTCACCTTGGGTATCATAGACGTGTTAGAAGCGTGTGTTCCGGCACATGGACACAAATCCACATCTTCGATTTCAACCACTCTTAGGTGTGTGATTGACTCTGGAATCCTGTGCATGAACTTTGTATGTCTCATTTTTTCGTGAGATGTTATTTTCTCCCTATCCCATTCATGGATGTTCACAGGAATTTTGGAATTTAGGATAGAGTTTACTTCGTCAATTATGATGTCCGGATCGAATACGTCTTTGTCATCGAATAGCAGATCCACTCTGGAGCTTTCTACGCCAATTTGGTTTCCCACGGTTTCAGCCCCCCAGATATCTTCAGACATTGCAGAGAAGATATGTTGTGCGGTGTGCATGAGCGTGAGTTTATTTCTTCGATCTCGATTTATCGTACAAATTACTTCTTGACCATCTGTGAATATGGATGCATCGTCAACAGGATGTAAGGTCATTTCTCCTGGCAGTACCTCGTCCATTATGCAGGATTCGCCTTCTATCGATGTAATCTCCCCAGTATCTCCTGGCTGTCCACCCCCTCTTGGATAGCAGTATGTTTCCTCCAATAACAGCGAGTTCTCGTCCTTCCCTACTATCCGCGTGGTGAATGGTGGAGGATCGGTTCCAGGATGTTGAGTCATGTGCAATTTTTTCTGCATTAATTCACCCGAAAATTTCAGTTAATCCGCCGTTGAGAATCGATCCTGATAGTTGTTCACATTCACTTGTCATCGATCTGTCACCATCTAGTATATCGACATGGGAACGGACCCAACTGACTATTTTTCTGACCCCTATCCCAGGGGATTCTTCTATGGCTTCTATGGCCTCTGTGGAGCAGATGAATTCATTCGCTAAAACCTGTGACAATAGAATTGATGATTTTAGTGACCTGTGTGCCCCCGTGGCGCCCATTGATACATGATCTTCCTTGCCCATGCTAACAGGGACATTGCTAATTGTAGCTGGGCTTGAGAGAATATGTAATTCTGAAATGATTGCCGCAGCTACGTACTGGACAATCATCAATCCGCTTTCCAATCCCTCGTTACCGGCGAGGAAGGCTTTCTGGCCACTCCAATTTGGGTCAAGTATCTGATTGATCCTTCTTTCAGAAATACTGGCGAGCTCGTGACAAGCTACGGCAATTGCGTCACTGGCTAGTGCCAGGTTTTGACCGTGGAAATTGCCCCCGCTGATTATTGATACTCCGTTATCCTCGACAAACACTAGGGGGTTGTCTGTAGCGCTGTTGATTTCTATTTCCAGAATTCTCCTGGTTTCCATTGTCATATCCACAACTGGTCCGTGGACTTGAGGGGCACATCGAAATGAGTAGGCATCTTGCACCTTTCCACAGTTCTCATGGGAAATTTCAATATTTGACTGAGAGAGGAATGCAGAAATTCTGGCGGCTGAGATTGATTGTCCGACTTGCGGTCTAGAATCGTGCACTCTCCTGTCGAACGGCTTGTGAGAACCTCTAATTGCCTCCAGTGAACATGCGACGGAGGCGTCTGCAGCTAGACACATGGTCTCCATGTTTAGTACAGTTTGTGTGAGGTATGCACACATCTGGCTTGTCCCATTAATTAGGGAGAGTCCCTCTTTTGCCTGCAGTTTAACTGGTTCCAATCCTGCTTCCTCTAATGCGGTTTGGGAATCTTTGGAGACCCATTTATCACCGACTTGCACAAGGCACTCGCCCTCGCCCATCATTCCCATTGTCATATGAGAAAGTGGAGCTAAGTCTCCTGAAGCTCCTAATGATCCTATTCTGGGGATGGACGGTGCTATTCTTGAGTTAACCATCCCTAGAAGAGTGTCTACCACAGATGGTCTTATTCCAGATACGCCCTTTGCAAGAGAGTTTGCCCGAATAGTCATCATCATTAGAACAACCTCTGGGTCCATTGTTTCGCCAATTCCACAAGCATGACTTCTCACGAGATTAGATTGTAGTTCCTCTAATTGGCTGTCTTCTATACGGACAGATGAAAGCGCACCGAATCCTGTATTTATCCCGTAAACAACTTCTCCTGATTCCAAAATATCTTCTACGGCCTTTCTAGAAGTCTGCATCCTCTCTCTTGAAGCAGATGAAAGAGATGCTTCCATGGACCCCAGTGATACGGCCTTGACCATCTCAAGAGTTAGACTATCTCCATCAATGACCACAGTTTCCATGCATCTGGCGTAGCGGTATGTCAAATAGAGTCATCGAGTCTTTTCAAACAGGTCATCAAGTATGATGGAATCCACTAATTTTGGTAATGTTACGTCAAGTTTGGGATTTTTATCCATGGCCTTGGTAATCGCGAAGGTTGCCCCTGCATTCCTAGCCCATGACCTCCTTGCAATTCCATTATTCACGTCCCATGAAATCATCGAGTCTATGTTTCTCTCAGAGGCTAATGACCCGTCTATTACCATACCAAAGCCTCCATTGACTACCTCTCCCCAACCCACCCCTCCGCCGTTATGTAGGCTGACCCATGTGGCTCCTCTGAATGAGTCGCCGACGAAGTTGTGTACTGCCATATCTGCCGTAAACATTGACCCGTCGTAGATATTAGCGGTTTCTCTGAACGGGCTGTCCGTACCGGCTACATCGTGATGATCACGTCCTAGGACTATCGGTGCGGTGATCAAACCTTCAGATATGGCCTCATTGAAGCGAAGGGCGATTTGTCTACGGCCTTCCTCATCGGCGTACAAAATCCTTGCCATGCTTCCAACTACCAGATCGTGTTTTTCTGCTTCTGAAATCCACTTGATATTATCCAAGTACTGCGTTCGTATTTCTTCAGGGCATCTAGAAGCAAGGTCTTCCAGTACCTCCTGTGCTATTTCATCAGTCGTTGCGAGATCCTGCTTTTTGCCAGAAGTACAAACCCACCTGAAAGGACCGAAGCCATAGTCGAAGCACATCGGCCCCATTATATCCTCAACATATGAGGGATATCGGAATGAGCCGTCTTCTGAGAATACCTCAGCATCGGCCCTTCCTGATTCAAGTAAGAAAGCGTTCCCATAGTCCCAGAATCTGGTTCCCATCTCAGATAGAGTGTTTACAGCGTTAACGTGCCTATTCAAAGATGATTGAACCAGTCCTCTGAATTTTTTCGGATCTGAGCTTAGTAAAGATGTGCCTTCTTCGAATGAGATACCTGCCGGCATATATCCGCCGAGCCATGGATTGTGTAGACTTGTCTGATCGCTGGCTAAATCTGGAGTGATCCCCCTCTCTATTAGATACTCCAGTAAGTCGACAATGTTTCCGAGGTATCCCAACGATACCGCTTCCGAATTAGCGACTGCTTTCTCGGCTCTATTGCAAAGTTCACCGAGGTCATCGAATAACTCAGTTAACCAGCCCTGAGAGTGACGCTTTCTAGCAGGAGTTGGATCGATCTCAGCAATGATACAAACAGCCCCGGCGATTACTGCGGCCTTAGCCTGAGCGCCCGACATACCTCCTAATCCGGAGGTCACATATAGGACCCCTCCAAGACCACTCTCAGATGTCTTTCCGAGGTATTTCCTAGCTGCGTTAAGTATCGTAATTGTAGTGCCGTGTACGATTCCCTGCGGGCCGATATACATGTAAGATCCTGCTGTCATCTGGCCAAACTGGGAAACTCCTAATGCATTCATTCTCTCATAATCTTGCTGTGAGGAATAGTTTGGTATGACCATGCCATTCGTAACAACTACTCGAGGGGATTCTGGAGATGATGGGAATAGCCCCAGTGGGTGTCCCGAATACATCACTAATGTCTGGTCTTCCTCCATTTTGGATAGGTAATCCATTGTCAGTAGGTATTGAGCCCAATTCTGGAATACGGAGCCGTTGCCGCCGTAAGTTATCAGTTCGTGGGGGTATTGAGCAACTTTTGGATCGAGGTTGTTCTGAATCATCAGCATTATTGCAGCGCCATTCTTACTGAGGGACTTGTATTCGTGGATAGGTCTTGAGCGGATTTCATGCTCTGGTCTGAATCTGTGCATGTATATGTGGCCTAGACTATCCAGTTCCTCGAGAAAATCTGTAGCAAGTTCCTTGTGCCATTTCTCTGGGAAGTATCTTAGTGAGTTCTCAATTGCTAGCCTTTTCTCTTTTTGTGTGAGAATCTCAGGCCTAACCGGAGCATGCGGAACTGAATCGTCCATCTCCCTTTTTGGAGGAAGGGAATCTGGGATCCCATATTTCTCTAGGTTTCCACTTGACATTACCACTCCAGCCTTTTGTTAACCGTCGATGCCACAATATTTGCTGATTTTATAGATTGCTCTACGGCTTTGTTTATCTTCGAAGACAGTAAAGCCACATCTTCCCCTTCGATGTACTCCAAGTTTATTCTAACGTTCAAAGATGCAATCTTAGCCGCTGATAGTGCCATCTCAGAAGCAGAGGCAAGGTCTGTAAGTGCATTTGGGTTGCAAAAAGTGGATTGTTTTTCCAGATTGGATAATAGTTTTTGGGCGCTAGATGCAGTATTGAGTGGTGCCAATGCAGCCCCAATGGTGGCGTTCCTTATTGCCTCTGATCGTTGTTTTTTCTCGCCCTCTGTTTCCTTGGGTAGGCGGTATGCAGACATAACTGATTCGAATGCTTCAGAGTCTGAGATAGCCAGAAGAATCGCTTCTTCCAGACCTGGTTCTGATAGTTCTAGCGAAGCCATTGCGGCTTTGTGCCCTTCTACCCACTTATCCTTCGCCAATGTTAGTCTCGCTACCATCAACGACAAAGAGTGTGCGTGAGCCAACGAGAGCGCTGCGACTGACCCTCCACCTGGAGTTGGTTCTGAACTGGCTATAGACCTCAGAATATCCATGTAACCCTCGTTCATCATACCACCTTTTTGATTGCCCATTCGATTATGCTAGACTCTGGATTGAAGTCATTTAGCATGTCTAGCATTAGGCCAGATATGGCTTTTTGTACAAGCACTTTTTCATCGACTATGGCATCATTATCGATGTAGTAACTCCCTGCAGAAAGCATCGCTTCTAGAGGAACTAATCCGACCAGCTCTCCTGCTGTTACGTTAAGCCCCATAATGGAGGCCTCCTTCCTGATTGCCTCCGTGACATCTTGAAGGCCAGTTATAGAGAAATCTAGTAGATTCATGGATACTTGGGCTGTAGATTCATCATACATCCAACCTGCAGCCTGTAGTGATTTGAAGAGTCCGGGTTTCCTAAGAGGCTTGCCGTCTTCATCAATAATTTTCTGTCCTTGTTCGTCTTTAACCAGTGATCCGCTAGTCCTTATTGATGAGGCGATAGTATTCGCTTTGGCCTTATCATCGGTATCAAGATTGACATTGTATGCGATCAAAATTTGACGGGCCCCTGTGGCCGTAACGCCCATCCTAGAATTGAACAATGAAGGTCCAAAGTCTGGAGCCCAAATGGGATCAGAAATTTTTTCTTCGAATCCTTCATATTCGCCCTTTCTAATATTTGGAAGGCTTATTCTATTTGGATTTGTAGCAGCCTCCCCGTATAGGTAAACGGGAAGTTCTAACTCCTTTGAGACAGACTCTGCATATCTCTTTGAGAGATTCACACACTGTTCCATTGAAACTCCGGATATCGGAATGAATGGTACTACATCTACAGCTCCCATCCTTGCGTGCTCACCCTTATGCTTGCTCATGTCTATTATCCTGGTCGCAATTCTAGTGCATTCAATCACTGTTTCGAGTACCCTTTCTGGCTCTCCCACCATTGTGACAACCGTCCTGTTGAAATCTGCGCCCATATCTACATCCAGCAGATGTACGCCGTCTTTATCGATAATTGGTTGCGTAATCTCGTCAATAACCTGCTGATCCTTGCCCTCACTAAAATTTGGTACACACTCTACCAGTTGAGCCATATGTTTCGGGAGGGTCTCTTCATCAAGACCTTTGCTTACGTGTATATTCCCTCAGAGTTTGAGTCAGCGAGGTCTTTACGATTATCCTGTACCTTCTTGATTGCGAGAACGAAGTCCTCTTTGTTCACGGATTTCCTGTTATCCGATATGGCTGAGATTCCTGCTTCCAAGACGACAGACTTGATTTCCGCTCCACTAAATCCCTCCGTCATATGGGCTAGTTTACGGTCATCTATTCCCTTTTCCTTAGGCATTTCACCGCAATGAACTCGGAAAATCGCATCTCGAGCCTCCAGTTCTGGAAGTGGTATCTCGATGATTCTGTCAAACCTGCCAGGTCTAAGGAGAGCTGCATCCAGAAGTTCAGGTCGATTTGTTGCTGCAATAACCTTCACATTGTCCAGACTGTCGAAACCGTCTATCTCAGACAGAAGCTGCATCAGCGTCCTTTGAACTTCGCGATCCCCTGATGTGGAAACATCTAATCTCTTTGAACCGATTGAATCTATCTCGTCTATGAAGATGATGGAAGGTGACTTTTGTCTTGCCATCTCGAATAGTTCTCTGACCATTCTGCCTCCTTCGCCTATGTACTTCTGGGCTAGTTCCGCTCCTACTAATCCTAGGAAAGTAGCTTTCGTAGAGGTTGCAACTGCCTTCGCTAGCATAGTCTTACCAGTCCCAGGTGGACCGGTCAAAAGAACCCCTTTCGGCGGCTCGATCCCCATGTCAGAAAACGCCTTAGGATTTTCAAACGGCAGCTCAATTGCTTCTTTGAGCTCCCTGATCTGCTTCTCTAAACCTCCGATAGAGGAATAAGGTACATCGGGAGTGTGGATAATCTCGGTATTGCTGACCAGAGGGTCCCAGGATTCATTGAGTATCTCAACGACGGAGAGTGTATCCTGATTGAGCGCTACTCTAACTCCGGGTTTTATTTTCGACGTATCTAGATTACGATTAACATATACCAGGAATACTGTGCCATTTGAGCTTCTGACGATGGCCTGTTCACCTACTATGTCCTGGATGAAGCCCACGATTAAAGGAGGAGTGCGGATGTTACTGAGTTCCTCCTCCAGTCGGTTCGAACGTTTCTTAAGTTGAGTCATCTCGTTTTCCAGGAATAGCTTCTCCGTCAACAACTGTTGTGCTTTTTCTGATAGATCCTGATAGTCCTTTGTAAGACGGTCAAGAGCAGTCCTGTGTAAATCCCCCTTTTGTAGCGTATTGTCGTCGGAGTTAGTCTCGTCGGCCTCTGAAGACATGATCCCGACAGTAGGAGGATACTTATCACCCCTACGAAGGCCTCATGGTTCCTTCATGCCTCGGCATGTCATGGGCGCTTGCGAGCTCTGTGGAAAGGAAGGAGTGGCTACTAAGAGGGCAAAAGTATCCCAATCCATTTTGGAATGCTGCTCTGGATGCATAGCTTCGATGGGATTGGTGATAGAGCAAAAGCCACCAAAGGAAATTCAGAACAATGAGAGAGCGAGCCTAGTGACTGGCAAGGGGGTTTCGGGAATAGACATCATGACTAAGGATGCAACTGAGCTTGCGGGAGATTTTCACTCGAGGATAAGAACTGGCAGGAAAATCAAGAACATGTCGCAGCAAGATTTAGCGAGAATCATGAATGTCAAGATTGGGGCAGTACAGAAGGCGGAGAATGGGAATAGGCCAACTGATTCCACTTTGGAAAAATTCGAGAGGGCTTTGGGAATTTCACTTTTCGTAGAAGCCATGCCAAGTAGCCATACCATGGTAGCAAATGAGTCATCGAGTCAAATGACTATCTCTGATGTGAATAATGATGTAGTTCAAAGTACTAGGAAAAGACCTGATAAGAAGAAAGGGCGTCGTTTTGGAGTTTCTAGATCTGGTTCTCGTTCTAGGAGATAGTATCGTGCAAAACGTTCCCTTACATGTTTTACACCTAGATCAGGATGATCCGAAGAAGTGCACTTCCAGAAAGTTGTATCAGAATGGCCTGGTAAACCTCCACGAGTCGGCTAATTCTGCTCCAAGGAGAGGTTACTTGCTGGATCCTCGCGCTACCACGTTATTAGGTCCAGAAGATGTTAGCCTGATTTCGTTAGGCGGTTCGATTGTAGTGCTTGACTGCTCGTGGAAACAAATAGAAGAGTCGCTGGAGCTGATTAGCGGTAGAACCAAACTGGAAGGGAGGGTTCTGCCGTTACTTCTTGCTGCGAATCCAATTTCTTGGGGCAAGGTGGGAAGACTTTCGTCTGCCGAGGCTCTAGGAGCCTCGTTAGCCATATTAGGACAATGGGAGCAAGCTAGGTCTGTTTTGGAGCCGTTCTCTTTCGGAAGTCAATTCCTAGATTTGAATAAAGAGCCATTGGAAGCTTATTCAGAAGCTGATTCAAGGGAAGTAATTTTTGAGATTCAGCATGAATTCTTCAATTAAGTGAGGGTGTAAGAAAATCAATCATCGGAATAATCTGTAACCCTGATACCGAGTTTCCCCGTTCTCGCCTTCCTAGTCATCACTTTGTCCATCTTCTTATGGAATTCTTCTTCCAGATCCACTTCCATGGCAAGTGAGTGCCCAAGGAGGAGGATGAGAAGGTCTGCTAGCTCCTCTGCTGCCTCTTCGTCTGGTTTACCCTTTGTGATTGCTGCCGAGAGTTCTCCGAGCTCTTCTACAGTTAGTGCAATTCGGAATCCCATATTATGGCCACGGTTATCTTCGGATGAAAACCTGTGCTTATGATGGAAGCTGGCCACTCTAGACATCATGGTTAGCCATGACCCATCGGGGACATTCGAATGCTCCACACTTAACCAATCTTCAACTCTCAGCCTTTTGGACATACCCCTGCTACAGGCTTGTGGCCAATCAAAGTAGTGATTTCAGGCACCCTCTCCCAGCAGCCGTATAATGCAGTACGACACTAAAAATCGCATATTTGATGCCATCGAATCAACCGATTCATGGTCTATCTCTGCGTCGGGTTCACCGGGGGTCCTTCCCGCGGCCCAATTTGAAGAACATAACAATGACACGTGAGGAATACCTAACTCGGATATCAATCTCTGCTCGGGCCCCAGAGTCATCCCTACCACATTTGCCCCCAATCTCTCAAGGGCGTCTATTTCCTGGGGGGTCTCGAATTGAGGACCAACACACTGGGCCACCACTACTCCGGAAGGGGCTCTCCCTTGTTTCTTGGCGAGTGTCTCCACACAAAGGTCTGAGTAATAGCTGTTGAAAGGGTTAGTCCTATCGGAATGGAACGCATCCACATCGTGGAATGTCCAAGGTTTTTCAGAGAGGTCAAGCAAACCACCACCTACCCCTATTGTACCAGGTGGCATAGTTTGGATCATTGAGCCGACGGAGTTAACGCTGACTATCAAATCCGGGTTACAGCTCAATGCAGCGTGGACGTTTGCCCTGTGTCCGATAGCATGGGGAGGCGTTCTTGAATCTCCGGGAGAATGGTGCCTGTCAATCACAAAAACCACCCCAGTGGCCGTATTGACGACTTTTATGGGAACTTCTCCCCATTCGGATTCTGCGAATATTAGCTCTGATCTTGATTCAACCAAGGATGAAAGAGACTCGGGGAAAGCGCTCATCCCAGTTCCACATAGCACCGCTATGCGGTTCATTTTCTCACTCCATGAGTCTTGCTATCAGGTCTGCCTTCTTTCCAGAAACAGGTTTCTCTTCTTTCTTGAGCAGTTCCTTTAATTGTGCAACAGTCATAGATTCAAAGTCTGACTGTGCGTCTTTTGATGTTTGCTCTACTTCCTCAGGGGTTTCGTCTGAAACTTCATTATCGATGTTAGCGTCTATGTTATCATTATCTATTGAATCAACGGTGTCTAAGGTTTTGTCAATAGATTCTTGATCGTCCTTTGATGCCTTCTCCTCAGCTTTAATTTCCTCTAGAGTCGGTCCATCATCTATCACTACTCCTTCTTGAATAAGCTGACTTCTTCTGAAGAAAACGGATCTGACTGGTTGAATCTTGGAGACTGCGCTGGATACGCTATCTTCCAGCGACCCGTCTATGAGCGCTTTCTGGACATTTATCCAAGTAGATTTTGCGCAGAATTTCAGGACCACGTCTCTAGTAACGCTGCGAGTCTCGCTTTTCTGGCTGGCCTTTACGCTAGATCGAGTCACGATGAATGGTTTGATTCGAACGAAAAAACCATCATCAGTGACTACGTCAATAGTATCGTCAATTTTTCCTCTATCTCTTCTGATTTGGCGCCTGACAAAATCCTTCATCACGTCGTGGCCGACGAACTCGGTAATTGCATCATTCCCGACCACATCAGATATCCTAAACTTGAGTTTGACATGCATCTTGGTGAAGTCGCCGTCTAGTTCGTTCTGCATTATCTCGTAGGGCCGCCCTAAC
>Ga0160423_10005375_pt1 | contig 10447 bp, 7 predicted proteins | sample CRUFie14St8metaG_FD_108191 | JGI IMG/M metagenome (GOLD analysis project Ga0160423, IMG submission 108191) | Marine microbial communities from the Costa Rica Dome - CRUD Field 142mm St8 metaG | ecosystem: Environmental > Aquatic > Marine > Oceanic > Photic zone | place: Costa Rica: the Eastern... | reverse complement strand
TTCTCCAGCCCAGGATCTTGATCCAGCCCAGGATCTCGACAAGGTTGTCGGGGTCGTAGGGGGAAGAAGGGAGAAGAAGGTGCGCTGTGGCCGTGATTGGCGCGCAGCACCACACACAGCTGGGTGTGAGGTTATGCCTGGACTACCGGAAGTGGACCACGCCCGGGTTCTGATCCAAAAAAACCTAGTCCATAAAATAGTGTTGTCCGTGGATTGTGCGTTGGACGACAACAAGGTGATAAGGGGTTGTGACCCCAAGGACGTCCATAAGGAACTCAAAGGACTACAAGTGCGGTATGTGAAAAGGAAGGGAAAGTACCTGTACATGAAGCTTGATAATGGTTTGGACAACCACAGTACAACTACGACTACTACTACTAGGTATGTATTGGTACACTTTGGGATGACGGGTAGTTTCGTGGTGAAAGGAATAAAGCCCGCGTCCTACAAGTCGTTTACAGTCGATGAGGATACCTGGCCGCCGAGGTTCTGCAAGGTGCGTATTTCATTCACAGATGGAACACAGCTCGCATTTCTGGACGCAAGGAGGTTTGGTAGGTTCGTCGTCTCCCAGGAGGACCCAGAGGCAACGCCACCGATCTCAGAACTGGGCCCTGACGCCCTGCTCGACCTACCCGACGAAAAGCAGCTCAGGGAGATGCTGCTGCGAAGGAAGAGGGCGAAGGTCAAGGCCGTGCTCCTGGATCAGGGCTTCGTCTCTGGAATTGGAAACTGGGTCGGGGACGAGGTCCTTTACCAGAGCGCGCTCCATCCGGAGCAACCCTGCGAGTCGCTGACAGAGGCCCAGGTCTCGGCGCTGCACGGGGCCATCTCGTCAGTCTTGGGCGTGGCCACCGAAGTGGAGGCTGAATCCTCCAAGTTCCCTCCACGGTGGCTCTTCCACTACAGGTGGACGGGGAAGAAGAGAGCGAGGATCGAGGGGGTGGGGGAGGTGAAGTTTTTGACGGTGGGTGGGAGGACCACCGCGTTCGTGCCGGCTGTGCAGAGGAAGACCAGCGTCCGGCGGCCCAAGGAAGAGGTTAAGGTGGAAGAGATCAAGGTGGAGGAGGGGGAGAGGAAGAGGAAGCGGCGAGTCAAGCGCTGAGCGTGTGTACAGGATGTGGTCTCTATCTGTACACAAGGCGGGGGCAAACCGGCAGCAGGGCGAACGGGGCGAACGGGAGCGGCACTGTGTGCAGAGTTCGTATACAAAGTTTTACTTAGCAATGTAAAAATGTTCTGGCGGGTCGCTCTCCAGCTCGATCTGCTCCCCGGTGATGGGATGTCGGAACCCCACCTTGCAGGCCCACAGCAGCATCTCCCCCCCCTCTTCCTTTGCCCCTGGGCATCGAATCCGGTCCCCAACGATGGGGCACCCCGCCCCGGCGAGGTGCCTCCTGATCTGCTGGTTCCGGCCCGTCTTCGGGGTCAGCGTGACGTAGGCGTGTTGCTCGCCGTTTCGCTTGAACTTGTGCTCCACCACGTACTCGGTCGTTGATGGTTTCCCATCAAGCGGCGTGTCAAGCGTACCAGCGTCACGCGGAAGCAAACCCCTGATCACCGCGAAGTATTTCTTTCTCACCTTTCGGTCGCGAAAGTCGTCGCAGATCGCCTCCATCGCCCTCGAGGTCTTGGCGCACACCAGCAGACCGCCCGTGGCCTTATCCAGCCGGTGGCAGGGCCTCGGCCTATGCATCGCCCCTCCGCTCTCCTCCGTGCTGGCCCCCGTGGGCTTCAAAAGGTGGGGAAGGAAAGCGTTTGCGTTGTCATAACCGCCGCCCGCCGACGCGGTCCCAAAACCCTGTGGTTTGATGATGACTGCCAGGTGGTCGTCCTCGTGCTTGACCTTCAATGTGCGAAGCACTTTTTTAGCGGAATCAGGTAGGTGGGCGGAGACGTCCGTCGCGATGGTTTCTCGGACGACCACAACAACCTCGTCCCCTACATCCACGGCCCCTGCGCACCTCGTGACCCTCCCGTTCACCATAACAAGTTTCTTCCTGCAATCGTTCTTAGCCTGCCTTCTGGTTTCGTAGTGTTCGGGGAAGAGGGCGCACAGGGCATCCACCACCGGGACCTTGGCTTGGAAGGACGACGACGACGACGACGACGACGACGACGACGACGACGACGACGACGACGACCTTGGGCCCACTCCTGTTCTGTTGTCCCCTCCTCCCCCCCGCGGGCGCCACTCCGCCCGCCGGGTCACCTTGAATCCATCACGAAGCACGACGGGCTGCCGCGCCATACCGAACGCCATCGCATCAAACTGCTGCAGGTCCCTGTCCTCCTCCCGGGCCCGGGATTTGATCGAAGAAGCAAAGGTGGCTTATCCACGCGCGATGGGGCCCGTGTTGGGTTGGATTCGCGGGACCGGGAGGGTGGAGGGGAAGGTCACTGCCGCACATCGTCACCATCATCACCATCAACATCGTCGTCGTCTTTGTCTTCGTCTTACACAACGCAGGATGGCAGGGAAGCGCGCGGCGGGGGGACGCGGAGGCCAGGGGTTCGGAGTACCCACCCTCCCTCTCCCTATTCCTACCCTGAGCGACGAGCCCGGGTCGTGGGCCTTCGACACAATGTCCAGGCGGGTCAACGAGGAGATCTTGAGAGGGATGGTGATGACGGATAACGAGGCCGACCTGAGCGACGCGGCGAGGGAGAGGCTCAGGGAGTTTAGCCGCGAGCTGGAGCGTGCAGGGGAGACCACCCTCCGGCCCATCGCCCAGGACGGGGGTGCGGACGTCGACGCGTGGAACGCAATCTTGAGTCAGTACGAGGGTCTGACGTGGCTGACCGCACCGTGGGTGGTCACCGAGTACTACTTTTATCGCAGGATCCTGGAAGCGTGCGGCTACTTTGCGGGCGAGCTCGGGGACCCCTTCGAGCGGCAGAAGGAGAACGGCCTGGCGTCGTGCGCCCCGGCACTGTCGCCCCTCGCGAAGCTCGCGAACGGGGCTTGCGCCAGCAGGACCGACAAGGACGTGGAGCTCAACTTCAAGGCCCTCCTGCTCACTTCGCTTTGGGGGAACCGGATGGACCTGAGCATTTGGCCCGCCGAGACGGAGGAGGACGTGGAGAGCGGCCAGCGGGCGGCGGAGGCCATGGCGGAGGTGATAGGGAGCTCCAGCACCATGCTGCTGGCGGACCACAGCGAGAGGGTGTGGCTGGAGGTGTCGAGGCGTGGCGGGAGGATGGACCTCGTGCTCGACAACGCAGGGTTCGAGCTTGTCACCGACCTTTGCCTGGCGGATTTCCTGGTGACCTCGGGACTGGCCTCGAAGGTGGTCCTCCACGCCAAGGTGAGCACAACGAACGAACACACATGAGCATTGGGCCTCCCGTCTCCACCACACAGAGGAAGAAAAAAGGCTGACGTACGTCTCATCTCTCCTCTCTCCTCCAGGCCTACCCCGTCTTCGTGTCGGACGCTATGGAGAAGGACGTTCTGGGAACGATTCGCGAGCTGGCCCTCGCACAGGGAACGGGGATGGAGGAGGCGGCGGCGAGGTGGCGTGGACACATCGAGCACGGGAGGTGGGAGGTGAGGGAGGACGAGTTCTGGTGCACCCCACTGGCGTTCTGGGAGATGCCCGACAGGATCACCTCGCACCTGGAGGGGAGCCGCATGTGCTTTGTGAAGGGGGACGCAAACTACCGAAGGCAGCTGGGGGAGAGGCAGTGGAAACACGACACGGTGGGTGGCGGGGGACAATCCCCTTGAATTCAAAAGAGAGGAGACCTTTCGGGATCCCGACGCGAAGGACGACCCTCCCCTCCCCTCCTAACGAACACACCTCTGCTTCTTTTCTCTCTCTTTCTCTCTCTCTTGTGGTGGACAGCCCTTTGAGGACGTGAGCGCGTACTGGGGCTGCCCGGTGTGCTGTCTGCGGACGATGAAGTCGGAGGTGGCTTGCGGGATATCGCGTGAGGACGAGAGGAGGGCGAGCGAGGAGGATGGGAGCTGGCTCGTGTCGGGGAGGTACGGGGTCGTGCACGCGAGGACCTAATGGTAACGATTGGAAGGAATCTTGAATGCTTGATCACAAAATTTTTACTCGAAGGCCTTCATACGCTCCAGAATGGAGGGCTTGATGCGCCTCCCAGGACCCTCCTTGGCCCTCTCCTCGATCTCCCTTGACGCCCTGCCGACTCGGGTCTCCCCCACGTGGACGTCCTCGCCCTCGTCCATGCTGAACGCCTTCATCTTTTCCCTGAAGGCCGCCATTTCCCCCGCTTTGCGCTCCTCCTCTTTCTGCTCGGGGCTCAGGGGCGGGTCCTGGCCGCGCTCGAAGGCCTCCGCCGCGTCCAGTGCTTTTTTCATCGGGGAGTTTAGCTGGGCGGCCACCGGCGGGCTTCCCCTCGCCTTCCCGGGCGAGACCGTGTAGATGCCCTCATTGGCGTTCGAAATCATAGTGTTCTCCAGCCTGAGCTCCAGCCTGTTTCCATCCACCTCCGTCAGCTTCACGCGGACCTCGGCCATCATCGTCGTCTCCTCCGTCGTCGTGAAGTCGTGAAGGCTCTCCTTCTCCGACGAAACAGACGAAACGGCTCTTCCGTTTTTTTTGCCATCATCAATTTATTGTTCCCATCCCACGGACATTTTGGACATTTCCGAAACCCAACAAACTCAAGAACAACAGCACAAGAAAGCAGCTTGGCGAAGCAAGTCCCGTACCCACGGGAGGGGCGGGGAGCGCACGGGGAGTTGAGTCTAGGTTGAGAACATGGGAGGGGGGGAGGCCCTATCGGGCGAGGTGGCCCGTCCTCCCCTGGAAGGAGTAAGCCATGCGGAGCCTTCCACGTCTGCCTGCCCTTCCTTTGTCCCCCAGGACCTCAACGACCTCAACGACTGTGATGGGGTCGCCCCACAAGTCTTTCGTCTATTGTGGGAGCGCACTACGTGTGGCGGAGTGTCGTGCCAGGGCGTCCACCTGAACGACACGGTTGTGTTTGACGAAAACGGGAAAATCGAGGCGTGGTACTTTTACTCCACGAAGGCAGGCTTGAAGAAGAAAAACAGTGACAAAAGTGACACTCGGGGGGGGTCCAAGTCCAGGATCTTGAGAAAGCACCACAAGCACTTGGATGGAAAACGCGTGTTTCGGGAGTGGTCCCGTGGGGTAGGGCGGGGGAAAGACGGGAGGTCGCCCACGGACTGCGCTGCGGTGCTGGTGTACCCCGGAGACCGAACAAAAGGGGCGAGGCCAGGGGTACACCTCGCGCCAGAGGACAAGACCAGCGTGGAGTTCCTGGACTGGTTTCAGCTTGAGCGCTTCCTCGAGGGCGACGACTTTCCGCGTTTCGGGGTCCTGCAGCGATGGGGGCCGAGGGAGCCCCAGAACAGCGTCATCAGCGCGGTGTGGTCCCCTTCGCTTTGCCTTGTGGAGCGCAGGACCAACTGCCACCGCCAGGACGACACCTCGGTCCCGCTGCACCGCAGGATGGCCACGTTTGAGGGCTCGTCCGGGTACAGGCTGAGCCAGTCCACACCGTTGCAGGGGACAAAGGTCGCGGAACTGGTGCGGCGGGCGTGCGGGGAGATCGTGGCGCACGTCGCGACCGTCACGGGGGGCAGCAAGAGGATCGTAAGGCTTGTCGCCCACTTCAAGGTCTGCGCCCAAACCCAGAGGGTGACCTTGCTGTGGTGCTCTTGCGTGCGCATCAGGCACAAAGTGGTGTGCGAGGGGGTGCGAGGGGAAAGCGACCACCTACTACCCATGTTTGCCTCGCTCAAGGTGAACCTGGACCCCAACGTCCACGTGGTCGCCCTGAGCACGCGGAGCAGAAGGCTTGGCAAGTTCGTGTGGAGAATGGGGGACTTTGAGTGCCCCGCTTGCCTGGAGCCAAAGGCCGAGGGGGAGAGGTGCCATGTGGCTTACAAGCACGTGATCGCCTGGCACGCGTCTTCGGGGTGCGAGGGCGTTGTCCCCGAGGCCCTGAGGCGGGCGGAGGGTCCCGCCCTCACCGAGGAGAGGTTCGCCAGGGTCAGCCAGAACCCGGCCTTCCTCTTCAAGACGTGTGGCTTGTGCGTGGAGTGCAGCCTTCGCGTCGCCGAGGTGGCCACGGAAGAGCTCTCGAGCCAGAACCCGGCCTCGACGGCGGTGGGGATGACCGCCGGGATGGGGGGTCCCGCGGAGCTCAAGCAGTACAACATTCTCAGGCTGCTGGGGAGGGACAGGGAGAGGGAGAGGGAGAGGGAGAGGGAGAGTGCGCGTTCGGGGACCAGGACGGAGAGGCCGAGGTCGGCGACCAGGACGAAGCGCGGGGAATCGATGGTGCTGCGAGCGAGGTCGAACTCCGCGAGGCGTGCCGACCGGGCCAAGGCGCCCGCCGTGGCGGCCAAGCCCCCTCCCGCGACTCCACTTGCACTTCCAACTCCGCCCCAGGACGACCTTGCCTTCCTTGCAGAGGACTGGGAGTCTGGGGACTGTGTCCACTCAGGGTCCCCGATCCTGTCCTCGTCAGTGGATTACGTCGGGGCGGAGGACGAGGTGACGTTGGAGCGCATCAGCAGGGTGAACAACCTGACCACCGAGGAGTACGAGTATCTCAGGGCCGTGCTGGACTGATGCTGAGGATTGTGCAGGTGCTGGTGCTGGGGACCATTGCATTGGATTGATGGATTGATGGATTGATGGATTTATCGATCTTTCCGTTCGACTTTTCCCCCGCAATCGATCTCCCAGATCCCCGCCCTCGAAGGAAATTCCTGGACTCTTCGTCGTTCCGCCAGGACGTGTTTCCCACTCTCTCTGTGCGTGTGAGAACGTCCGCCGGCGCTGAAAAGCGTTTTCGTACACTCCACTCATTTTCATTTTCCAAAGTCCTTTCCATTCTTCCTTCTCGTTCAAACCTTCAAACCTGTGTGTTGGTTTGTACGAAATTCATGCTGTACTGGACATCCCTCCTCCATGACGATTCTGATGTCTGCATGATTGCCGTACAGTACAGGTTGCTTTGTTGGGAATAGAACGGGCAGGGACAGGTGTATGGACAGTATCGACAGGGTGTACGGACGATACGCACAGAACTACACAAGAAGCCAAGGGTCACTTCAAGGGCCGCGCTCGACGCGGCGACACGGGGGTGGGGGGTTTAGACAAGACCACGAGAACAGGAGGAAACCAACCGATAACATACACAACCGCGCACAAAGGCGACGACTTTGGAAGACTCACTCGAGATGAGCGCGGACGCTCTCGTCGCGGCGCGCGCGGGCGCGGCGGGCCGTTCCGGGCGCGAGGGCTCGATCCTCTCGGACTCGCGGTCCTCCACCAGCGCCAATAGTATTGCCATGGACACCACCACTGGGTACGAGGTGTACGTAATGCTTCGCCCTTTCAAGGCCTTCGGGGAGCGTACATTAAAGTATTTGGGGCCCTCCGGCGCCAAGACGTTCAGGGACGTCATGAAACGCGTTGGGATCTGCCACTATGTGATCGCGTTCCGGGAGGTTGGTAGCGACAAGGGCTACCTTGCCTTTGACTTCGGCCCCATGGGGGGAACGGACCGGGACGTGTGCGTGTCGAACAAGGAGGAGGGCCTCGTCCCGGTAGGCCAGGGCGGGTCCAAGGCGGTGAGGGGGGAGGTGCGGGAGGCCAAGATCGAGGAGCTCGCGAAGGACCACCTCAAGGTTGGGACGACGAGCCTCACGCTGGATGAGATCAGAACCCTGTGCGAAGACTTCCCGAGCTCGTACGAGCTCCACGTCAACGATTGCAGGCACTTCGTGAACGCGGTGGCGGAGGCTGCGACCGGAGTGCGGCGCGCCTCCCTGGTCGTGGGCAGGGACTCCATGAAGCGGGAGAGCCTGCTCAAGTGCTGGTCCCCCTGGGAGGTCGGGATGATTCTCACCGACTATCAGAACTTCCCCTGGGTGCAACGGTACAGCAAGACCTTCACGACGGTCATGGCGGCCATCACCGGGGGAAAGATCGGGTGGAGTCTCTGCAGGCCCACCGCTTCCCTTGGGATCGGAGGCTTCCTGGGTCAGGTGCCCGCGCAGCTCGGCCAGGTGTGCCCGCAGCTCGTCAAGTCGGGCGGCAAGCTCGTCGTGGACAAGCCGCTGCGGGGGAGCGCGATCACGGCGACGTACGCCACCGCCCTCGCGACCTTTAACGAGTCCCACCTCTTCAGGGAGGGTGTGAGGCTGACGAAGGACCTGGGGGACGGGATCAAGGCGGTCGCCCTCGCGATGGAGGGCGCGCTGGTGTCCCCGCTGGCGGACCTCGGCGGGGCCTCGCAGTCGGCCATCGTGGCGCTGGGCGGGGTGGGAGGAACCCTGAGGAACAAGACACTCGAGTACGCCGTGTCGAGGCCTCTCGCGCAGATGCAGCTGCACTGCCCGAACCTGTCCAGGGTCGTGCTCAGGCTCGTTCCGAGACCGAGCGCTGCGGAAGTGGCGGTGGGGAACAGGGTCGCCGGGGGGGGGACCATCACCGGAGCCCTCAAGTGCCTTCACCGGGTGCTGCCATCGATGAAGATGAACAAGGCCCTTCAAGGGCGGGCCATGAGGCTGGCGCGGCCCGCGTACCAAATCGCGGTGGGCGCGAACGCCAACGTGTAGACTAGGGTAGAGTGCCCTCTCGAGTAGCTGTAGCTCTTTTTTTTGTAGCAAGAATTATGTTTTATTGATCTCCATCCTCAATGGAATTCGACGCCTTCCCCCACCTTGACCTCTCCGATGATGGAGCTCCCCTCGCACGCCGCGCAGGCGGCCTCCGCGTCCTCGGGCGCCATCACCATGATGAAGCCGACCCCCATGTTGAAGGTCCTGAACATCTCGTCCTCTGCGACGTTCCCCACCTCTTGCATCCACTGGAACACCGGGGGGACCTCCCAGGTGCCCTTGTTCACGGCAACCCCAAGGCCATCCGGGAGGCACCTCGGGATGTTGTCGTAGAAGCCGCCCCCCGTGACGTGGACGGCGCCCTTGATCTTCAGCCCCAGGCTCTTATGCACCCTCATCACGTCCTTCACGTACAGCCTCGTGGGCTCCAGCAGGACCTCTCCCACCGTCCTTCCGGTGGTCTCGAAGGGGGCCTCCGCGTGAAGGTCGAGCTGAGAGACCTCCAGCACTTTCCTTGCCAGCGAGAAACCGTTCGAGTGGACCCCGGAGCTGGGGAGCGCCACGAGCTTGTCCCCCTCGCGGCACGACTTGCCGTCGATGACGTCGGCCTGGTCCACCATGCCCACGGCAAAGCCGCTCAGGTCGTACTCACCGTCGGCGTAAAACCCGGGCATCTCCGCGGTCTCCCCGCCCAGGAGCACGCAGTCCGACCCAGCGCACCCGTCCACGATCCCCTTGATGACCTCCTCTGCCCTGTCCACGTCCAGCTTGCTGGTCGCGAAGTAGTCCAGGAAGAACAGTGGGGTTGCGCCCAATGTGATGATGTCGTTCACGGACATGGCCACCAGGTCCACTCCGATCGTGTCGTGCTTGTCGGCCTCGAAGGCGAGCTTGAGCTTGGTCCCCACTCCATCCGTCCCCGCCACCAGAAATCTGTTTCCTCCGATCGGAAACAACCCACCAAACCCGCCAATATCCACCCCTGTTCCCTTGGACAAGGCCTGGATCCTGCGCACGAGCTCCGCACCCGCGTCGATGTCCACGCCAGCACCCGCGTACGTCAAGCGTTCCCTCTCTTTGTCTTTGTTCGAGTTCGCCCCCTCGCTCCGGGCCGCCACGGCCTGGCTTCGCTGTGGGTTGGACCGGCGGCAGCTCGACACCACCTTGGCGCCCCCCAAGAAACCAAGTCCTCGTTCCCCAAACACGTTGTTGTTGCGCTGGGTTGTTGTGCTACGAACGCCGCCGCGTGCGGACGCCTTGCTTCCACAGGGGAACCTCCTCCCCCCGACCGAAGTGTTCATCATGTCGATGATCTCCTTTCCACTTCTTCCGCCGCTCGTCCTCCTCTCGTTCTCTCTGTCGTGCTCGGGTCCCTGTGTGCCGCTCGCACAACGTCGCCGTTCCAGTGGTGTGACCTGGACGCTGGCGTGGCCCCTCCCTCCCTCCCCCTCCCGGGCCTTTTTTTTTGGACACTCCTTTCTCGCCTTTCGAGAGTTGTGTGCACTCGATATACGACCCTGGTTTGGGCGGGAATTCCAGAGATTCCAGCCTGGGTGGGTGGCATGTGCCCGTCTTACGACGTAATTTCCACTCTTTTTCGAAAAAAAAATCCCCAAACGGTTTTGCCCCCAATGCTGGCGGCCCTAAGAAGCAATTCGCACTCTTTTGCAGTTTGAATGGCTCTTGTTTGATCAAAGGTGTCGTTCGCAGTGTGAGTGGCAGTGGGAAGACACTCGAGACAAACGACACTTTCATATATTTTTTCGGTCGGGAGCAACGGAAGCAACGGGCTGGTGATCGATCGGTCGGAAACACCTCGAGGTGCGCTAGCCTTGGCAGTACGAGGAGTCGCACACTCCGAGCAGTGAA
>Ga0160423_10005374_pt1 | contig 10447 bp, 10 predicted proteins | sample CRUFie14St8metaG_FD_108191 | JGI IMG/M metagenome (GOLD analysis project Ga0160423, IMG submission 108191) | Marine microbial communities from the Costa Rica Dome - CRUD Field 142mm St8 metaG | ecosystem: Environmental > Aquatic > Marine > Oceanic > Photic zone | place: Costa Rica: the Eastern... | reverse complement strand
GCCAGCGCCTCACTCAAGCGTTTGCCCGCACATGCATTGGCGATAGCGCAGCCCCACGAGCCGCCTGCCAGTCATGCCCCGATCAACGCCAGCCAAACAGTTGAAATCGACCGAGACAGCAACCGGCTTGAGCGAGTAATTGGTATCGTGGTTCACCGCGTGCTGGAATTGCTCGCTACTGCACCGTCACTGCCCACTGTATGCGATGACATGGTCAATGAGTGGATTGCAGCAAACGTACAGTTCCATTCGTTAACGCCTGCTCAGGCGCAAATAGCGAACGGGGCTTGTCAGGCATTGGTCTCGCAAGCGCTTTCCTGCGAGACGGGACGCTGGATTCTGTCGGCGGAGTCAGAGGCCGCCTCGGAAATGGAAATAACAAAAGTTGTGGGTAGCGAAGTTCAACTGTACGTCATTGACAGAACGTTCTATGACGAGGCCTCTAACTCTCGGTGGATCGTAGATTTTAAAACCGCCATGCCAGCGGAGGGAGAGAGTATTGAGAAGTTTGAGGAGCGCGAATTAGCCCGCTACGGCGCACAGCTAAATAACTATGCTGATCTGATTAGCGAGCTGTCATGGGAGAAGGAAGTCCCCATCAAGAAGGCACTTTATTACCCGGGCATTCAACGCCTGAGCATCGTGAACTCGTAAAAAAACGCCTTGGGTTTGCCGGGCCTTGAGCCAATCATCCCCGATTTTTCCATTCTCGGGCTGCCGCAAAGACGCCGTCGTCACTGTCTTGCTCTAGCAATCCCTCATTAGACAGCGTCTGACGAATCTCAGGGCTGTCCCATCGGAGAAAGGGATTGTACCTGAGCTCTTCCGCTAGCGTTGAGGGTACTGTCGGTTCGCCCTTATCCCGTTTCTCCGTGCAATGGCGCATAGCCTCTAGTAAGGCGCGATTTTCCGGTTCCACCCGTAGTGCAAATTGCAGATTTGCTAGTGTATATTCGTGTGCGCAATAGACTCTACTGCTACCCGGCAGTGCGGCTAATTTCGCTAAAGATGCGCGCATTTGTTCGTTGCTCCCTTCAAATACGCGCCCACACCCCCCAACAAAGAGCGTGTCTCCGCAGAACAGGGCGTTTTCGGCACGGCTGACATAAGCGATGTGATCGAGGGTATGGCCGGGAACCGCAATGACCTCAAAATCGACGCCCAGGACGTCAACAATATCGCCGTCTTGAACGATCTGATCGTATGGCCCAGCGGGGCTTTCATTTGGGCCCGATACAGCACATCCAGTCGCTTGCCTCAGTGCGTCAATCGCACCGGTATGGTCATAATGATGATGAGTGACCAGAATGCCCATCAGGGCGAGGCCATGATGCTCCAGTGCTTTGAGAACGGGCTCGGTCTCACCAGGGTCAACCACGTAGGCATTCGCTGCTGACTGAATTAGCCAAATGTAGTTGTCGCTGAAGGCCGGAATCGGCGATATAGTCAAACTATCCATCACATCGTTCATTTTAGATTTGTACCGAGGCTAACTGTTGTCAATGAGGCTGACTAGACCCACTCACGAATTTTCACCCGAAGCAGGCCTGACCCGCTGGTATCGGAATCGATCACTGGGTCGGAGATTAGTCGATCAGCTCACCACGCAGTTGAGTAAAGATCTTGAGCACGTATTCGGCTACTACACTGTTGTGACAGGGCCCGATATCGGCGTGCCGTTTAGCCAGCTTGGAAAAACGCAGCGTGTGTTTCAGCTTTACAGCCACGAACCCTCAGCCACGGGCCCAGGAATCGTGGAGGGAGCGGCCAATGCCTTACCTTTTGCCACCGACTCACTGGATGCTTTGGTTTTGTGCCACACGCTGGACACCACGTCCACCCCGCACGAAGTATTGCGCGAGTGCCAGCGAGTTCTGCTGCCAAACGGACACCTCATCATCATCAGCTTCAATGCTCTGAGCATCTGGGGATGCATGAACTGGGTGCGGCGATTACTGCCCCGGAGGAAGGGTCGAATAAGAGGGCAGGGTAGCCGCAGGTTGTGTGACTGGCTATCTCTGCTCGGGTTTGCCACGGCTGACCCCCGTTTTCTAGCCTCATTTTCCCCTCGAGGGACGGGGCGAATCGGTCGTTTGATGGATCGCATTGATCAATGGTTGGTCAGTCTCAACTCACCTTCTGGCACGGTCTTCATCATGCACGCCAGAAAGCGGGTATCGCAGTATCTCGATAGCACCCCTCTCGTAAGTCATCGGCCACGGCTGATCTCGATACCTCTCGCAAAATCACAAGATGGTGTGCCTGTACCAAGAGAACAAGGCCGAGCGCAACCTGAGCCCTTAGAGCCAACACCTTGAAGGAAGTTGAAGCATTCACCGATGGCGCCTGCAGTGGCAACCCGGGTCAGGGTGGTTGGGGTGTCGTATTGCGGTGCGAGGGCAGTGAGCGTGAGCTGTGCGGCGGCGAGAACGCGACCACGAATAACCGCATGGAGTTACTGGCGGCCATAGAGGCGCTCTCGGCGTTGAAGCAGCCATGCATCGTTCGGATGACGACTGACTCGACGTACGTCAAAGACGGTATTACCAAATGGCTTCAAAACTGGAAAAAGAACGGCTGGAAAACTGCCGCCAAAAAACCAGTGAAGAATCAGGACTTATGGATGCGCCTTGACGAGCAGAGCACCCGTCATCGGATCGACTGGTGCTGGGTCAAGGGCCATAGCGGCCATCCCGAAAATGAGCGCGCGGACGCCTTAGCTAATCGGGGATTAGACGAAGTGCGGAGTGGGCAGCATGGATAAGCGCCAGGTCGTGTTAGATACCGAGACCACAGGACTTGAGGTGAATCAGGGCCATCGGATCATCGAGATTGGTTGCGTAGAAATGGTCAATCGTCGCATCACCGGCCGGCACTTCCATCGATACGTACACCCGCAGCGCGACATTGATGCCGGTGCTATGGAGGTTCATGGCATCACGCTGGAATTTCTGGCCGGAAAACCAACCTTTGAAGAAGTCGCCACCGAATTTGCCCAGTTCGTCGAGGGCGCCGAGCTTATTATTCACAACGCACCATTCGACGTGGGATTCATTGATTCCGAGCTTGAGCGGCTCGATTCCGACATCGCGCCACTGACTGAGCTCTGCAGCGTGCTGGATACGCTGCAGATGGCGCGACACAAGCATCCGGGCCAGAGAAACAATCTGGACGCGCTGTGCCAGCGCTATGAGATAGACAATACCGGTAGAACGCTACATGGTGCGCTGCTGGACGCCGAGATCCTTGCCGAAGTCTACCTCGCGATGACCGGTGGCCAGGCGTCGCTTGGATTGGGCAATGACAGAAGCGACGCGTCGGGTCCTGGTGTCGGCGACGCAAATGTTGCGATCAGGCGTCTGTCAGCGGATAGGCCGCCCCTAACGGTGCTCCGAGCTTCGCCCGCTGAGCTTGAACGGCACGAGGCGAAACTCCAAGAGCTAGACCAGAGCGCCGGGGAGGCGCTCTGGAGAAAGTCAGCCAACCCTTGAATCAGAGATTCGCAATAACAGCCGCCAAGCCAACCCCAGTGAGCACAACCGTGTAAGGGAGGGCCATGACAACCATACGGCCATAGGACAACCGGATCAAAGGCGCCAGAGCCGACGTTAGCAGAAACAGAAACGCCGCCTGACCGTTTGGCGTAGCCACAGACGGCAGATTCGTACCGGTGTTAATGGCAATAGCCAGCCGGTCAAATTCAGCACGATCTATCTCACCGGCCTTCAATGCGGCGTCAATCTCCGAGATGTAAACCGTCGCCACGAACACGTTGTCGGAGATTGCAGACAACACGCCATTGGCAAGGAAAAACATTGCTGGCCGAACATCGCTGGACATCGCCAATACAGACTCAATCACAGGCGTAAACAAATGCTGCTCATGAATGACCGCAACAATGGCGAAGAAGACGACCAATAGCGCGGTGAAAGGCAGTGCCTCCTGAAAAGCGTGGCCAATCTCGTGCTCGTCAGTGATCCCATTGAAGGCAGTCAACAGCACAATCACAAGCAGACCAATCAAGCCTACGGCGGCGAGGTGGAACGCCAACGCGAATACCAATATTACGCCTACGACGGCCTGAACCTTCAGCTTGGCGCGAGAGCGCGCAGTCGCACTGGCTTGTTGATCCTCTTCAAAGCTGACCAGTACCTCACGGACGTTTTCCGGCATAAGGGCGCCGTAGCCAAACCAGCCCGTAACCTCAAGGAGCACACAGGTGATCAGCCCACACACTAGGACTGGCATGGTGATAGGAGCCATGTACATAAAGAAAGTCTGGAAATCCCAGCCCGCTACAGTGGCGATCAAAAGATTCTGCGGTTCGCCGACCAGTGTGCATACACCACCTAGTGCTGTACCAACCGCTCCGTGCATCAGCAGGCTGCGGAGAAAAGCTCTGAAGTCCTCTAGATCGGCTTCTGATGCCGCTGCGACGGCATCATCTAGAGTGTAATCATGCGCAGTGTCTTTGATGCTCGATCCCGACGCGACGCGGTGAAACACCGCGTAAAATCCGACGCCGACGCTAATGAGCACTGCCGTAACGGTAAGCGCATCAAGGAATGCGGACAAGACCGCAGAGACAATCGAAAACAGGAAAGCGAGTAGCTTTTTAGAGCGCACATTTAAGAGGATCTTGGTGAAGACAAACAGCAAGAGATCTTTCATGAAGTAGATACCTGCCACCATGAACATGAGCAGCAAGATGACCTCGAAGTTCGCCTCCGCTTCGTGGAAAACGCTGTGCGGCTCGGCCAACCCGAGCAGGATACCTTCGATGGCGAGCAGTCCCCCCGGTTGTAGGGGGTAGCATCTCAGAGCCAGCGCAAGCGTAAAAATAAATTCGCCGATCAACGCCCAGCCAGTCACCACGGGCCCCGCAACAGTCAGGAGAATGGGATTCAAGAAGATGAATCCGATGATCGTCTGTTTATACCAGGCAGGGGAATCGCCGAGGAAGTTATTCCAGAAGGCACTCATGCTTGACTCGCTCATAATGATTTTTCCATATAATTGTTATGTCCTGTTGCTCGGTCAGCGCATCGCTGGCAGTGCGATGCCCTCTCGTTTCAACGGCTCGTGGGATCTACTTGGCACTCGCTACTACGCTCCTGTAGGTCACACGGCCTGCAAGAATGCTGGATATACGAGAAACCATCCCACTTGGTTCTTGTGATTCCCGGTATGCCTTTCTAGACTGTGTTTTTGGTTTCTGGGTGTCCCGCCGTGCTTGCAATTTCCGAACTTCCCGAGTCACCTCAGGCTGACGATTGGGCGTTCGTCTTCTCAGGTCGCAATACCATCACCACTCCGCGCAGCGCTCCCGGTACGCCTTGGCGCGTGGCTGACGTGACCGCAGAATGGCCGGTGGAGATGTCCACTGCCGTGCCTGTCGGGTACTGGCAGGGCAAGGGCGCGTGGGCGTTCTCAGTGCCGGAGACGGACCTTAAATCGATGGAGCACATGGCAGGCAACCTGTATAGCCTGCTTGGGCGCGTCGATGACAGCCTGTTCCATGCTCAGGGCCGTGCTTATCAACTACTGCATTGGATTGACACTCACCGCCATTGTGGCCGCTGTGGCGGCAGCACCAGCGTCGTAGAGAGCGGGCGTGCTGTGCTATGCGAGTCTTGCTCTCTGCGCGTTTATCCACGGGTATCGCCCTGCGTCATTGTGCTCGTCAGTAAAGGCGACCAGATGTTGTTGGCCGCCGCGGCCGGATTTCAGAAGCGGTTCTACAGTACTTTGGCAGGCTTCATGGAGCCAGGGGAGACATGCGAACAAGCAGTGATTCGAGAGGTCCGTGAGGAGGTTGGCATTGAGGTGAGCAACGTTCGTTATTTTGCCTCGCAGCCCTGGCCGTTCCCTAGTCAGGTCATGCTGGGCTTCTTCGCAGAGTGGCAGTCCGGTGAAATCAAATTGGACCCTAACGAGATCGAGGACGCAGATTGGTTCGACGTTGGTGCAATGCCGCCAACACCCCCTATGGCCTCAATATCAGGGCAGTTGATATCGCATTTCATGGAGAGAGCGACGCCATGATGGAATTTGTCTTTGGCATTGTCGAGTTTCTACTTCAAGCCGTCATTCTGCTCGGTGTTTTTTTATTGGCTGTCGCAGGCGTGCTCACGCTCACACAGCGCAAACGCGGAACAGGGGAGGAGGGGAGTGTCGAGGCGCGCTCCCTCAATGAGCGTTTTGATCTTCACGAAGAATCGGTAAGAGCCGTTGCAGATGACCCTGTAGAGTTAAAAGTGCGAAGCAAAGAACAGAAGAAAGACAAAAAAGCAGAGCGCAAAGCCTCGAAGCTTGCGATCAAAGCAGGCGAGACGCCCGCAGGTGCGAAATCGCGAGTGTTCGTATTGGATTTCGACGGGGATATGCAGGCAAGCCAGGTGGAGCAGCTTCGAGAGGAGATTTCAGCCGTCCTGACGCTAGCCTCCTCATCAGACGAGGTGTTGCTGCGATTGGAGAGTGGCGGTGGTGTAGTCCATGGCTACGGTTTGGCTGCAAGCCAGCTGTTACGCATTAAAGATGCTGGCGTTAAGTTGACCGTCTCGGTTGATAAGGTGGCGGCTAGTGGGGGCTACATGATGGCCTGCGTCGCCAATGAGATACTTGTCGCGCCCTTTGCCATCCTCGGCTCGATTGGCGTTGTGGCCCAACTACCAAATTTTCATAAGCTGCTTAAGAAAAACGACATCGATTTCGAGATGCACACCGCGGGCGAATACAAGCGTACGCTGACGGTCTTTGGGGAGAACACGGATAAGGCGAGAGAGAAATTCCAGGCGGATCTTGACGATGTGCACGGCCTGTTTAAGTCCTTCGTCTCCACACATCGTCCCAGTCTTGATATCGATGCCGTGAGTACGGGCGAGTACTGGTTCGGTCAGCAGACACTGGAAAACAATCTGGCAGACAGGCTCTGCACATCCGATTCATTTTTAATGCAGCGACGGCTCAGTCATGACCTTATTGAGGTGAGATACCGAAATAAAAAAAGCTGGCAGGAGCGGCTGGGGATGGCTGCCGAGACAGTAGTAGAGAGAGGCATCCGGCGCTTCATCAAGACAGGGCGGGATCAACAGTTCCTTTAAAAGCAGGAAGCCTGTCTCCGCCCATTGATTAACCTCCGGTGCAGTCCTTAGCAAAGGCACGCATGCAGCGGGGAGCGCTACTCTGATGTATGAGGCTCATCCGGGCGGCCGCGCAGATCGAGATCTGCCGCGTGCTGTGAGAGATAAATCTGACCGGTCAGGTGATGTAAGAAGTCGCTGCGCTTTAGTGCGTCCATAACGGGGCCCTTTACTTCGCTCATATGCAGAATGACGCCCTGTTCCAGGAGGCGCGCATTGATGCGTTCCAGCGCCTCCAGCGCACTCAAGTCGATGCGGTTCACAGCTGGGCACATTAATATGACGTGTCGCAGTGCCGGTTTATCGTCGACTTCTTGGAACAGAATGTCTTCGAGGTAAGAAGCGTTGGCAAAGTACAGCGATTCGTCTATCCGGAGTGACAAGATCTCAGGGTAGATCAGCACGGGGTGGCGCTTAACATTACGGTAGTGCTCCGAATTCGGCATCTGCCCCACGACCGCAAAATGCGGTCTGCTGGTCTGGTAAAGATGCAGTCCAATCGACACTGCCACACCGGTCAGGACCCCTAGCTCAACACCCGCTATCAACGTAATCACGATCGTGAGAAGCACTGCTGAGAAGTCTGTGCGCGAGAAACGCGCAGACGTCGTCAAGATATCCCAGTCGATCAGCGCCAGCACGGCAACAATAATCGTTGCGGCAAGAACAGCCTTGGGAAGAAAGTAGAGGGCAGGGGTTAGTAGCAGAGCCGCCAAAGCGATACCGATCGCAGTGAGTACGGATGCCATCTGCGTATCCGCGCCGGCATCGAAGTTCACAACCGAGCGCGAGAAGCCGCCCGTTACTGGGAATCCGCCCGACAGTGCCGCAGCGGCGTTAGCGGCACCTAACCCAACCAACTCCTGATTGGGATCGATTCGTTGTCTTCTCTTGGCGCCTAGGGTTTTACCTACCGATACCGACTCTACAAAACCAATCAGGGCGATTAAAAACGCAGGCATCGCCAGTTCTTTGACCAGATCCCAATTGATGTGTGGTGCGCTAAATGCAGGAAGACCCGTAGGGACGTAACCTACTACCGGCACGCCTTGCTCAGCGAAGCTTTTGAAGTAAGACAGTGGGATCACCACCAACATAATCATTACGGGCGCCGAACGAACGAACAAGCTCGCGGTTCGCTCGGAGAGGCCAACGCTGGTGAGCAGGTTCGCGAGTTTGTAGCGCGCCACAAGTAAAAAACCGACGGCACTCAGGCCGATAAGCGCGGTTAACTCATGTGTGCTGTTCCAATGTTGCATCAGGCTAGTTAGGAGATGGGGCAAGGTATCGCCCTGGATTGAGACGCCCATCAAAGGCCCGAGCTGCCCGAGTGCAATGATCACCCCCGAGGCAGTGATAAATCCGGATACCACGGGATGGGAGAGAAAATTCGCAACGAACCCGAATTTGAGTAGGCCCAGCACAATCAGCATGACACCACCGAGTAGGGCCAGCATGGTTGCAGCGGTAGCGCAGTCGACATTGCCTTGCGCCGTCACAGCGCCAATTGCGGAGGCCGTCATGAGGGAGGCGACGGCGACCGGACCAACAGACAGGGTGCGACTGCTGCCAAACAACGAGTAAGCAATGAGAGGCAGGATCGACGCATAGAGCCCCATCTCGGCCGGCAGCCCAGCTAGCAGGGCATAAGCGAGAGACTGGGGGATGAGCATGATCGTGACGACCACTGCCGCCAGAGCATCATTGATAAAATTGTCTCGGGAGTAGGCTCGGAGCCACTCAAGCGCAGGCACAGAAATCATCAATCTTGGCTACTGGGGAGGAGGGCGGGTATGAACATGTCGTGGCGCGCCCAATTATCGCCCTGTTTCGGTCAGGGAGCTCAGATGCCGACCGCCGAAGGCATTGACTGGCACTTTCAGGAACACGCGACCCGAGCTATCGAGTGGGAGCAAGTGATCCCCACGCATATTGACTTGAAGTGACGGGAGAATGAGTGCCAGCATAGCTAGGGTTGCGTGCCGTGACGTCACGCTATCACTTACAACGTAACTGAACGTCGATGTAGCGGGATCAAAAATATGTTGGACGGTCGTCGTCATGGATATACCTCAAGCGGTTTCGCTTTAACCCATGCATCATCTCACAGAAAAAAGAATATAGTTATATCTAAAAGTTATTACGGGGCGCGCTTGCGGTAAATTTGCAACGGGGGCGACATCGCGACGAGTGGTAGTATCGCTGGCGCACTGAGCCTAGGGTCTATGGGAGTTGAAAGTCAGATGAGCGGCGTCCCAGGAAACATGCGTGCTATTCAGTTAACGGGCCATGGCGGCCCCGACATGCTCAAGCTTACTCACGATATGCCGACGCCAACACCAGACGCCGGTGAGGTCCTCATTAAAACGGGTGCTGCCGGTCTCAACAACACGGACATCAACACACGTGTTGGCTGGTATTCAAAAGGTGACGGAAACGCGGAGGGCGCCAGCTGGGCTGGCCGGGCGCTGCAATTTCCGCGTGTACAGGGCGCCGATATTTGCGGAACGGTGGTGGGCGTAGGAGAGGGCACATCGACGACTTTTATCGGGAAAAGGGTACTGGTAGAGCCTTGTCTGAGAGAGTCGCGTGGTTCAAGACTGGCTTCCCCGTGGTATATCGGCTCGGAGTGTGACGGCGGATTCGCCGACTACGTGACGGTTGCTGCGCGGCATGCTTATCCAGTGGAGTCGCAGCTGTCCGACGCCGAACTGGCGTCTTTCCCCTGTTCCTATTCCACAGCGGAGAACATGCTTGCCCGAGCGGCCGTTTCTGGCGTTGATACCGTATTGATTACCGGCGCATCAGGTGGCGTGGGATCAGCCGCCATCCAACTGGCGAGGGCGCGAGGTGCTCGCGTCATTGCCGTAGCAGGCTCTGCTAAAAAGCAATCTGTGCTTGATGTGGGTGCTGATCAGGTGCTGTCGAGAGGCAGTGATCTAGAAACCGAGCTCGGCGAAAACGCGGTGGATGTCGTGATCGATCTCGTTGGAGGCGATACCTGGCCCGATCTGCTCAATATATTACGGCCGTTCGGTCGCTATGCCGTATCAGGCGCCATCGCTGGGCCGATTGTCGCACTGGATCTGAGAACGTTATATCTCAAGGATCAACGCTTCTTGGGTTGCACCGTGTTGGATGACGGCGTGTTTGCACGCCTGGTTGACTTGATTGAGCAAGGCGCGATTAAACCTCTGTTGGCAAAGACATTTCCTCTTGAGGCAATAGCAGAGGCCCAGGCATTTTTTCAGGAGAAACGTTTTACGGGTAAATTGGTCGTCGACATGGCCCTGTAACCCCTGTGT
>Ga0160423_10005367_pt1 | contig 10452 bp, 8 predicted proteins | sample CRUFie14St8metaG_FD_108191 | JGI IMG/M metagenome (GOLD analysis project Ga0160423, IMG submission 108191) | Marine microbial communities from the Costa Rica Dome - CRUD Field 142mm St8 metaG | ecosystem: Environmental > Aquatic > Marine > Oceanic > Photic zone | place: Costa Rica: the Eastern... | reverse complement strand
CCGTTGGGTGAGCCCTCTCGCCAGCCGCCCAGGGCTGCGCGCTTCTCTACTCTTCCTCCCGTGACTCGCCCTTTTCTACTCTCCTCAAAAAAAGCGTCACAGATATTTACTTCGAACTCCTCGGGGCGTTGAAAAGCCGTTGCACAAGGGACCCCAAAGCGAAGCGAAGGATTTCGACTTTTCCACAAAGTTTTCCATGAAAAAAATCGAGGGCCTCTGGGTTTGGATAGAAAAGTGCCGGTGCTGGCGATGGTGGTGGGCACCACGCCGACGACGAGGATGGCGGGGAGGGTCGGGGCCATGCGATGGCCGCGGAAGGCCTTGGTCTCGGTCCGCAGCTCCTCCGCTTCTGCGCCTCGGCCGACCGTGGCGAGGAGAGCCTCGTCGTCCAAAACAGCACAACAACAACAACAACAACATCAACAACAGCAGCCTGGTGCTGAGGGCGACCTGCGACGACGTGTGAAGCCTGAGGTCCTCGCCCCGGTGGGCGGGTGGGACCAGCTCAAGGCCGCCGTCGCGAGTGGGGCGGATGCGGTGTACTTCGGGGTGACGGACGGCAGGAGCGTGAACGGGTCCTTCAACGCCAGGGCGAGAGCGAGTAACTTTGAGTACGGGGAGCTTGGAGACGTTGTGGACTTTCTGAAAGCGTACGGAGTCAAGGGGTTCGCCTGCGTGAACGTGTTGGTGTTCGAGAACGAGCTCGATAGGGTCGCGGACTGCCTGCGCGAGCTGGAAAGAGCTGGAGTGGACGCGGTCATCGTCCAGGATTTTGGCGTGATGCGGCTGGCGCGGGAGGTTGCCCCTGGGCTCAAGGTCCACGCCTCCACCCAGAGCAGCGTGTGCAGCGCTCCCGGCGCGAGGCACGCCAGGTCCCTCGGGGCGGAGAGGGTCGTCCTGGGGCGCGAGCTGAGCTTGGGCGAGATTGCCAGGGTGAGTCACGAGCTCGACGACGCCCCGGAGCTGGAGGTCTTCGTGCACGGCGCCCTCTGCGTCTCGTACAGCGGCCAGTGCTTCTCGTCGGAGGCCTGGGGAGGGCGATCCGCCAACAGAGGGCAGTGTGCGCAGGCCTGCCGGCTGGAGTACGGCATGATCGTGGACGGCAAGCTGAAGTCACTTTCAGACCTGACCTACTTGCTCAGCCCGCAGGACCTCGCGGCCCTGGACCTCGTCCCGGACCTGATGGACGCGGGGGTGACCTCCCTTAAGATCGAGGGGAGGCTCAAAGGGCCGGAATACGTTGCCGCGACGACCAGGGCGTACAGGGAGGCCGTAGACGCGGCGTGGGAGGGGAGGGAGGCCGCTTGGGACGAGGAAAGGAGGTCCTCGCTGGCGCAGCTCTTCGCCAGGGGCCAGGACTCGACCTTTGACGGCCTCTCGCAGGGGTTTCTCGTTCCAGATCACCAGAAGGTTGTGATTGGGCGGAGCCCTCGCCACCGCGGCGTTTACATCGGCGTGGTCGCCTCCGTGAACCGCAGCAGGGGGACGGTGTGCATCGAAATGGCGGATCATCCCTCTCGCAGGGAGCTCAAGCCGAGCGATGGCCTGGTCTTCGACAAGGGCCGGGCGAGGCAGGAGGAAGCAGGTGGCACAATCGTCCAGGTGATCCGCAGGCGGGAGGGTCTCGTGGAGGTGGGCTTCCGGAGAAGGGCGGTGGACTTGGGATCCGTGGAGGAGGGGGACCTGGTGTGGCGAAATAAAGACCCCGCGCTGGAACGGGAGATCCGGAAGACGGTGGCCTCTGGGCTGGACAGCAGGAAGGACGGAAGGAGGGTGCCAGTCGACGTGGAGGTGAGCGGGCGGGAGGGGGAGCCGCTCGAGATTCGGATCGCGGCCCAGGGCCAAAGTGCTTCCGCAAAGACTGAGCTGACCCTGGAGGCGGCGAGGAACCAGGGCCTGACGGCAGACTCGGTGGCCAGGGCCATTGGGGAGCTGGGCGGGACGGGCTGGAGGCGTCAGTCCTTGAGCTTCCTTTGCGAGCCCAACCTCTTCATCCCTCAGGGCGAAATAAAGAAGGCGAGGAGGGAGGCCGTCAGGAGGCTCGAGGAGGCCTGCTCCGCCGCACCTGACCGAGCCTCGGACGCTGGCGGGGCGCAAGTCACCGGCTCCATCCTCAACGTCGGCGACAGGATTGGCGTCCCGCCGCCCGCTGCCTCGATTGGTGGCGCGGGAGATCCTGGGTCCGCGTGGGTAGCGAATCCAAATATGGTCGTCCTCTGCAGGAGCCCCAACCAGGTGGACCCTCTCCTGGGCCTGGACCACGTCAGAGAGATCATCTTGGACTTTCTCTCGATGGATGGCCTGAAGGAAAGCGTGGCGCGGGTCGCGGAGGCTGGCAAGACCGTGGTCGTCGCCCTGCCCAGAATCCAGAAGCCGGGCGAGGAGAACCTGCTGAAGTCCATGGCCAAGCTCAGCGACCACCTCCTCGTACGCAGCACTGCGCAGCTTGAGACCCTGTCTGAGGTAGCACCGGGAAAAACGCTCTACGGCGATTTCTCATTGAACGTTGCCAACAGCCTGACGGCGTCGGATTTGCTGCTCCGTTACCCCTCCCTGGCCCGGATCACACCGACGCACGACTTGAACGCCAGGCAGATCACGGAGATGACCGAGAAGCTGGAGGGCGCCCACGGCAAAATGGAGGTCATCCTGCACCACCACCTTCCAATCTTCCACACGGAGCACTGCGTGTTCTGCCGGTTCCTGAGCGACGGGTCCTCCAAGGCGGACTGCGGGCAGCCCTGCGAGCAACACTCGGTGCATTTGAGGGACAGCCTCGGGGCTGAGCACCTCGTCCTCGCCGACCAGGGCTGTAGGAACACCGTCTTCAACGCTGCCGCTCAGACCGGGGCGGCGTTCCTGGGCGGCTTCCTGAGGAGCGGAATTGGGACGTACAGGATCGAGCTGGCGGACGAGAGAGAGCGTGAGGTGGCTGGCATCGTGGAATCCTACCACGACCTTCTCTGCGGTCGCATGAGTGCTGAGGATCTCCTCGACTTTTTGGAGAAAGTTCCTGACTCCAACGGCAGGGCTCAGGGTGTGACGGCGGGGTCGTTGGAAGTGAAAAAGGACCGGTCCAAGTCCAGCATGAAGAAGACCGCGCACCAGAGCCGGAGGTGAGAATCGCGCACGACTAATATGCGCATTGTCATCTGAATATATCGCTTTGACCTCTCCCCCAGCGGCGCACCCAGCACCACAGATCGTCGTGGAAGACCATGCTCAGATTCTCGATCGGGGGGCGGGGGCGGGAGCGTTGGTGGTAACGCCAGGAATGATGGAGGGACCGTGCGACGCGTACGGGTTCTCACTTCAGCGGCGGTCCCCGGCGTCGGAGACGGCCTCCTCCTCTGACGCCGGGGAGGAAGCGAGGCGGCGGTGCGAGAAGCGCGAGAAGAAGAACCGGAAGAGGTGGGAGACCGAGTGGCCACGGCCGGTCCAGGTCGCGTCACAGCCCTCGCCCTCGCGGACATCCTCGTTGGGGGACTGGCTCCGCTGGAGGAGCCTCAAGGCCATGTGCCGGGAGGGGATTCCCCCAACGCTTCGGGGGGCGTTGTGGTTCGAGGCGTCCGGAGCAAGCGGGGAGAAGGAGCGCGCGACGGCGGACTACGGATCGCTCGCGGAGGCCGGAAAGGAGGCGACCAACCACCAGATCGACCTGGACCTTCCCCGGACTTTCCCCGACCACCCGTTTTACCAGACGGCCGAGGGGCGCGCCGCGCTGCGGAGAGTCTTGGTCGCCGTCGGCGCCTACTGCGAAGCTGAGGGCGGGTACTGCCAGTCGATGAATTACGTCGCGGCCTTCGTCCTGCTGGCGGTGGACCGAGACGAGGAGAGGGCCTTCTGGATCATGGCCGGGGTGGTGAAGAGGAAGGTGCTGCAAGACACGTGGAGCGAGCGCCTGCTCGGGTGCAGGGTCGAGATGGAGGCCCTGGGGACCCTGCTTCGCAAGAGGGACCCCAAGGTCGCGGCTCACCTAGCCGCCATCGGCTGCGACGTTTCTTACTTCGCCACCGACTGGTTCCTCTGCCTCTACTGCAAGAGCCTGCCGTCGGAGACCGTGGCCAGGGTGTGGGACAGCTTTCTTCTCGAGGGCCCAAAGGTGCTCTTCAGGGTCGCGCTCGCCATCCTCGGGTCCTGCAGGGGCGAGATCCTGTCGTGCGGCAACCCCGGCGACGTTGTCACCGTGCTGAGGAGGGCGCAGGTGGACCTCCACGACCGGTGCGCGCTCATGGACCAAGCCTTTGCCGTGGGGTCCCTCCCCATGGCGAAGATCGAAAAGTACCGTTCCAGGGCGTCCGTGTCGGCCCCCGAGTGAGCCTTGGGGGCCGGGTAACCTCCCCCCGTTTCCCTTCGTAATAGAAATAGAATCGCTTGCCCCCCCGCGTCCCATCCAGCGAGATTCCGAAACGTCTTCCAAATGCCTTTTTTTTTTTTGCCGAGGAAGAGAGAGAGCCCCACGCAACCCAAGAGTCGAGGGTCATGAGGATGGGGGGCTCGAGGTCTCGCGCCCGGGTGGCCGCGTTCGTCGCGGTGGTCGCCTTCATCGCCGCGAGCGCGAGCGTCTCGGGCGCGGCGGCCCTGAACGTGACGTCGTTGGAGGAGACCTTGTCTCATTCCCCCGAGCGTTGGACGTACTGGTCAAACACGCAGTTGACAGAGTTCGTGCAGGGGATGGAGAGGGGGAGTCCGGACCGCTGCAAGGCGTATACCATCGGCGAGAGCGCGATGGGTCAGAGCCTGTGGGTTCTGAGCGTCACCAAGGTGCCCGGTGTAATCAAACCCGGACGGTCTGAGATGAGCTTGGAGGGGGTCCCCGCCTTTTTGTACGTTGGAAATATGCACGGGGATGAGCCCCTCGGCCGGCAGCTCATGTTCTACCTGGCGGAGGAGCTCTGCGCTGGGGCGGCTGAGGAACCCGCCGTCGACAGGATTCTCTCCTCTGGCGTCGTTCACCTTCTCTTCTCGCTCAATCCCGACGGCTTCGACTTGAAGACGCGGGGGAACGCGAACGGGGTTGACCTGAACCGAAACTTCCCGGACGCCATCAAGAGAAAGGGGAACCTAACGCTCCTCGGCACGGAGGAGCCCGAGTCCGAGGCAATCGCCAGGTACGCCGCCCAGCTTGGGACGACGCTGGTCGGTGCCACCCTGCTCCACGAGGGGGCCCTGGTTGTCAACTATCCCCTGGACGGCGCCGTGTCCGGCTCAAAAGTCAGGAGGGAGGCAAACCCGTCCGTTGACGATGCCCTCTTCAGGTACCTCGCGCAGCGGTACATCGACGTGCAGCCGGAGCTCCAGCGAAACCGTAAGCCCCCCACCCCCCGGCGGCCATGCCGTATGGTGCCCATTCGCAGGCTAACCTCTCCGCCATTCTATCTCTTCGCCTGGTTTCAGCCGAGTTTCCCACCGGGAAGGTCCAAGGCAGCATGTGGTACCCGGTGAGTGGCCAGATCGTTTATCATCTTTTTTCACTTCTTTGTTGGATTTACCTTCCCCTCTCCTAACGAGTTCCCTCCCCTGCTCTCCGCCTTGCCAGGTCTACGGAGGGCTTCAGGACTACCTGTACCTTGGGATCGGGGCGTACTGTACGACGGTGGAGATGAACGACCAGAAGTGGCCCGACGAGGTGGACCTGCCTAGGTTTTGGAAGCAGCACAGGGCGTCCATGTACGCCTTCTTGGACGCATACCTGAGCCAAGGGATCACGGTGAGGTTTCGCGCGAACGAGCCAGGAGACTCGGTCGTGGTGAAGGCAGCTGGCGCCAGCTTGCAGGTCGCCAGGGCTTTCCTCGACCTCGAGGCGGGCGAGCAGGTCTCAGTGCACTTCCCAGTCCCAACGGGGGCCTATAAGGTAGCCGCAGAGTGGCATGGCGACGATCCACAGCATCCCAAGCTGGCCGCCGCGGAAGTTGAGGTGAGGCCCGACGCTCGGGCCTCACTGACGTTGGCGAGGCCTCTTCCCGCCGCCAGAGGGGGCCCGATGCGGGTGGCAGGGCTCGTGGAGCTCAGTGACGCCTCGTCCTCTGGGCCCTCTCTCGTCGGGACGGCAAACGGGGAGAGGAGGGAGGAGGGTGTCCCTCCGTCTCGGCCCGGGGAGAGGAATTACAGATTGAACGTCCAGGGAGGGATGACATGGGATCGGCAGCAGCCGCTGAGGGACGCGGTGCTCCAGAACCTCAAGAACAGAGTGGAAAGCACACACAACGCGAGTTGGAAGCGGTCCCACAGGGCACAGGAGATTCTCCACGCGTCCTACTTTTCAAGTGGCCTCATGGTCTTCCTCTTCGTCGCCATCGTGGTGCTGGCGGCGTGCAGGGTGGACAAGGCCCCCAGGACGAGGGCGAGGGGTCTTGTATAAAATTTTGTAAAACAATTTTAGATCACCTTTGTTGTTGTTGCCCGCGCCGTCGTCCTGCTGGGTGGCCCTGCCGGGGCAGTTACCTCTTGGAAATCTTGGAAATCTTGGAATCTTCATCCAATATTTCCATTTGTCGATGGGAATGAGGAATGAGGGGTGTTGTAGTAGGGGTTTCCTACTACAGAGAGCGGAGGGCATTGCCTCCGAGCACTCAAACCGGGGGGGGCCGCGCGGACGGGTGGGGGGGAAGGGCTGAGACACGCTTTGAGACCAGGCGGGGTGGTTATGACGGTGGAAGGGGTCACCGCGGTGACTCCGACGGGCGAGACCCTCCGGGTTCGGGAGGTCTGGGAGGACAACCTCGAGCATGAGATGAAGATCATACGGGACTGCATCGAAAAGTATCCTTTTGTGGCCATGGATACGGAGTTTCCGGGCGTCGTTGCCAGGCCCGTGGGCAACTTCAAAAACTCCAGCGAGTACCACTACCAGACCCTGAGGGTGAACGTAGATATGCTCAAGCTGATACAGCTGGGGCTGACACTTTCGGACAAGGACGGGAACCTGCCGAGGCACAACGATGAGATATGCGTCTGGCAGTTCAACTTCCGCGAGTTCGACGTCGCGAACGACATACACTCAGGTGAGCCGCCCAGGGTCCGAAGGGGGGGGGCGTTCTCCTCTCGCGGACCGCGGGCCGAGCCGGGCTCGGAACAAACACTAACCAGGGCTTCTTTTCCCTTCCTTCTTTTCATTCCTTTCGTTTGGAGCGCAGGGGAGTCGATCGAGCTGCTGAAGACGAGCGGCATAGATTTCGAGAGCATGGCGAAACGGGGGATAGACGTGCACCACTTCGGGGAGCTACTTATGTGCTCGGGGGTCGTTCTGAACGACAGGGTGAGTGACACGATCACCGCGGGATCTTCCAACACTCCCTCGCTTGGTCTCGTTCGCTGACGGCACCAAACATCTCTCTCCCTCTGTCCCTCGCCGAGCGCAGGTGAACTGGGTCACTTTCCACTGCGCGTACGACTTTGGTTACTTGATGAAGGTGCGTCCTCCCTCTTTCCCTTCTGTGGGACCCTTCCTGTTCCCAGGCTGACTCTGAGGTTCCCCTCCCCACACCACCACGCGCTCACACCACGACCTGTCAACGCTGTCGCCAGGTCTTGACCTGCAAGCCCCTCCCCGAGACGGAGAGCGACTTCTTCGAGATCTTCAACGTGTTCTTCCCAAGGGTCTTTGACATGAAGTACATGTGCAAGTTTTGCAACGGCCTCCACGGCGGCCTGAACAAGATCGCCGAGGTGATGAGCGTGGACAGGATCGGGCCGATGCACCAGGCCGGGTCGGACTCGCTGCTGACGCTGGACACGTTCATGAAGATGGTCAAGCTTCACTTTAAGAACAACCTGGACAACATAGAGAAGCACTGCACCATTCTGTACGGCCTTGGGTCGGACGCCACTACGGGGACGCAAGAGAACGGGTTCACGGAGGCGGCCATCTGATAGGGCCGCCCTTTTGTTGTACAACACGCCTATAGGGGAAACCAAAAGCTAATATAAGAAAGTTCTCCACCTGAGTGAACACAATCTCTTGTAACCTTCACAAACATCAGGGAGCCCTTTTCCGCCCGCCTCGGGTTCCTTGCGCACCTACCTTGTGGGGGGAAAGCGGGCCGCTACCACTCGCTCCGAGCAGCAGCTGGTCCACCTGGGCCTCTCGCCCAAGCCGGGGTCGACATTGTAATGAAGTACAAGAAGTTCCATCACCTTGAAAAAAAAAAAAATGAAATTCTGCTGCTGTGGGTGGTTGAGGGTGGTCCCGCGGATAGAACCCCATCAAAAAAATAACCGAAAGAAACGGTCCTTCAGCGAGGGCATCGAGGGCGGGCGCGCGCATTAAAGAGAAGGAGCGTGGGTGAGAGGGAGATGGGAAGGAAGCCCCTTGCGGAGAGGCTCGCGGGTCCCGAGGGCGACGAGCTCAAGAAATCGAGGGAAAGGGGCGTCCAAGTGAAGAACAGAGACAAGCCCCGTAAGTTCCCGGCGCGGTGGTCTGCCGAGGAGCATGAGCAGTTCGTCGAGGGCGTGCGACAGCTGGGTAAGGGCGAGTACCGGCAGATCGCCGCGCAGTTCGTGAAGACGAGGACCTACCAGCAGGTTCGGGACCACGCGAAGCACCACTTCAAGACCAAGGGCCAGAGTGCCTCCGGCCCGAAGTACGAGAAGTTCAAGTGGAAACCTGAGGAGCACAAGATGTTCTTGGAAGGCGTCCAGGAACTTGGCAAGGGTAAATGGACGCAGATTTCCACGGACTACGTCAAGACGAAGACGCCGCAGCAGGTCACGAGCCACGCGGTCAAGTACTACAAGGTGAGATTGGCTCCCGTCCAACTCTGTTCTGTCGTTTTCTACAAGGCTGACCCCTCTGCCCCCACTCCCAAAAAAACAAAACTGACACGAAACACGCAGAAGCGCAAGGAGCCCTTCAGCGATAGGGAGGCGAGGAAGAAGGAGTTGGAGGCGAGGAAGAGGGAGTTGGACATCAAGAACGCCAGGGATGTGGCAGAGTCCCTCGTGAGCATGAGGTGAGGCGCCCTGCGAGATGCAGAGACAGCGCATTCCATTGTAGAAAAACGATGTAGATAAGAACTGCAGCGCTTAGATCCTCGCGGCTATTGCCCCGCCTCGTCCGACACCTTCATCTCGCCCAGGAGCGCCCCAACCCTCTCCTGAGAGGTGCCCATCTTCTGGTCCAGCAGCCTCTTGTAGCTCTCGTTGTACTCGTCCACTGATGCGTCCACAAGTTTGAAGAATTCGTCCATCCCGGAGCCCGTCAGGCTGCTCACGCCAACGGTCGGCATGTTCCCGTAAAAGTCCTCCAGCACGAGCGACAGGGACCGCGAGAGCGAGGCGGCGTAGGATGTGTCCGTGCTGATGGCCTCCTGGTAGTTCTCGAAGTCCTTCATCCAGTCCACAGCAAACTCGTGCCTGCTGATGTCGCACTTGTTGTACACCAAAATCATCGGCAGCTTGTACTTGTACAGCACGGAGCACGCCTGGAGCATGTTGCTCATGAAGGTCCTGGGCTCAGTGCACTTGGGGGTGTCCATCACAAAGGCGATGCAGGTGGGGAACTGGGAAGCGAAGCTCTCGGCGAAGATCTGGCCGCTCGCGCTCCACGTGAAGACCTCGATCTGCCCGGGGGTGTCGCCGATGATGTAGTTGATCGCCTCGCCGCCACCGGAGGAGCCCTCGGCCTCGCCGTCTGAGGACGTCGCCCCGCTCTCCCCCGCCGCCCGGCGCTCGCACAGCTCCATCACCTGGTCGAACTTGGTGGCGAAGAGGTTTACCGCCGTTAGCAAGCCCCCGTTGGGCCCCAAGCCGTACTGGCTCATCAGCTCCTTGTAGTGCACGGTATCCCTTATGTCAATGTTCGCCTCGTACGGGACGTGGGTCACCGCCGGGTCCAGATTCACAACATAGGGAAGCTCCGTGGCGGCGCCGTCGTCCCCGCCGACCTGCTGCGCCGCCCGCTCGTGCAGGTGAGCGATGCAGCGCTGGACGAAGGTCGTCTTGCCGCTCCCCGCCATACCCATGGTCAGCACCACCACGGGCTTCTTCTTCTCCCCCCCCATCGCTGCCTTCCACCTCGCACACCACTGGAGCGCACGGTTCCGGCCTCCGGTCCCCCTTCCCGCCGCCTGGTCACTCCACGGCCTTCACAAAGCCTCTGCCTCGTTCGCCTCCCGATCTGATCGCACCTGCACCTGCACCTGCAGCGGGGTGGCGATCGCGAGCATTCCTACTGGTGTTGTCGATCGCTGTCGACGACCTGCAGGGCGAGCGCGGAAGGCGGGTGGGGTGAGGGTGGCGGGCTCTCGATCGAGTCGCCGAGAGGGTCCGCGAGCGGCGCAGTCGAAAGAGGGGGCAAGGGAACCGAGACAAACGAACGAACGCTATGGAGGCCGTGGTGCAGGTAAGGTTGAGGTAGAGAGAGCGCGGGGGGGGGGGGGGGGGGGGAGGGGGCCCCGGGGAGGGGGGGGGCCGGGGCGAGGCTCCGGTCGGCGCCGGGAGGCGCGGCCGGGG
>Ga0160423_10005366_pt1 | contig 10453 bp, 6 predicted proteins | sample CRUFie14St8metaG_FD_108191 | JGI IMG/M metagenome (GOLD analysis project Ga0160423, IMG submission 108191) | Marine microbial communities from the Costa Rica Dome - CRUD Field 142mm St8 metaG | ecosystem: Environmental > Aquatic > Marine > Oceanic > Photic zone | place: Costa Rica: the Eastern... | reverse complement strand
GTCCGTTCATCCTTCGGGACGCATGACACCAAAGCATGGAACGGGGCTTTGGTATATGGGAGTTTACCATGACAGTAACTTACGTATATCGTGGCGTTGCTTACACCAAAATTATCAAATGAATGATCGAGCAATTTGGTTCGGTATAATCGGTCTAGCTCTTATAATGGGTGCTTTAGAATTAAGCCACATTAAAACGCACATGACTGAGAAACGTCCAAATTTACATTTTCATAAAGTAGTTCGTTAAGCGACATGGGAGGTGCAATGCCTCCCTCTACATTTGGTATGAGCCCTCTAAGGAGGACACCTTATGCCGTCTAGACGGTGGGATAGACCACAAACAGTTTGAGTCTTAGCTGAAACAATTAAGATTCCTATAATTCTAGATCTAGAGACGATACATATAACCCTACAAAATAATGGCACAACAGTCAACAAACAATCCTGCTTCACAAACCTTTCTGGGTAGGATTAACACAGCGACAAACGCAACTAACAACAGAGATTTATATTTAAAGTTGTTCAGCGGTGAGATGTTTACTGGCTTCCAAAGAGAGACAATCGCAAGAGATCTCGTTATGAAGCGTACACTCACCAACGGTAAGAGTTTACAGTTTATCTATACTGGACGTACAAGTGCGGAATACCACACTCCTGGAAACAGTATATTAGGAAACTCTGACAAAACTCCTCCAGTAGCAGAAAAAACCATAACAGTAGACGACCTATTAATAAGCTCGGCTTTTGTATATGAGCTAGATGAAACACTAGCACACTATGAATTGAGAGGAGAAATTTCTAAGAAGATCGGTTATGCTCTTGCACAGAAGTATGACAGATTAATTTTTAGAGCTATTGCTAAAGGTGCTAGACAGGCATCCCCAGTATCACTAACCAACTTCGTTGAGCCAGGTGGTACACAAATCCAAGTGGGAGCTGGTTCTAACGCTGATGACGCTCTTGATGATGGGAAGCTCGTAACAGCATTTTATGATGCTGCTGCAGCTCTTGACGAAAAAGGAGTTTCTGATGATGGTCGGGTTGCCGTACTTAACCCTAGACAGTACCACGCACTTATACAAGGTGCTGGTTCAAACGGTCTAATCAACAGAGACGTACAAGGTACAGCACTTCAGTCTGGTAACGGAGTAATTGAAATTGCAGGTATTCAAATCTACAAATCAATGAACGTACCATTCTTCTCTAAGTACGGTACTAAGTATGCACCTTCAAGTGGTGCTTCAGCTGCAACTGACCTTGATACAGTAGATCCTGGAAATACAGGTTCATTCGTATCTGAAGGTATCGAAACAGCTACAACAGTTACAGGTAACAACTATGGCCCACGCCAAAACTACGGTGCTGCCTCTAACTTTGCAAACACATGCGGACTAATCTTCCAGAGAGAAGCTGCAGGTGTAGTAGAAACAATCGGCCCACAAGTTCAAGTAACTTCTGGAGATGTTTCTGTTGTTTACCAAGGCGATGTCATCCTAGGACGCATGGCTATGGGAGCAGATTATGTGAACCCAGCAGCTTGTGTAGAATTGTTCGCAGGAACAACTACAAAGCCAGCAGCTTTCTCATAATATATACATTTATACGGGGGCACACGCCCCCCTTTTTTATATGGCACAAATATCTTACGGAGTGTCTACCGAACTAGATGCTGTAAATTCAATCCTGATGAGCGTTGGAGAAACCCCAGTTAATACATTAACGGTGCAAAGCCCCGAAGTGGCTATAGCACAAAAGACTCTAAGGCAAGTCTGCCGTGAGATACAAGCTGAGGGATGGTCATACAACACAGAGAACCAGTATCCTATAGACCTCGATACAAACAACCAGTGTATCATACCAAACAATGTCCTACAACTAGACCTAAATATCTTTGAACACGGTAAAGATTATGATATAGTTAGACGTAGTGACAATGGTGTAATGAAGGTATATGATAAAAAGAACCATACCTTTACCTTTGAAAATTGTAGTAAATTATATTTTGATATTATATGGATGTTAGATTTTGAAGATCTACCACAAGCATTTAAAGATTATATTACCATCAGAGCATCCAGAATCGCCTCTAACCGTATGGTAAACAGTCAGCCATCTGCTAAGTTATTAGAAACAGACGAAGCTGCTGCAAGAGCCTTAGCGGTGGAGTATGAGATGAAACAAGCTGACCATAATATTTTCAGTGACTTCCAATATCAGCAAGATGCTAACACCGTATACAGACCATTTAAAGTACTAAGAAGAATGTAATGGCAGCAATCAACCAACGTATTCCTAACTTTCTAGGAGGTGTATCTCAACAGCCAGATAAAATTAAATTTCCAGGACAGTTAAGAGTATGTGATAACGCTGTCCCAGACGTTACATTTGGTTTAAAGAAACGTCCTCCTGCAGAGTTTGTAGGAACACTTACCAATGCAAATACAAGTGGTCATTGGTATGACATAATTAGAGATGGTGATGAAAAGTACATTATACAAATCACTCCATCTAACAGTGGTAGCATGCCTATACGAGTATGGGATCTAGCAGATGGCACTGAAAAATCTCTGACAAATTCTAGCGGAGATTCTTTATTTAGTTATTTAGCTGGAGCTACATCACCCTATGCAGTTACCACAATCCAAGACTATACTATAATAGCTAACCCAAATAAAGTTGTAGGTAAATCTACAGCAACTACAGACGCACCAATCAACAATGGAGATTACTCATTTGCTAGGCTGGATACTGTTGCTTACAATACTGAATATATTTTATATACTGGTACAGCTCCCACACCCAATACATTTTACAGGGTTACTTCTGTAAAGGTAGACAGGATGAACGGTAATACTGCAGAAGGCCCAACATGGAATGACACAAACGAAAACCAGCAGAAATCTGGTACACTAACTTGGTCATTCTCTGGAGGTAGTGCAGTTAATACAAGTGGTGCTCAAGTAGGTGGTACAAATATTACAGAAAATATTGAAGGTACTTTACAAGTAAACGGTAATAGTTATATTGCTAATAACATAGCAAACTTTAATGGTAACAGTACATCAAGTTCTGACTTCCTAGGTTACACTCAAGACTACGACATACGTTATACAGCTACAGTCACATTACGAGACGGTGGTTTAATTAAAACTACAAACAAGTCTACAGCTGAAAGTTTATTTATAGATGTTACCATAGAGGGTATTGTCTATCGTGTATCCGTAGAAGCTGTTGAACCAGTTACAACATACCAAGATGTATCTGGTATAGCCTACCACAAGACACCTAAAAATCCAGAGAATGGTGCTATATCTATGGCTACTATTCTTAATGGTTTAAAAAGTTCTGTTAACAGTTCTTTAGCTAACGTAACAGCTGAGGTTGTTGGTAGTGGTCTATACATGCACGGATCATCTGCAAGTGGTGTAAACTTTCTTGGTGGTGCTGTTAACGAAAACATGAGTGTGATAGGTCAAAGAGCACAGGATATTAGTAGATTACCCGCTATGAACAAGCAGGGTTATGTGGCTCAAATATCAAATGCAGCTGACTTAGAAACAGACGATTATTATGTAAAGTTTGAAGCTAACAACGGTACGTCTGGAGCAGGTAGTTACGAAGAAACTGTACGACCTCACAACTTTGATGGTTCTGGTAATGACCCAATGTTGAAAGGCTTTGATGCTGCAACAATGCCACATGCTTTGATAAACAACCGTAATGGTACATTTAGTTTTGTTAAGCTAGATGAAGCTACTGCAAACGCTGCTAATAATGATAACTATTGGAAAGATAGAGATGTAGGTGATGACGTATCTAATCCTTATCCTACGTTTACTGGTCACAAAATACAGGAAATGTTTTTTCACAGAAATAGATTAGGTTTTGTTTCTGGAGAGAATATAATACTGAGCCAGCCAGGAAGCTATTTTAACTTTTTTATAGTATCTGCTATATCTTTCAGTGATGACAACCCTATAGATATTACAGTATCTGATGTCAAGCCAGCATTTATTAACCACGTCTTACCAATACAAAAAGGTTTGATGATGTTTAGTGATAATGGTCAATTCTTACTATTTACAGAGTCAGATATATTTAGTCCTAAAACTGCTAGGTTAAAAAAGGTAGCTAGTTACGAGTGTGACTCCTCCATACAACCTGTAGATCTAGGTACATCTATACTATTTACATCAAACGTAGCAGCATATGCTAGAGCATTTGAAGCTACAATTATAGATGATGATACACCTCCACAGATTGTAGAACAAACAAGAGTTGTACCAGAATTTTTACCTAAAGATATAACTAAATCTGCTAATTCTACAGCTATAGGTATTGTTAGCTATAGTAAGAAAGGAGATAGTGCAGTATATCATTATAAATACTACAATGCAGGTAACAAACGTGAACAATCAGCGTGGTATAGCTGGACATTAACAGGTACAGCACAGCATACACTGTACACAGGTGGTAGTTTTTTTGCAGTTACACTACATGATAACTCATATAAACTATGTAGATACGAGTATGTTACAGATGCAGACAGCACTAGATCATATGTATTAGGTGGTTCTGCTAGTGATGTAGGTTCTGCACTTAAAACTGCGAGACAGTTTGAGGCACATTTAGATATGATGACTATAGCTACAAATGTGGCTGGGTCAGCTCAAACAACTACAGCTCCAGAAAAAACTGTACTAACAATACCATATACACCTGCTAATACTACAAACTTAGTTATGGTTGGTTTGTCTGGTAATGATAGCGATGGTAACTCTATAGCTGGCGTTGTAAGAACAGCTGACGCTGTAGGAACTAACAGTGTGACATTCAATGGTATTAATTTACATAGTGCAGCCAAGGTTGCTGTAGGATATAAGTATACAAGTATTATTGAATTACCTACATACTATTTAAACGTAGGTCAAAACGTCTATGATGTAGATGGAGATTTACGTATAAATGGTATTAACTTTGAAATGGGTGTAGGTGGCCCTGTAGAGTTTCATCTAACATCTCCATACTCATTTGTAGATGCTAATGGTAATGTTACTAAGGACGTAGACGATTATGTACAATTTGAGTCTGGTATATTATCTAATTCTTCTGTATTTGATAAGCCTCCTGCAGAGTTAGCTCGAAGTGTAAGAGTACCTATACAACGTAAGAACGAAAAATATACCCTACAAATACAAATACCTGACCCTTTTTCTACCGCCATAATCTCAGGAAGCTGGGACGGCATTTACCATAACAGACGACATGTACGAAGGTAAGTATATTCAGACTTGCACACCAGAGTTAGCTCTAAGTGTAGGTCTGAACTTACGTTATGAAGATAGACGTGAGACAGAGGAGACTTCTGGTTTATGTGCAGAGGCTTCTATAATTGAATCTTTTTATAATTCAGCATATTCTGTATATTTTAAGGTTCCCAACGGCAAGGCTGCTGGAGTGGCAGGAGTGACTCCACAGAATGTAATATGGATGCTATGTACTGATGCTAGTACAGAATATCCACACACATTTGTGCGGGAAGCTAAACGCTGGGTAAACAGTTTACTCAATCCTTATTTATTCAATCAAGCAGATATGCGGAATGAATCACACATAAAACTACTAAAACTTTTAGGATTTACCTTTATCAAATATCATGTTTACAATGGAGTCCCCTTAATACAATTTATTAAACCATGTGCAACCCCCTAGCGATAGGTATAGCTGTAGGTGGTGCTCAAGCTGTAACTGGTATTGCTGAACAGAACAGGGCACATCGAGCAAGAGTCGATGCTGTCAACCGTTCTAATGCAATGGCAAGACAAAAGTACATAAATGATATAACAATATCAGCCTTCAACGACCAACGCAAAGGTGAAGTATTTACCGCACAGTTACAAGCTGACGCAGCAGCTAGATCGGCATACTATAATAAAAAGAACATTAACCAAATAGAAGCTAACAGAGCTTCTGAGGCTGCTCAAGCAGAGTTACGTGAAAAAGTAAACAAAACTATGTTTGAGAGTCAAACTAATTTAGCAAAAGCGATACAAGCTCAAGGAACAATATTGGCCAGTGGACAACAATCTGGACAATCCATGATGCTAACATTAGATCAAGCCGAAAGAGAGTTTGGGTTTGAACAAGCACAACTGGATGCTACAGTATATGATGCTACTAGAGCATACGGTATAAAACAATTTGGTATAGACTTAGATCAGTACTCTTCAAATGTATCTGCATTTAATGCTATCACAACGACTGCATCAGTTGCTCCATCCGCATCCTTTAAAACAATACGACCAGTAGAACAGAAAGCACCTCCTAAACCATCTCCACTTGGCCCAATCCTTGGCGGTATAAGTACTGCAATAGGTACAGCTGGAACATTAGGTGGTGAAAATTATTTTAAAGATAATTTCTTTAGTAATAATAGTTCTAATCTTACTCAATCATACATAGTATAATGGCATACACACCCAGTACAAAAGCTGTTAACTTTAAAAATAGAGCGGTAGTTGATGTGTCTACGGACATTAGCAGAAAAGCAAAACAACTAGATTCACAAAGAGCTCAAGATGTTAACAACTTCCAACGGCAAGCTGCTGGACAACTTACTGAGTTACAAAGACAAGATCAAGTCCTTTCAGCAAACGATCAATTTCAAATAAAACAGTTAGGTCAATTTAGTAATTATCTAAACGACTTGATGAAAACATCAGCCGAACAATTAGGTAAATCATATATTGATGCTAAACGTGAAGAAGGTATAGACCTAGCTCGTAGAGTTAACGCAGGTGATGAAGAGGCTATTGCTAAAATAGCTTTGCAAGAAGAGCAACTTGATGAAATTGAAAAAAAGATAGAAGAACAAAAACGTAAAGCTATCGAAGCAAGTAAAACATTTTTAGAAGAAGAATATAGACTTAACCTAACACAAAAGTATCAAGCCTTAAACATAAGAAAACTTGGTTCTAATGTAGCTTACGGTTACATGAAAGGGCATTTTAATGAAGCTGCATTAGGTTACAAACCTCATTTAGAAGCAGAGTTAAAATCTAGTGAAGAGATAATACCACTACCAGAAAGTTTAGGTGGTGGAGAAGTTATGATAAAAGATTATAACAAACTAACTGATCCTAAAATTAAAGGTTATATTGAAAGTTATATAGAAAATCAATATATTGCAAATAACAACCCATTTGGAGCAGCTGATAGTGTAGTCTATCGTTACCTAACTAAGAGTGTTACAAAAACAACAGATGACTATAGAGAAGAAGAGTATCAAAGAGATAAGAGAATAATTGGTGATGAGGAGATTTTAGATAGAAGAACTAGATTATTTTCTACAGCTTCAGGTTTTGAGTTTGATGAAACTCTAGATTACTCATTGCCAGAAAATGTATTAGATGGGCCAGTAAAAGATGCTGGGGATGTAATACAAGAAATGTTAAACCTAGGGTCACTTAGTCATGAAATGAGAGGTTCTGCTGGTAGCAATCTTGCTAACAGAGAACAGATAATTAAAGACTTAACCCAATGGATAACAAATGCTGATGCTGACACTAGAAATGAAATTAAACAATATCTAGAGTATAAGAAATTTAATCTGCCAGGACAAGGTGAAAAGTTGTTAAGAGATCATTTTGTAGGTGATTTTGATATTGATAAAATTATAGCTGATGCAGAAAAAATAGACTCTGATAAAGCAGCAGCTTTTCAAACAATAGGTAAACGTAGATTTAATGATGGTATAAATGATTTAAAAAATAAATATCGTAATGGTATAGATCATGATAACAACCCATCTACACCTAACGTAGATTTTTCATTAGAAGATTACAAAGATGGAATTGATGAGTTTCTTGCTGCAAATCCTGATCTTCAAAGTTTAGATAATTACGATACATTGATTGAAACAGCACGAGAATGGGATCCTATACAGTTAACAGAAAAAGCATCATTAAAATATTACAACCAAATTAAAGTTGTAAAACAAGAAATTACTAGAGACGAGTATAACAGACTTCATCCTACTATTAAAGCCTTGGCTAGAAAAGACGGTATACTTGTTGAAGGTGCTTGGGGTTTTGATGAAGAAGGTTATAAGGAAGCACTATCTTCTGCTAATGATCGTGTATCAAAAGAACTAAAAGATATAGCTGGAGCTAATAAAACTAACAGTGACTTTGTTACAAATAGTGTTGATGATGCAATAGCATATGCTGAATCTGAGTTAATAGTAATAGCTAAACAGTTTTGGGCTACTGAAAAGTATACAACTAAAGCTCAAGCGTTAGATGCTGCTGCTAAGTTTATGGTTCAAGAAATGAAGGCAAATAAAAATAATAGAGATTCTACTTATTACTTTGATACCTCAGAAGGTTTTAAAAACACAAACCCAGATAAAATTGTAGATGCACAGTTATTATTAAATGATAGTATTGTAGCTAGAGATAAATTAGTTAATGAAATTACTTACAATAATGGTGATGCTATTAGTGAAAAAAATTTAATTAGCTTACAAGGGTTAGAACCTGTTAGAAATGACAAAGGTAAAATTATAGGATTTAGTGCTTCGGTTACACAAGTACAAAAACTTGACACTTTTGCTAGACCAAAATACGAAATAGTAAATGCTCAAATATTAGCTGCTGGTGGTACAAAAGACGATTTAATTAAATTAGAAGATCTTGATGAAGCCTCACAAACCATAGCTAAAGAGTTAGAAGAAAGATTCCCACATTTACGTGCAGCCTTAAACTCTGACAGCACAATGGAAAAAGAAAGTGCTATAGATGAAATGGGAGCTATTTCTACAGCTTATATTGCTAATTCATTGTATAATGTACCTATTAATGAGACTGATTTGGTTAAAATACTAAATGAAAAAGGCATTAGTATGGAAGATTACAATAGTAATGTAGAACTAAAAGAAAAAATACGTGGTGAATACATTAATGACTTAATAGTAACTGCTGTAGGAACTACCGATAATAAAAATGAGGCTATACTAAAAGTAGCATACTCGTTTAAAAACGGTAAAGAAAACATGGGTCAGTACAAAAGTATGATGACCAACAACAGTTTAACTGATAAGATTATGGATGATAAAGATTTTTCGTTTGGTATACTAAACAGTTACTATTCTGGAGATACATCTAATCTTTCTGATGGTTTCCCATCTATGAATATAGCTGCTGTAGAACAAAAAGGTACATCATTAAGTAAATATATTAAGGAATCTGGTACAGGTACTGTAGAAGATTTAAACACTCAGCTAAAAACTATTAACAATTTAGAACCAGAAAAATATATTAAAGTTAATTTTAGCGGTGAAATAATACAAACTCAAAATCCAGAGCATGTTAAGTGGCAAAAACATAAGACTTTAATTGAAAACAAAATTGCAGGTCAAACAATTTTATCTGATGACCATAAGAGTTGGGATGGTACAAACTGGAAGCCAAGTGTTAATGATTTAGCTACTATTAAGTTAATGATTAGAACTCCACACTTTAACCAAGGTAAAGTTGCTAACTCTCTTGATGATCCTTATAACGCATTAATACAAAAATTCCAAAAACAGGATAAATATGCTTTTAGCAAAACTATAGATGAATTAGGTTTTCTTTCTGTGATAAACCCTTTTGATGATAGAGCAGTAGTTGCTGAAAGAGAAATGAAACAAAGATTTTACAATTTTCTTAGAAAGGAGCTAAAGATCAATGAGTGATAACTTAATTCAAAACTCAGACGAATCGGTACTACAAGGTCATAACGATCTAGTACACGATCAAACTAACTGGGAAGCATATGCAGAACAGGCAAGAGAGGCAGTATCAGTTGAAGAACAGCAAGCTGAAATGCTTAAACAACAAGGTGTAGATGAAAGCAAAGAACAAGGTTTTATAGCAAACAATCCAATACAAGCTGTAGGAGAAGTAGCTTCTGCTGTAGTAGGTGGCGGTATAGATGCTGTTGAAAGTGTTGGTAGTATTCTTAAATTAAGTGGTGATACAATACAAACTGGTATATCTACTTTATATGGATCACAAGATTTACAAGACCCTTCTACCAATATATTTCATAAAGACTATTCTAGTAAAACAGATATTATACCTGACCATCTTACACCACAAAATAGATCTGGTCTAGGTAGACTTACAAGAGGTTTAGTGGAGTTTGGTCTACTTTCTTGGGCTACAGCTGGAGCTGGTAGTGCAATAGGTACAGGAGCTAAAGCTGCTAAACTAGGTACTTACGGTGGTAGATTTGGTAAAGCATTAGGATTAGCAAAACCTAGTGGTAAAGTTGTAAAGTTTTTATCTACTGGTAAAGGTAAAGCTATAGGTAAATTTGGTAAGGTTGCATCTGAAGGTGGTGTTGCTGACTTAATTACACAAAGTTCTGAGATGGGTAACATAGCAAACCTTGTTAATGAACATGC
>Ga0160423_10005364_pt1 | contig 10455 bp, 12 predicted proteins | sample CRUFie14St8metaG_FD_108191 | JGI IMG/M metagenome (GOLD analysis project Ga0160423, IMG submission 108191) | Marine microbial communities from the Costa Rica Dome - CRUD Field 142mm St8 metaG | ecosystem: Environmental > Aquatic > Marine > Oceanic > Photic zone | place: Costa Rica: the Eastern... | reverse complement strand
TGATGAAGTGGCACCGGGCACGGCAGTTTCACGTCTAGCAGCACCAACATAAACATTGGGAATACCAAGAACGTTACGCAATACTTGAATGATTGCTTCGTCATTAAGAAGAAGATTACCACTTGCAATGCCGGCCGTTGCATCACCAACGTAGCCACGCATTTCAGGATTGCGTGCAAGTTCACGGAATACTTCACGTCCAAGAACTAAAGTGTCAGGGTTGATGCCGTGTGAGTTTGCAAAAACAATATCTTTCACAATGTGAAGATCACTCAAAGGTTCTGCACCCGCTGCATTGAACTTCACGCCTTTACCACCGGGGATTGCATTAGCGTTTGACTTGCTAGCCGCTGCAAAGTTTCCGGCAGTGAAAAGGAGATCTGCTGCACGTTTTTCTTTTGCAAGTTTCATTGTGCGTGCAACTTTGCGAACAATGCGTGCTTCTTCTGAACCGGGGTATTGAGAATCCTCAATGTCTTCCATGGCGATTGAATCAGATGCACTGTAGATCTTGGCCTTGTATGTCAAGTTTGTGCGGTCAAAGGATCCAATCATTGTGCGTGATGCACCCGGCGCACGCTCTAAATCAAGATCAGGTGATCCCATGAAGTTGCGTGTGTTCTCAATTAAGAGTGTTCCACTTCTTTCAGGGATATTGACTTTTTCAAAGATTTGATCAGCAATCAATTGTGAATCACTAGGAATTGCTTCAATTGCAAGTGAGGTTAGAATCTGATCAACAGGATGTATATTGCTATAAGATGAAGCCATTGTTTAAACTCCTTATGCTTTGACTACAGATGGACCGGTAAACAGAACAAGAAGTTGTTCACCCGCACCAGCTGTGGAAACTTGATTGATATTAGGAAGAATGCGAGCAACAGGATATTCATTTGAAGAACCTGACACGGCTGCAACTTGTCCATTGGCAGCACCTGTTAAAAGTGGTGTAGTTGCAAAAATCAAGGCACCACTTGCAATCACACGTGTAGTACCAAAGACAACAACCTCAACAGTTTCACCCGCACTGCACGCACGTTGTGCAACACCAACACAACCAATTTCAGTGCCGGCATCAGTGATGGTAATTTTGCCTGCTGCGTCAATAGACACTAGAGCAAATTCAGTGATGGCTTCAGCTGCCACAAAGCTTTGAACAATATTTTGAGTTTGCATGATTTAAACTCCGTATGCTTGATTATATTCAGAAGAATTTGAAGTGCGGAATTCAGACAGTGCTTGACTGTAACTGATTCCTTTATCTTCACTTAATTTTTTAATCTTAAGATTGATTGTTTCTTTGGTGATCTCTTGACCACTTGCACCATGTCCAATGGTAGTCATTGGCACAACGCTATTGCTTGGACGTTCACTGAACATGTTCCAAAAAGAGTCACGCCCTTCAAGTTTCATGTCATATGCTTCACGGGCAACAGTCTCTTCATTTGGTGAGATCTTGCCTTCACTCAAGAGTTGATTCACTGCCGTGGTTTTCTCCACTTCAATCTTCTCTTGACGCAATTGTTGAACTTGCTCACGTAGCATTTGAATCTCTGAAAGCAATGCAGGACTTGCGAGTGATTCAGACATTTTTTTATGTTCATTCATCTTCTTGTCCTTTTCTTCTTCATCATGCTCTTTTTTATTATAATGTTCATTCATTTTCTTTTTATCATCATCATAATGTTCATTCATTTTCTTTTTATCATCATCATAATGTTCATTCTTCATTTCTTTTTTGTCAGACTTTTCACCAAGTTCTTCATTGTCTTTTGCAATCTTGGCTTCATTGTCTTCATTCATGGATTTGACTTGCTTTTCAAGTTGTTTAATCATCTCATCTTTTTGACGGTTCAGATCTTGTTCTCGATTCGCAAAATCAACTAGATCATCATGATCCATGGCATTCAATTGGTCTTTTGAATACATGCTCAAATTCTCCTTAAGTGTGACTCTGTCTATTTTGTCAGATTGTTGTGCCGGCCGTGGTGTCAGAGTGATTGCCAACAATTGAGCATCACCAACTTTGTCACCGCCGTCACGGGTGAAGATTTCGCCGTGTAAATATTCTGGACTTGACCAAAGTATTCCACCGGCTTCATTAACTACTTTAAGACCTCTTTCATTGTAAGCAGGAACCGCATACAAACCATCCTCTTTAAGTTCGAGGTCAACAATGACACCCAATGCATTGCCCGCATCAGGTCCTTGAACACCATCTTGAAAAGGACTTGTGGCATGTTGCCAGTCAATGATCACAGGATCAGACTCTTTACGCACATTAAACACACGTACCATTTCATTCAACAGTTCATGGTCAATGGCTTCACCAAGTGGTTTGCCATTCATACGTGAGGAGACTTGACCAAGTGAAAGAGTTTTGAAAGGTCTGCCAATGGTCAAGCCATCAGGAACCTCATATGTTCTAATTTCATTCAACTGTAATGCCTCTGCATATGCAGTCAATGATTGTGCTTTTGAATCAGCTGCTTTCATTTGCTTTACTGTCTTTCTTGCAAATGCAAAACCGGCGTCACCACCCCACAAATGCCAAGCTTGCCAACCCTTACCTTGATCAGACCAAGTGGATCCTTGCTTGTCAACTTCATGGCGTGTGAAATAGTTCAACATTCTTTTAACGGTGTCAGGACTCAATTGTTTACCGTTGGCCAAATCCCTTGCACGTGCAAGTCCAACTTCAGTGCCACCTCTTTGACTTGGTGGTTTAGTTGCTCGAACCTCAAGACCACGTTTGGCAGCGTCTTGCACTCCCTTGGGTGGAACAAAATCAATGTGTGAATACTTATCAGGAATTGAAAGCAATTCACCTTTAGTTTCTGATTCAGTGCGTTGTGGATGTCCCTTAGGTAGTAAGTCCAAGTCTGTGGTGTATGACTTTTTGCGTTCACCCGTTCCAACCAATTTCAAAAAAGCTTTGACACGTGCCAACGCCCATTGAGTTCTTGAGGTGACCTGTGGTCTGTGGCTTGCAGAGAAGGCACCCGCACCACGTCTAAACACTGCTTTCAATTTACCAAGATCAACCTGTTTTGATTTTGCAGTGTACTTTTCATTGTGTTCATCTCTGTATTTCTCAAGTGTCTTGACTGCCTTGTCAGAGATTTCAATGCCACCTCTTGCACCACTTGCAGACCCTTTTGGATTCTTCTTTGAACCTGTGATTTGGTCTTTCTTGGGTGCTGGTGTTTGTGCTTGTGTGCGTTTCTTCTTCACTCTGATCTTCTTAACCATTGGCCTTTTTCCTTCTAATCAAAGTTTCTGCCAATGCAGCAACACCACCGCCTTGTTTTGCCGTGCGGTCTAATGGTGATCTTTCTGCAATCTCAGGCAATTCACCCGCACCAAGACGCTCTCTGATTGCTCTTTCAAGTTCATCATCAGGTGTCAACAATCCTGACTGAACAAGACCGGGCAACATTCCAAGTGATTCTGCCAAGTCATCAGTATCAAGACCTGTGTGTGTCAACCTTGGCAACTTGGATGGATCAACGTAACCATAGTTCCAACGGATTAAACGTCCTATTGTTCCACCCCCACGCCTATCTGCACCACTGATTTGACTTGCAACAATATCACAAAGATTGATTGCTGCACGTCTAAACACAGACAAGTGAACCTCACCAACTGACCTTGAACCCGTGTCTGAAATACCAAGGTTTGCAAATTGTGCTAAGAACGCTTGACTAATTTGATTATCACATTCTTTGATGATGTCCAATGGACCTTGTGAATAAAGATATGGTGTTGTTGAATATGTATCAAACTTGACCACAGGTGATTCCACTAAGTATGACAATTCTGTTGAAAGAAGTGCCTCTGCTTGTGCAGCCGCATCATCAATCATGGCACTTACATCAGCATCATTCAGACCTTGCATTTCTGCCTGTCCACGGTCAACTGAAACCTTGGGTGTAGGAATTGCCCACCGTTCAAGACCAACGCACATTAAGTTGGATACACGTTGCTTTGTTCTCCACCACCACCAAACAGGACGTAGCATGCCAATGCCTTCAAAGTTCGAGCCTGTTCTATTGAGTGTCAATAAAAGGAGTTTGTTTGCCGGGATTGGTTCAGGTGTGTATGTGTAGCCAACTACATTCTGCATGACTCCATCTAAGTGTTGGCCATCTTGAGACAACCACTTGTTGTGTGCGCTTGGTTCCCTGTCTGCATAATAGTCAAGCCACACTCTGATTTTACCTGATGAGTCTGGACCAACTTTATAAATTTCCTCTGCATACCTGTACCCTGTTGGCACAAATTCCCAAAGGTATGAAAGTTGATCCTCAAAGGATGAACTCATTTGTCCTGCATATCCATCAAACCCGTATGCCTCATTTGCATACCGTGCAAGTTCTTCACTGACTGCGTCACCCTCAACACCCGGTTGAAAACGCCATGTTGCACTTAAAAGAGTTTGTCTTAACATATGCCAAGAGCGTCTGACCACAGGATCAGTCTGTAACATTTCCTCTGCTTCACGTACCCAATTAAGGCCGGTTAGCTTTGGATTCTGTTCTTTTCCAATGATCTTGCCACCGGACAATTGGGTGCCACTGATGCCACGTGTTCTGAAACGTGGCAACATGGCCTTCATATGTGGTTCATCTCTTTTATCATCAATCATGGTGCGCACTTTTGATTCATGGTTTTTTTCTATTGTGTGCAATATAGTTCACATTGTCAATGAATTAAAATTCATGTAGCATGTGTCAAGACCTCATCACACGCCTTTTCACTTAAAACATTTTATCATTGGTTTAAGAGAGTAGATATCTGATTCACCTTTGTGTGGTGAGGTCTACTTCATTTAAAACAATGACAGTTGCTGACCAACCTGCACTTCTTTTGGTTGTGGTTGATCATATGTCAATGGTGTGTTTGTCCAATGTTCAATGCGTGCCTTGGCAATTTCAAAGTATTCTTCTTCACGTTCAATGCCAACAAAGTCAAACCCCTCAAGACCTGCTGCAATTCCTGTTGAACCACTTCCAAGAAATGGATCAAGGATGATGCCGTTTCGAGGTGTGATCAACCTGCAAAGATAACGCATCAAGTCAATTGGCTTTACAGTTGGATGGATGTTAACCCTTGATCCATGTCCATCAAGTCCTTGTTCCCTTTCCTGTCTTGATGCCTTGGCACAATAGAAATATCTTGAAACAAAACCGTTGGTTGATTCATATGCACGTGAATGTATTCTAGATTTCACACCACTTGTCATATTAACAACACCATGACTATTGAAGTCTCCTGCAAATCTTTTCAATGCACCATTTGTTTTTTTTCCATACTTTTTCAAATCTTCTGCAACCTCTTCACTGATGATCACGTTGGATGGCCATCTACCATTGAAACCATTTCCTGCTTTTTCTATTTTGGTTTTTTTATTTGACCATATACCTACTGTGTGCATTTTTCTGCTTGTACCTCTTTTGTCACTTTTATCATCTTGGTTATCAATCCTGCATCCATCAATATTCAATCCACCAACACCATGTTTTAAAACATTGTGTGCAACGGTTCCATCCAATGGTTTCCTGCATAGGATTGCAGGTTCAAAAGCTGGTTTTAATGCTGTTCCATATCCTTCATATTGTTTGGCTTCTTGTGATTGGATCTTGTCAATGGCCTTGCCAATGTTCAAAGACTTTGGAAATCCTGAACCATACAACCATTGAATGGTGTCACGTACTTCAAACCCTGCAAGCCTTAATGAGATTGACATAAGATCTTGAGTTCTTGATCCTGCAAAAGCAATCAGATGACCACCGGGTTTCAATACTCGAATTACTTTTTTCCACAGTTCAGGTGGAGGCACCCAAGAATCCCAAGCTTTACCCATAAAGCCACTGCCTTTTGGTTTCCATGTTTCACCTCTTGACCATGCTTGCAAACAAGAACTGACTTGTGCGGGTGTGGTTGATCCAAGTCCATAAGGTGGATCACAGACCACGGCATCAATTGAACATGAATCAAGGTTTCTTAATTCCTGCATAGAATCACCACATATTAAGCGCATTTTAAAAACCTCTAAATTTCTTTTCTCTTCTGATTCGAGCATTGCCACGTCCCATGGCCTTGCGTGGTGTGATTGTTGGTAAAGTCATCTCAGACCAATAATGAAAGATGCAATCATATCTCAATGCGTCAAGTGGATCTTCACGCCCGTCTTTCTTTGGTTCGTCCTTGGTTGGTGTCCATCCATATGACAAGATCGCTTTCCTGAATGAATTGCCAATTGCCTTTTCACCACGGTTCCAAACTTCACGTGTGCAAAGATATTTCTTTTGTGCAAATGCACGCTTGACTTTTTGAATGCCGTTCAACACGTTGGTCATCACAGGGTCTGTGGTGAACTTCAAAGGAACACCAATGCCACCTTCATGCGGTAACTTCTTCATTGCCCTGAATGCAGAACGCCCGGTTTGGTCATTGCGTGCAGCACCTGCCTTGTCTGCAACACCTGAATCTAACCAAATCCTTGGACCGGGTGCGCTTGACATCAGTGAACGTGGCCAAGCTATCAACAAGATCATCCTTGCAAGTTCATCAATGGTGCATTCTTGTGGGTTGATTTCATGGACAATCACAGTGGCATTGCGTTGTTCATCATAGACCATAATCAAAACACTTGGTTTCCTAAATCCCCAATCCACTGAAATACGTCCTGTCATTTGAGGATTGTATTGAAAGTCATCAATGACATGCTTGGCAGTCCATTCAGAATAAATCAATCCACTTGGTGGACGTGGTTCATTCATCACCATAGCAAGACGTTCTTCTTCAGGTAGCAACTTGGTAGCCTCGAACCATTCATCAGACAGGTTTGATTGATTGACATATGATGTGAAAAGCAAAGGTTCATATCCTGCTTTTTCTGCAAGGGAACACCACCAAGCATCAGCAACAGGCAAACCCACCAAGATCAAGATTGGTGTTGGTCCACTCCTCAAACGTCCAAGTGCTTTTTGTGCAACCTCATCATCCTTGAATGTTTGACATTCATCAATCAATGCAACACCTGATGTGATATTCAAACCCTCCAAAGGATTGTGGGTTGCTTCACGTGTGCCGGGTCTAAAGTATGAACGGCACCATATGGATGAACCTGTGATTGGATCAGACCACTTTGATTCAAGAGCGTTGAAAGTCCAACCAATTGGACCAAGCCACTTTTGAAGTTCTGGACCAAGAACAGACCTATACCGTGGTGATGTGTCTGTGATCAACAATGATGATGTGCCGGGTCTGACTCGACTAATGAACCACAAAGCAAACACCAAACCACTAGTCTTGCCTGAACCCCAACCACACCGTGCGCTTATCACTTTGTCTTTTCTTCTGATTCGAGCAACAATATTTTGTTGTAGTTCATTTAATTGTAAGTTCATGGAAGACCAAACTGATTAATGAAATCAATGGTGTGATCAACATGTGTGTTTTCTTCCATCATCTCAAACAGTTGATGTGGTGAGATTGCATTATGAACACAACACGCAAAATCATTGAATGAATGAAAGATGTTTACTACTTTACGGGTAATGACTTTGTTTTTATGTGACCCTGATGCGGGCATGTATCCTATGCAAATGATTTGCTCAAAAACGTCTGCACTTGAATTTGGAATGATTTGTGATGAACGGGTGTTTGTCATACCTAAAACAACCATGTTCAATCTGTCCATATAACTGTTGGCAGCACGTTGCAAAAATTTGTAACCACGCTTTTCCTCTTGATCCTTGTATTTAAAGACACGTTGAATGGCACCCTCAAATCCATACTTCATCATTGATTCATAAGTGATGAGTTTAAATTCAACCAACATCTTGGTTTCTGCTTGTCCACCTGCAATGTGGATGCGGTTCTTGGATGCATCATAGTTAGTCTTATACTTGAGGTCATACAAAGCATGATCACCATGAATCATTCTCACCTTAATGTCTTGATGATGTAATGATGATTTATAGTATTCTCGAACAAGATGATGATTGTTCATTTGAGATTGGAAGAACGCCATTGCACCCATGGCTTCAAACTTGTGTCCAGCTGAAACACGCCATGGATATGCAACCACGCCTTGATTGTCTTTGTATACTTTGTCATATAGATTCAAACTTGTTTGTTCAGTTTGATGGTTCATGTGTTCTCCTTTACATGAATAAAATTTATGAGTTGTCTTGTTTATCATCATCACGTTCCACGTTTAAAAGATGATCAGTTTGTTGAATCATTGCCTTGATTTCATCCAGACCCTCTGACCTTGAAACGTGCATATCAATGTGGTCTTTCTTGGTCCATGATTGTGGAAATCTTCTTTCGAGTATCCAAGCAGCTGCCCTCCAATCTTCTGATTGTGCAAGCTTGTTGACAAGTTTGGCTTCACTGATTCCAATGGCTTCATCTACCAATTGGTCAAACTCATCATGCTCTTTGCGCCACCTGTGAAAAGTTGCTTCACTGATGCCCTCTGCAAGTGCAGATGCCCTGAATGTATTGCCATTAGAAATGTGTGTGCAAATGTTATGCACTCTGATTTGATTGTACTTACATGCGCGTGATGTGTTGCTCTTATCTTTATTAATAAGTACAGCTTCACGTGCTGCTAATCCTTTTAAATCATCCTCTTTCATCTTCTTCATTCCTTGGGTCTGATTCAATGATTTCATCAATCTTGGCTTGAAGTTCCCACACTTGACGCCTTGCCACTTGTTTGATTTGCTCCAAGGCCACTGGATTGCTTCTGATTAATTCCTTTGATACTTCAAGTGCTAAGTCAATCTCTTTGATTTGCAATTCAAGTTCTTGGATTCGGTTTAGGTCTAAGTCATTAATAGTTGCCATTGCTTTCCTTCTTTCCATCAAGAACAATGATCTTATGTATGATTAAATCCCAATATTCTTTATCATCATGCTTGTTTGATTGCATAGCACCCTCAATATATACCTTTGATCCTTTTTGAACCCGGTCCATGATATACATGCCAACATTGTTGAATGCTTTGCATCTGAACCATTGTGTGTGATCTTCTCCTTTTCTCTTACTCGAAACAGCAACAGAGAATGCCACCAAGGTTGACCCCATAGATGTGGGTTTGCTTTCAGGATCTTTTCCAACATTGCCAATAATATGGATTTTATTTAGACTCATGTGCCTTGTCTTTCTTTTGTCTTTCTTTGATTCCTTGGTCTAGCATTTCACGCATGACATAAGAACGTGGTTTATTCTCACGTTTTGCAATTTCATCAAGTGCATCAGACATGACCAATGGAACATTCAACATAATTGGTTTCATATACATACCTTATCCTTTGAATATATATATACATGTATACTACTTTAATATAAATTGAAGTCAAGCAAAACTCAAGTATTATGGATTCAATAATACGTTCACACATTGGAGTTTAAAAAATGAACATCAACTTTGATTCAATTTGGCACATTGTTGGATTGCTTGGAACAGTTGGATCTTTGATCTTTTATACAGCTCGAACCCTTGGCAAAACAATGGAACAGATTGAAAGACTGCAAGAAGCATTGATTTTATTGCAAAAGAATCTTGAAGAACAAACAAAGACTTGTAAAGATGGCCGCATTGAAATTTGGACAGAAGTGAACAGAACACGTGAAAGACTTGCCAAAGTGGAAGTCTTGCAAGAACATCAATCATCTATTAGCTTAGCACAAAAATGAATGTTGAATTAGTAAAGCAATCAGGTGGACCCGTTGACATTGTAAATGCTGCACGCATTTCATTTGGTAAACAAGTTGAAAGCATGTCTGATAAAGATTGGAAGTTGATCAAGTATCTTTGGATGAATCAACACACATCACCATTCAGACACATTTCTTTTACTTTCCATATTAATGCACCAATCTTTGTTTTGAGGCAATGGATGAAACACCAAGTTGGTTGCGCTTGGAATGAAATCAGTGGAAGATATGTTAAGTTTGAGCAAACTTTTTATCATCCAAATGAGTGGAGATCAGCACCACATGATTCTGTAAAGCAAGGAAGTGGTCAACCGTTGGATGATGAAACACAATCTGATTGTGCCACTATATATCAGAACGTGACTGATTCTTTGTTTGATACATACAACCATCTATTGACATTAGGTGTATGCAAAGAACAGGCTCGAATGATTTTACCTGTGTCTTTAATATCAGAATGTTATTGGACTTGTTCATTTCAAGCATTGATTCACTTCTTAAAGCAAAGAACTGATGCACACGCACAAAAGGAAATTGCTCAATATGCTTGGTCTATTGTTGAGATCTTGAATAAAGATGAAGACATGAAAAGACTTTTAAAGATTTGTGGATTCAATAGTGAACTGGTCTAAACATTGGATTGATCACGCTTTGTTGATCTCGAATCAATCACCTTGTCCAAGAGGCAAAGTGGGTGCAATCATTGTTGATCAATT
>Ga0160423_10005363_pt1 | contig 10456 bp, 9 predicted proteins | sample CRUFie14St8metaG_FD_108191 | JGI IMG/M metagenome (GOLD analysis project Ga0160423, IMG submission 108191) | Marine microbial communities from the Costa Rica Dome - CRUD Field 142mm St8 metaG | ecosystem: Environmental > Aquatic > Marine > Oceanic > Photic zone | place: Costa Rica: the Eastern... | reverse complement strand
TGTAAAGGCTAAGTAAGCAGTGGGACTACCAAAATCAAAATAAAATTCAATATTTTTCACCATCTTAAATCTCTCTTAGCAGATGTCCTCCATCCGCTATAATGGTTTCACCAGTAATATATGAACCTGCTTCACTTACTAAAAGTAATAATGGACCATCCATTTCACTAAAATCTCCAACTCTCCTCATTGGAATTCTATTAATCATATCATTACTTAAATCAGAGTCTATAAAATCTTTGTTAATATCAGAGCGCATATAACCTGGCGCTAAAGCATTAACTCTTATTGAATATTTTGCCCATTCTAAGGCCATTTGCCTAGTTAGGTGAGACAGGCCTGCCTTGGAAACACAATATACACCATTACCTTTTTGGGCAGCCTCGCCACAAATTGAAGAAATATTTAATACATTTCCACCTTTTATATTTTTTTTCCTTCTACCGGCAACCCATTCCTTAGCAAGAAACCAAGGTCCTCTCAAATTTGTATTTATTACTAAATCCCAATCTTCTGAAGTTGTTCCATCAATAGATCCAACAGTAGTAGTACCTGCATTATTAACTAGAATATCTATTTCACCCATACTGGAAATAACTGAATTTAAACATGATTTTACATTTTCCTCATCAGATACATCTAAATCATAAATTTCTGCTACACCCCCCGATTGAATAATTAAATTTTCAGTTTCCTTTAGCTTCTCTTTTCTTCGGGCAGCTAAGGCTACTTTTGCTCCTGACTTTGACAGTGTTAGAGCTATTGAGGCTCCAAGACCACTTCCTCCACCTGTTACAAGGGCAACCTTTCCTTCTAAATTAAATATTGAATTCATAATTTTCTTTCCTTTATTTTAATAATCCAAGGGCAGATGCAGTCATTGCCCTTATTCCTGTAGTGATAGTAGGTTCTGGGTCAGGTGCAAAAAATGGAGAATGAATAGAGACCATATCAATTTCGTTATTCAAATATTTTTTCCAATTTTCTTTTGATGTTCCCCCCAGCCAAAATAATAAACTAGGTATTCTTGGGTCTTGTCTCCCATACCTTGCAAAATCCTCTCCTCCCATAACTGCAGGTATTTCAAGAACATTGTCTTTACCAATTTCATTTCTAATAAAATTCAGAACTTTATTTGAAAATTCGGGATCATTGTATAATGCAGGAGTATATTCATCCTTAACTAAAACCTTAGGCATTTTATTTTCAGGTAATCCAGCTGCCATACCTAGACCATTAACAATTTTTTTTATTTCATTAATTGTTTTATTTCTAACTTCATCACTATAAGACCTTAAAGTTAACTGTAGTTTTACTTCCTCAGAAATAATATTATGCTTAAGACCGCCATGAATTGAGCCCACTGTAACGACTGCTGGTTCTAATGGATCAATTTTTCTACTAACTATAGTTTGTAAGGATAAAACAATTTGTGAAGCCAAAACTATTGGATCAATTGTTGTGTGAGGATAAGCACCATGACCTCCAACACCATTTACTATTATATCAACGCTATCAACATTTGCCATTGCATAACCTAGCTGATAACCAACTGTTCCTGCAGGACCCATTCCACCAACATGAAGAGCTAAATTAAAATCAGGCCTAGGAAATCTTTCAAATAGACCATCCTCAAGCATAGCTAATGAACCTTGACCAACTTCCTCAGCCGGCTGAAGTATTAACATCAATGTACCAGACCATTTATTTTTCATAGAAATTAAATTCTTAGCTGTACCAATCAATACAGACATATGAATATCATGGCCGCAAGCATGCATAACAGGGACTTCCTTACCAAATCTATTTACTTGTCTTACTTTAGAAGCATATTCAAGATTAGTTTTTTCTTCGACAGGTAAAGCGTCCATATCTGCTCTTATCATAAGAGTTGGTCCTTTACCGTTCTTTAAAATTGCAACAACACCTTTTTTTCCTACACCTCTTGTTACAGTATATCCATCTGCTTCAAGAATATTTGCTAAATAATCTGAAGTTTTACTTTCTTGCCAAGAAAGCTCAGGATTTGAATGAAGAAATTTATATAAACTTACAATCTCATTAATTTTATATTCTGCTAAAGTATTTGAGCTTAAAGAACCTAATGAAAGGATAGAAATTAAAATTAATAAAATTTTACTATATTTAATATTGTTCAACTTTATCCTCAACAGCATTGCCTCTTCCAGGTATTAGTATTTGTCTTAAAAAAGTACATATAATTTCATCTTTTTGGTTAGTACCTGTTGTCTTTATTTTTACAATTCCTTGTCCTTTTCTAGACTTTGACTCTCTTTTTTCCAAAACCTCTGAAGAACCATAGATTGTATCTCCATAGAAAACAGGTGATGGAAATTTAACTTCATCCATGCCTAAATTTGCTATTGCTTTTTGACTACAGTCTGAGACACTCATGCCAATCAAAAGTGATAATGTATAAGTTGAAACGACCAAATTTTTACCAAATTCAGTTGCTTTACCATACTCAGCGTCAAAATGAAGTGGGTGTGTATTTAAAGTCATAAGTGTGAATAAATGATTATCATATTCAGTCACAGTCTTTCCAGGCCTATGATCATAAATATCACCAACTTGAAAGTCTTCAAAATATCTGCCAAAAGTCTCTCTGTAATGATTTGGCCCAATTTCTTTTGAATTCTTAACCATTTTAAAATCCTCTCATAAAGTAAATGAAGTTTAGACATTCTATATATATTTAAAATACACACTATTGATATAAAAAATTTTATAAAAGTACATTAAATGTAATATTAACTTTTATTAATTCGTAAATACTTAACATAAAATGTTATTATTATATCGATTCTACTTTAGGCCCTTTAATGACAATAGAAAATGATAAAAATAATAATTTGTTCAAAAAAAAGATTTTTTTTATTTTTTTTATTTTATTGATAACCGGCTGTTCTACTACAAAAGAAAAATATGAAAGAGAATTACCTTCACTTCCCTCTGACTGGTCTTCATCATATCAGTCCATGAAGGAAATAGACGGATGGGCTAAGACTTTTAATGATGAAGAATTAGTAAAATTGATTTCAGAAGCTTTAGAAAACAATAAAGATTTGAGAATTGCATCAAATAGACTAGATATTGCAAGAGCATCCTCACGTGCTTCTATAGCACCTTTATTACCTACAGTAGGAACAAATGTTTCAAGAATCCAATCATCAGTAATTATTGATAATCAAGGTAACCCTGAAAGATTATATGCTTATCAAGATAGTTTAGGGGTTCAATTAAATTGGGAAGTAGATATATGGGGAAAATTATCAAGACAATCACGGTCTGCATACAAAGATCTTGAATCTGCAGAGGCTGATTTAGAATTTGCTAGGTTATCTATAGCAGGTTTAACTGCTCAATCATGGTATCTTTTTTCAGAAGCAAAACTGCAGAGAGATTTAGCTGAAAGAAACCTTCAAACTAGAATAAGCACTCTCAAGAAAGTGGAAAATAGATATATAAAAGGTATCGCACAAAGCAGAGATTTAAGGTTGGCAAGGTCTGAAGTTGAGTCTACAAGAGCAGATTTAATTAACAAACAACAAATATTTAATGAAACAGCAAGAACTCTAGAAGTCATCATAGGGCGTTATCCGGAAGCAAACATTGTACCTGGGGGTCTTCCATCAATTCCGCCAAATCCAAATATTGGAACTCCTGCAGAGAGGCTTCCTTTAAGACCAGACATTCGATCTTTAGAGGCAGAAATTGAATCCGCCGGTCTTCAGCTAACTTCAACAAGATTAGCATTTCTTCCAAGCGTTTCTATAAATGCACAATGGAATTCTCTTGAAGATAATTTGTCTGATGCCCTTGAACCAGATAGGTTGGCAGGTTCAATAATTGGTTCAATTACGCAAAGTATTTTTCAAGGAGGGAGAAGAATAGCAAATTCTAAAATTAAAAAAGCACAATTAGAGGCTATTTTAGAAACTTATGCCCAGGCATTATTAACGGCTGCTCAAGAAGCAGAAGATGCGATATCTGCTGAAGATACTTTAACAAAAAGAGAGATTGCTATAAGTAAGGCTTTCGAGGAGTCCAAGGCAGCAGAAGAGTTAACCTTAGATCAATACAATAAAGGGTTAAGTACAATTTTTGAGTTACTTGACTCTCAATCAAGGCGTCTTAATTCTGAAAGTTTGCTTATAAATGCAAAAAGATTAAGGCTTACAAATAGAATTAAATTGTATATGGCTATTGCAACACCGGTTTATGGAAAAAATTAGATGAGAAAAATATTTCAATATATTATAGGCTCAAGAATAGCTCCAATATTTATTATTTTAATTGGCTCATTTTTTGCATTTATAATTTCCGTATCAAGCCCTAAACCTCAAAAGGGTATTGAATTACCTAAACCTACTCCAGTATTTTATGAAGTTATTACAAAAAAAGATATATCTCTCAAAATTCTGACTAATGGGGAAGTTAAACCTTTAAATGAAATTAATTTAATCTCTCAAGTTTCTGGACAAATTGTCGAAGCAGCTGATGAATTTGTTGATGGCGGAATTATTAAGGCAGGATCTCCTTTGGTTTGGATTGATGACAGAGATTATAAGTTAGCTGTAATTTCAGCCGAGTCTAGGGTTGCTCAAGCTAGTAAATTATTAGAAAGAGAAATCGCTGAGAGTGAGCTTGCTAAAAATGATTGGGAAGAATTAGGGCTTGGTGAAGCAAGTCCACTTACCTTAAGAATACCTCAACTTAAAGAAGCAGAAGCTGCAGAAAAGGCAGCGTTAGCTGATTTAGAAAAAGCAAAACTTAATTTAGAAAGAACTGTTGTTAAACTTCCATTTCAAGGAATAATTCGTCAAAAGAAAACAGGGGTTGGGCAATTTGTTGGAACTGGAAGTATTCTTGCTACAGCTTTTTCTACTGAAGAAGTTCTAATAGCATTACCGTTAACCGATACTGAATTATCCTATTTAGGTCTTCCACTGGCTTACGAAGAAGAAAGGCCTTTTTCAGGCCCAAAGGTTAGTTTTTATTCTTTAGTCTCAAATAAAAATTCTGAGTGGGAAGGAAGAATTGTTCGAACTGCAGGCTCAATTGATCCTCTAACCCGCCTCGTATATGTTTATGCTGAGGTTATTAATCCATACCAACAATCTCCTCCACTTGCTATAGGAATGTTTGTTGATGCAGTTATTGAAGGTAAGACTATTAAAAATGGCTTTTTAGTTCCTAATTCTGCCATTAATAATAACTCAAATATATATGTTATTAATACAAATGATAACTTAGAAATTAGGAAAATAGAGGTACTTGGAACAGAAAATGATTATGTGATTATCAAAGGTGAAATTTCTGAGGGAGAGAGAGTAGTTGTTTCACCGTTGAATAACGCAAAAGATGGAATGGCTCTTAAACCAATTTTGTTAGATAAAAATATAGCTAGGTAGTTTGAATGTTAAAAATTATTTCATGGTGGGTTAGAAATTCTAAAGCAGCAAATCTCTTAATGTTTAGTATAATTATCATAGGGATTTTGAATTTTTTTAGAGTTGAAAAAGAAGTATTTCCTGTAATAACTGCGCCAGTAGTCTCAATTAAATATGGATGGCCAGGTGCATCACCTAAAGAAATTGAAGATCAAATACTTGTAAGAGTTGAAGAGTCGCTAACTGATCTCGATAATGTAAAAAAAATAACATCTACAGCTAGAGAGAACTTGGGATCAATTTTAGTAGAAGCTACCTCTGGCTCAGGAATCGATAAACTTATTCAAGATATAAAACGAAAAGTAGATTCAATTGAATCAATACCAGATGGAGTTCTTCCACCAACTGTTTCTGATGAGTCTTTCAGGCTTCCTCTTGTTACACTTGCTGTGCATGGAAATACATCTGAAAAAAAGTTAACTAGAGCAGCTGAAAAAATCAGAGATGAGTTATCTCTTTTAGACCATGTTGATATTGTAGAGGTTCAAGGAAGTAGAAAAGAAGAGATATCAATTGAACTCTCTGAAAATGCCATGAGAAGATATAACGTTACTTTTGACCAAGTAGCTCAAGCAATTAGAAAATCCTCAATCAATACCTCTTTGGGAAGCATCAAAGGTGAAAACGGAACTATCCAATTAACTACAAGAAATTTAGCAGATACAAAAAAAGATTTTGATAAAATAATAATTAGACAAACCTCGGACGGTGGAACACTTAAAATTTCTGATATAGCAAAGGTTGTTGATGGTTTTGAAGATCAAAATCTCAGAGCATCATTAAATGGTGAATTATCCGTCCTTGTTCAAGTTCTTTCTACTGATAACATGAATGTCGTTAAAACGTCCGAGTCTGTTTACAATTGGCTTCCTGATGCTCAGAAAAATATGGAGCAAGGTGTAAATCTCTCTTTATGGTCTGACACTTCAGACCTTTATAAGGATAGAATGTCTCTGATTTCAAAAAGTGCATTTGGTGGACTATTTCTAGTATTTATTGTTCTTATGATGTTTTTAAGACCAATTGTTGCTTTCTGGTGTGCTGTAGGAATTTTAACTGCTTTTGCAGGAACCTTTATTTTTCTTCCATCAAACGATGTATCATTAAATGTAATATCATTATTCGCATTTCTTCTAGTAATAGGAATTGTTGTAGATGATGCAATCATTGTTGGTGAAAATATTCACTCAGAGAATGAAAAGGGTCGAGAAGGTGCTGATGCTGCAATAATGGGTGCCTATCTAGTATCTAAACCAGTATTTTTTGCAGTTATTACATCTATGATTGCTTTTGCTCCCTGGCTATTTCTGTCGGGATGGCAAGTTCAGTTCGTTCAAAATATATCAATTATTGTTTTACTTGCTTTAGCTTTCTCTCTTTTGGAAGCTTTCTGTATTTTACCATCCCATTTATCAAATCTAAAACCAAATAACAATGAGTCGAAATTAGCAAAATTTCAAAAGAGGCTTGCTCAAAGTCTGGTTAACTTCGGTAAAATTAATTATATGCCCATATTAATATCATCCTTAAAAAGAAGATATTTAACAATTTCATTTTTTCTGAGTTTTTTAATAATTATTTTTACTTTTTCTGGATCATCTTGGATAAGCAAGTCATTCCTTCCAAACATTGAAGATGATGAAATACTGGTAAGTGTAAAACTTCCAGATGGATCACCCTTTGAAAGAACTCTAGAAGTATCAAAAATTGTTGAGAACGCAGGAATAAAAACTGAAAAGTATTATGAAAATAAAGATAATAGCATAGAAAATACTTACATAAACGCAAGTGGCTCTTCAGTTAGGGCATATTTTAATCTCTACCCCCCAAGTGATAGAAAAGCATCAGCAACAGAAATAGCAGATATTTTAAGAGATTACATTGGTGAAATACCCGATGCTGAGGGTCTTGATGTTTCAAAAGATATTGGTCGGAGTCCAACTGATGCAGACCTCAATTTTAATATTACCGCAACAAAATCAGAGGACTTAATACCAGCTTTGAATGATTTTATTAATAACTTAAGATCCTATTCTGCAACATATGACGTAAGAAATAGCCTAAACAGTTCATTTACTGAAATTCAAATTTCAGTGAAACCTAATGCCGAGAAGTTAGGATTAACACTTGGTGAAATATCCAGACAACTTAGGCAGGCATACTATGGTGAGGAAGTACAAAGACTACCGAGAAATGGTGAAGATGTAAAAGTAATGGTTCACTATCCAAAGAAATTAAGAAGATCTCTAGAGAGTTTATCTAAATTTAGAATAAGAACACCTGATGGAAGAGAAGTTCCATTTTTATCTGTAGCATCAATACAGCAATCACCTGGAGTTCAGAAAATAGAGAGAATTGATGGTTTAATAAGTGCATCCGTAAGCACGCAAGTTAGAGGTGACTTTAAAACTCAAATACTTACCGAGCTAAGGGAAGATTACCTTCCGGGTTGGAAAACAAGATTTCCTGGAGCTTCGTGGAGACTTGGAGGAGAGTCTGAAGGAGAAGATGAGTTTTTTGCAGAAATTCAATATCTAATAATAATTGCAATTTTTGCAATGTTCGCAATTTTATCAATTGCTTTTAGATCTTATTTTTTACCAATAATAATTCTTTCTGCACTTCCATTTGGTTTTGGTGGAGCTGTTCTTGGTCATATTATTTTTGGTAAAGGTCTTTCAATGATATCATATTGGGGAATTGGTGCAGCATGTGGTGTTGTTGTAAATGATAACCTTGTTTTAGTTGATAATATTAATAGATTAAAAAGCAGCGGAAAACATATACTTGAATGTATAGTTGAATCTGGGGTTACAAGGTTTAGACCAATTGTTATAACCTCAATTACAACTTTTGTAGGCCTTATGCCTATGATGCTAGAGCCATCTGTTCAGGCAAATTTTCTAAAACCTGCTGTTATATCTTTATCGTTTGGTGTAGCGCTATCTTCATCTGTTACTTTAATTCTTGTTCCTTGCTTATATTTGATTGGAGACGATATCAGAAGCTACATAAACCAAATAAAAGAAACATCAAAAAGACAAATAAGCAAAATCTCGACATAGCTATCATTTTATTGCATAATGCTCGGCCTATTTAAATTGAGGTAAATAATTGAATCCTATTGAAAATACATACCGTTATTTAGTTGACTGGATGAATGCTAAAGGTGAGATGGTACAAAATACTATCGCTGCAACATCCATGCAAGATGCAATGACTGAACTTCAAGAAATCGAAGGAACTCCTTTTAGCATTAATGGTTCAGGAAAACCGCGTTTTGTAAATATTAGACAAATTGACCATGAAAATAGAGAAGATTAAATTAAATTAATAAGGTTTAATGATGACAAATAATGGTTATGAGAAAATTGCATATCCTGAAACTTATACAAATGAGGATGAACTTCACACTATTCTTAAGTCAATGCGTGATAATGATCCTGTTTGTTGGTTAGAGCCTGATAACTACAGACCTTTTTGGGCTATCACAAAACATTCTGACATTTCTGATATTGAATTGAAAAATGATTTTTTTATAAATGATCCTAGAACAACTTTAATGGATATTACCGCTGAAAATTATATTAAAGAATTTACTGGAGGTAGTCATCTCTTAGTAAGAACTTTAGTTCACATGGATAATCCTGACCATAAAGTTTATAGGGCAATGACTCAATCATGGTTTTCCCCTCCTAACTTAATTAAACTCAAATCTGAAATTGAAATATTAGCAAAAAATTATGTCGACAAGATGCTAGAGGCAGGATCTGAATGTGATTTTGTTAGAGATATATCTGCATTATACCCTTTAAGAGTAATTATGACTATTCTAGGTGTTCCTCCTGAAGATGAAGGTTTGATGCTTAAACTTACTCAGCAGCTTTTTGGGGGTAATGATGAAGATATGAAAAGATCAGAGGAAGAAAGTATTGATAGCAATGTAATTGCTGATTTTTTCAATTATTTTACAGCTCTTACTGAAGAAAGAAGAAAAAATCCGACAGATGATGTTGCGACTGTTATTGCAAATGCTAAGTTTAATGGTGAGCAAATTGGACACTTAGAAGCTATGTCCTATTATACAATAATTGCAACTGCTGGTCACGATACAACATCATCATCTACAGCTGGAGGCGTCCTTGCATTAATAGAAAATCCAAACGAATTAGAAAAATTAAAGGACAATCCATCTATTATGCCAATGGCGATTGACGAAACTATTAGATGGGTTACTCCAGTAAAAAATTTCTTTAGAACAGCAACCGAAGATTGCCTAATAGGTGGAAAGAAAATCAAAAAAGGTGACTCAATATTATTAGTATATCCATCAGGCAATAGGGATGAAGAAGTTTTTGATGAACCTTTCAAGTTTAAAGTTGATAGATCTCCAAACAAGCATTTAGCGTTTGGATATGGAGCACATTTATGTCTTGGAAAACATTTGGCTAAAATGGAAATGGAAATTCTATACAAGGAGCTATTTAAGAGAATTGAAAAAATAGAATTAAATGGCGATCCTTCATGGGTAAAAGCAAGCTTTGTTTCTGGCTTAAAGTCATTACCTATAAGATATAAAATTAAATAAGGAATATACAATGATAAGAACAATTCAAGAAATTATTCAGGAAGCCTACAATGAAATACCAACTATAACAGCTGCAGAGGCTAAAGAAGAACAAGATAATGGTGCTTTAATAATAGATACTAGAGAAATAAATGAATTAGTTATCACTGGTAAAATTAAAAATTCTGTTCATATTCCAAGGGGTTTAATAGAATTCCAAAATAAAGAAACAAATCCCAATGGAGTAGACGGTTTTACAAAAGATAGAAAAATAATTCTTTATTGCGCAGCTGGTTCAAGAGCGGCGCTTGCTGGTAAGGCATTAAAAGATATTGGTTTTGCAGATGTTCATAATCTAGGGGGTTTTTCAGACTGGCAGTCAGAAGGTCTTCCTGTGGAAAATATTACCTAATTA
>Ga0160423_10005362_pt1 | contig 10457 bp, 6 predicted proteins | sample CRUFie14St8metaG_FD_108191 | JGI IMG/M metagenome (GOLD analysis project Ga0160423, IMG submission 108191) | Marine microbial communities from the Costa Rica Dome - CRUD Field 142mm St8 metaG | ecosystem: Environmental > Aquatic > Marine > Oceanic > Photic zone | place: Costa Rica: the Eastern... | reverse complement strand
GGTGGCGGTGGTGCCCCGGACTGTATTGGGTCAGCGTGCCTTTTCCATCGGGTGCTTTTATAGGATGAAGGTAGGGCCGCATGTCGGCCTCGGCGACTTGAACAACTAGTGGCGATTCGGTGTCTTCGCCTAGAACGTGGATCTTATCACCAGACTTGGAGGCTTTGAAGGTGATTGGCTCGGCAGTTATTGAGGCCGATGCAGTAGCGAGTAACAGTAGAAGAGGGAGGTTCCGTATCATGATAAAGATTAGGCAAAGCTGGAGATGGCCATCTGTCAACCAAGTCAAAATTGAAATGTCCAGCCAAGCTTAGTGATTGCTTCGTCTTTGAAGGATTCGAAGCGTGAGCCGGTGCGACGATAGCCTTGGTTGTATACCAAGAAGAAGTCCCGCCCGGGTTTGAGTATGTAGCGCAGGCGGTGATTGAGGCCTAGATCTTCTGATTGATTATCGTACTGGGCCAGACTGTTGTAGGAGAGTTTTGTGTTTGGTGTGACTCTGAGTGCAAGAGTTGTCGTCAGTGAGTTGAAGTCGCCGTTTGGTAGTTGAGCATCGGTAAATCGGGCTCCGAGTTTGATTTCTCCATGCATTGAGGGTCGCCATGTGAGGTCCCCACCAGCGATAAAGGCTTCGCCATCATAATAATCTCCAAGACTGGCACCTATGCCAGTAAATAGGTTGCGCTTCGCACTGGTACTGCCTTTGACGCCCCAACGACCCCAGACGTGAGCTTTAGCAGGGATTTTGATACCGTCCACGATTTCAAATGGGTCATCGAGAACTTCCTCACCAAATTTGTGAGAGAAGGAGATCGAGTCTCCGGCCAGGGTGTCCAAGCGTAGCAGTGTTAAGTCGTGATTTTCACTCTGCAGCCCACCTCCAATGAGATCGTACCTTGAGGATTCGATAGCGAAGATAATATCCCTGAACAAAAGGCTTTCAGGTACGTCGAATGCGTACTGGGCGAAGGCGCCATAATTATCGACACCCCTACGTGCAACGAATCCCATGGCGGGTTCAAAGTCCTCGCCGATACGCTTCCAACGCAAAGTTGCATAGAAAGGGTAGTTTGGAAAGGCGATACGACCGCCATAGACTTCGCCGTTACCTCGCACTTGGTCTTCGCTGGTCATGTAGAAACCATGAGCCGTGATTGAACGTCCTTCCAGCCACTCTGTCTTCCTGAGGTTGATATCAAACCCAGTCATACGATTGTCTAGGTTGGCTTGTGGGTCTCCATGTGTGAAGATCGCCCCAACTTTGGACTCTTCGAAAATATCATACGTGAAGCGGCCAACGAAAACTTCCTCTGAGTCCAATGTTCCAAAATTGTCCAGATGCATTCCGAGCATGCCGATACCGAGTCGGCCTTGACGGCCAGTGATTTTTGCCCCTCCAACTATATTCATCCTTTGACCATCGCTGGTTAAACCGATCCGACGCGAATGGAAGGCGAGGGGACCAGTGGCAAAGGCAAAGTTCTGCGAGCCTTCCAGAAAAAAGTCGCGCTTCTCAGGGTACATAATGGGGAAGCGAGTTAGGTTGACGCGGCGGTTGTCGACCTCTGTCTCTGCAAAGTCCGTATTGTAGGTCAATGTAGCGGTTAAATTTGGAGTGATCTTGTAGAAGAGGTCAAATCCACCTTCAGCTTCCAGTTCCTCCTTTCCAGCTTCTTTGATCCACCGTGAGGTTACGTAGGGTAACCAATCTACCCCAGTACCCACTTGCAGACCTTGCATGCCAGTGATGCGACCATTTTCCTCAAGTGAGATCCAAGAGCGGTTGCGGCTGACTCCTGCCCAGCGCGTCCGTTCTTGCTTGCGGGCGATCCATCGACCAAAATCAATGCCCCATTCTACTGCTTCTGGATCGAAGGAAAGACTTCTAAATGGGATGGCGAATTCTCCCGACCATCCAAGTTCGTCACGGCTGCCGGCAGTTTCCCAAAGGGTATCCCAATCCATTCTAGGTTTAGTGAGGCTGGGATTTACGAGACCCTCTCCCTTCGCGCCAACTGGATTGGTCCGAAAATAATAACCCTCACGACCGCGAAGATAGGGGTCGATGAGTACAAAGAAATAGTCATCTCCCCGAACCGGAAAGTCTCGCTGCAGAACGGATGCACGGATACCTTCTGGATTAGAATCGTAGCATCGTGCAGCGATGTAGAGGGTTCGGTCGTCACGGCAGATGCGCACCTCGGTACGTTCGCTTTCGGGGATGCCGTCTCCGGGAGTGCGCTGCCGGAATCCTTTGGCTACAGGTGCATCACGCCAGCAGTCATCATTAAGCTTTCCATCGACTATGGGTGGATTTGAAATTAGAGGAATGTCTAGTTCAAATCGTTCATCTATTGCGCCTTTCGGTGTACTTGTGAGGCAAAAGTAAAAGGCCATGCAAAGCAGACAAGTATGTGGGTTTTTTGAAAACACTTGGGTTTGAAGGTGGAAGGGCTAAACCTGATGACAAGTAATAACCTCTGATTACCCTCTACAGCAGTTAGATTTGTTTAGTTACAAACTCTACAGCTAGTTTGTACTAATCCGCCCCGCTTTTAATTTTGACTCACTCCTTCGTGCCTTTACGAACCCCACTCCGTCTTTTTTACAAATCCCTCCTAATAATCTTTTTCATGCGGCATCTTCCCTCAATTATTTTTGCATGGCTTATCTCTCTCTCTCTATTGGCCGCTAAACCTTCGACTAACTTTGTCTTCCTCTTGGTTGATGACATGGGGTGGGCTGACATTGGTGCCAATGGTAGTCGTTTCCATGAGACGCCTCATATCGACAAGCTTGCAGCCAGCGGTATGCGCTTCACACAAGGGTATGCTGCTTGTCCCGTTTGTTCGCCGACCCGTGCCAGTATCCTAACTGGTAAACATCCTGTGCGTGTGGACATCACTGATTGGATTCCTGGTCAGGGCAATAATGCTCGCAACAAGCTCCTTCACCCGAAAGACCGTGACAACCTTGCCCATTCAGAGGTGACAATTGCTGAAGCACTCAAGGAGCATGGCTACAAAACTTTTTTTGCTGGCAAGTGGCACTTAGGAGACAAGGGCCATTGGCCAGAGGACCAGGGTTTTGATGTCAATATTGGCGGTCACCATAGAGGCTCTCCTCCAGGAGGTTATTACGCACCTTGGAAAAATCCTGCACTTACCGCCCGCAACTCAGGAGAGTACCTCACCGAACGCCTCACAGACGAGTCGATCAAATTTCTAGAAGAGCGAGACAAAGATAAACCCTTCCTCATCTATCTCTCCTATTACAACATTCATACACCAATTCAGCCTTACAAAAAGCGTATTGCTCATTACGAGGCCAAGGCAGAGAAAATGTTCAAGGGTCCAACGCCCACAAAGCAGGAACACGAAGGGCTCTCACGTATGCGTCAGGATAATCCAGCGCTGGCCTCTATGGTTGCTGCTGTGGATGATAGCGTTGGTAAACTTCTCCGTAAGCTAGAAGAGTTGAAAATGGTCGATAACACCGTGGTTGTTTTCTTTAGTGATAACGGGGGGCTAAGCACGTTGGGACGTGGTCGTTCGGGCCCTGGATGCAACCTTCCATTACGTGCCAGCAAGGGCTGGTTGTATGAAGGTGGAGTACGCGAACCCACCATTATCAGAGCCCCCGGAGTAACCATGCCTGGATCCGTATCAAAAAAGCCTATTGTCAGTATGGACTTTTTCCCAACCATGCTTGAACTTGCCGGCCTTCCTTCACGCCCAGGTCTTCATACTGATGGCAAGAGTCTGATCAAGCAACTTCAAGGTGATGACTCCGGCCAGCGTACACTCTACTGGCACTATCCCCACTATCATGGGTCGGGTTGGAAGCCTGGTGCTTCCATACGCGACGGTGATTGGAAGCTCATTGAATTCTATCACTACGATAAGTTCGAGCTTTACAATTTAGCCACAGACCCAGGTGAACAAAAAAATCTAGCCCAAAAGGAGCCCCAAATGGCATCTCGACTCCGGGCCAAACTTAAGTCTTGGCAAAACAAAATGGGAGCCAAAATGCCAATTCCAAATCCCGCTTTCAAATCCGCTGAAAATTAACAATATTTTACGCCATCTCTAATTATTAGAGAATTAGGTTAACTAGTGGTAGGTTGGGTTTGGAAATTTGAAGAGGCTATTAATTATTGAATTCATCTATTTTATTCATCCATGAGTGAGTCTAGAAAACCCAATATTGCATTTATCGGAACCGGTCTCATGGGTAGTCCCATGGCACGGTGTCTCTTGCGTGAAGGTTTTCCTCTTAAGGTTTGGAATCGTACCCATTCCAAAGCAGAGTCGCTGAAAGAGCTTGGAGCTACAGTTTTAGACTCTCCATCTGAGGCGGTTAAGGATGCAAAAGTTCTTATCACAATGCTCAAGGATGGTCCTGCTGTTGATGAGGTCGTTTTTCGTCAAGGAGTTGCGACTGACTTACCCCCTGGGAGTATTCACGTAGATATGGGATCCATAGGTCTGGATCAGGCCGTTGAACATGGAGAACGCCATGCTATTCGTGGTATCCGTTATTTGGACGCACCTGTTTCCGGTGGGACGAAGGGTGCAAAAGCTGGTGATCTGGCAATTATGGTCGGCGGCGACTCAGAAACCTTTGCGGAGGTGGTTCCAGTGTTTGAAGCGATGGGAAGTCCGACTCATGTTGGTCCCACGGGATGTGGCCAACTGTCCAAACTCGCTAACCAAGTCATCGTGGCTATTACCATAGGCGCTGTTTCCGAGGCTTTTATTCTAGCCGGGGCTGGTGGGGCGGATCGAAGCAAAGTCCGAGATGCTTTGCAGGGTGGTTTTGCTTCTAGCCGCATCCTTAGCGAGCACGGTCTGCGAATGGTGAATCGAGATTTTGAGCCAGGTGGTCCAGCCAAGTTTCAGGTCAAAGATCTTGTGAATGCGCTGAGAGCAGCTGAGAGGTTAGGTTTAGACCTTCCCATTACGAAGCTCTTGCATCGGCTTTTTGAAGATATGGTGCAGTCAGGTGGAGCAGAGCTCGACCATGCTGGTCTTCTAGGGCACTTGGAGACGATTACGTCATTTTCTGCGCAGGTAGAAGAGGATACTGATTGAACTTGTCCCAGCTTCAATCTTTAGCCGGGATCTCGTTTAGGGTATAGTAGGAAACTGGATGCAATATTGGGTCCTCAGTGTCCTTGCGGCGGATGGCTGGGGTGTGAAGTTCGTGTACATGTCCCTTGACTAAACCTTCAACCACTAGACGAACACTTTTTCCGTCGGTACCAGCAATGGCCTTCGTAACCTTAGGAGATGTCTTATCTACTACAGGACTACCATAGCCCCTTTGGTAGATGTATGTGTATGCCTCCATGTGGTACTTCGTTGGATCTGTGAGGGTTTTGGGATCCGCAGGGTGGGTAAAGGTTAGTTCAAACCCATTGTGACGCGAACGCATCTCGTGGATTTCAAAGGGCACTTTCCCAGTCCAGTTAACACGCTGTAAAGAGAAGGGTTTCTTGCCGTGAGAGCCCCATCCCCGATTTGTACCACCTGTGAACATGGTTCCGTTTCCGCTGAAACGGGCGACAATGTTACCGGATCCAAATCCTTTAAGAAATGGGAAAGCTGCGCCTTGGTAATAGCCATTTACTTTTTCGAGAAACACCCGGTGTACTTTTGAGTGAGTTTGTTCGGAGACGAATAATTGGTTTGTAAATGGGCCAAATTTACCAGCAGTCTCGTCGCACTCAATGCCAGCAGGGGAGTTGCCCATCTTGCCGTGAGGTAGCACTATTGGAGGGGGAACCAAGTCCGGCACAGTCTTGCGTTCGGTTTCGATACGACTTCCACTTTTCGGCTCTGGCGGTTTGGGACCCAGTACATCAGTAAGAGCAAAGTACTTGTTTCCAGTCGGATTTCCCTGAAAACTGCCTTTGGCTAGATGCTTGAGGGAACTGGAGCCATTCCAGAGACCCTGGTTGTCGCAATAGAAGACGTCACCATGATGATTAAAACCAATACCGCCTGGAGAGCGGATGCCATAGGCTGTTGGGACCGTCTGGCCATCTGGGGTGACTCGCATACACCAACCGCGGAAAGGGCTCTTGTCATCTGCTCCACCCGAACCAGTAAGGCAAAGGACAACCCAGATGTTGCCCTCTTTGTCATGGCGTGTCCCAAAGGCATACTCATGATAGTCGCCATTGATGCCCCAACCATCCCCAAGTGTTTCGAAGATGTCAGCGCGACCATCGCCGTCACTATCCTTGATACGGGAAACTTCCGGGCGCTGAGTTAGATATAGCCAACCATCCTTCCATGCAATGCCTAAGACCTCATGCAGTCCACGGGCAAATAGGCTCCAAGTGGGTGGGTTGTCAGATGTTGCAGAATATGCTCCATCTGCGATCCATATATCACCGCGCCGTGAGGATATCGCAATCCTGTTGTCGGGCAACACATCGATACCACTAACCTCGATGTTCTCACCTTCTGGCAGTGGAATATCCATGATGGGGTAGTAGTCGGCTTCTTTGGGTTGAGCAGTTAGGTTGATGCTCAAAATCAAGAGTGCGGTGGCTGTTTGTAACGCTTTCATTTGATGTCTGAATTTTAAATTTATTGAGAATGTAGATCTACTCTGCCCATGCATAGGTGAGTTCTAGCTGAGCGGTTCCATTCTTAAATTTGACGGGCACACGGAGTTCACCACCAATATTAAGAGCTTCGCTTCCTGAGACAGTGATTTGAAGCTCTTCGTCTATTAGAAATCCTCCGTTCTTCTCCGCTATATCTCCCGTTGCAACGCGAAAGTAGAGATTATTCGGAGTTTTCTTTCCGGAAAGTTTGAGTGTACGTTTGAGTTGGCTAAGCTCTTCTCCTGGAAAGGGGGTCGGCGTATCCTCAATGGTGACTCCTTCGCGTTCGTAATTAAATGTGGGGTGTTGTCGCTTATCTAGTCTGTAACCTTTAAATCGAAGGTCTTTCGTACGATACTCGGCTTTGGGCCATGCTTCTTCCTCGGATTCGAGTGTAGCGAAGGCGATACCTTCTGGAAACTTAATTACCGAGTCTCCCGCCGGAGGTTGATAGCCTTGGCCACGGCCCTTCCAGTGACGGGCGCCGTCCATGAAATCTCCCTGCCAGATTAGAGCTAGGCGGAGGTTGTTTGCATCAAAGGCTAGGTTCACGTCCTCATCATAGCCAACTCCGATAGCACGAGGGCCCGCACCAGCAATGAAGTTTCGGTAGATTGTGGCCTCTCCTTCATTCGGTTCTATAGGAATGCCAGTGGCTCCACTGCCACCTCCACTGGGCTTGCTCCTGGAAAGCGCTTGAGTTTTAAAGCCGGGACCCGACCATGCAATAGCTAGTTCCTCGCCACCGCCCTTTTCGAAAAAGCGTACTTCGATGGAGTGTTTGCCAGCTTTTAAGTTGACCGTGCCACTTCTGGACTGCACCCCGTGGATACCATCGTTATCCACCACTTTCTTTCCGTCAATAAAGAGGAGTGACCCATCGTCAGATGCTGTTGTAAATGTGTATTTACCGTCCTTTGGGCAGTCGATATCCCCATTGAACACAAAGCCAAAATTGTCGTTTTTGTCCCTAGGTGATATGTCGAATAGACCATTTGCAAGATTACCAGTCTTCTTCGGTTCAAGCTTAGAGAAGTCAGGGCACTTACTCCAACTTCCATGGTACAGTTTGTACGTTAAGTTGGTCACCGGGTTGGCAAGTTTGGATACTGCCATCATACCATTCATGAGCTGGAAGTGGCCCGGGAAAGTGCAGATGTAAGGGTAGTCTCCTTCCTTCTTTGGTGCCTTGAACCAAATCACACTCTCCTTCTTTGGTTGAACCATGCCAGAACTGTGAAGCATACGTGGGTGCCCCTTGGGTTCCCAGTCCATTTCGACCCCCTTGTCTCCAAGCTTCATTACTGCGTCGATGACCTCCTTTCCCTTGTCTTTTCCCTTGGACTTTCCTGGGGTGCAGATTATGAGATTATGAGGAAGGTCGTCTACGTTCTTGAAGATCAGTTTAACCTTTGCTCCTGGTTTCACACTGAAAGAACGGATGTCGTATTTCATTTGTGCTCGTAGAGTGGAGATTACAACCTCTTGATCGACCTTCTCAAAACCTTTAGGAGGCTTCTGTGCGTTTAGGGTAAATACAGCCAATAATGCTGTCGCTAGCTTGATTATCCTTCGGTTCATTTAGAGTACTTACTGTGTGTTTTGATATTCGGGTCTGTTTATAGATTCAAATGTTATAATGAACCCTATCGGGGTTTTTGGTAAGAAGTCTAAGGAGTTTTATGTCTCGACTCTGAGTACACAACCTTCCTGCGGACGAATCGTTATTGAAGAACATTCAGACGGTTTCGATTATGGATATAAATCCAAAAGTTCTTCTTGAACTTACAGTTTACAGCATTTTGCATGATTCCAGTGATTGAGAAGACGTTGGTTTCGTGGGATAAGCCCTTTCTGGAGAGTGCTGCCGACTTGCTATTGCAGCAAGAGGATAACGAGCAATCGGGACGACCTCTAGACCTAGGCAATGTGCTTGTACTGATGCAGACTTCAAATGCAGGGCGTCGATTACGAGAACTCATAGCCATGAGGATGTGGAGGAAGTGTAAAAAAGGTATTTTTCCACCCCTAACTGGAACGCCCTACCAATTGGTCAGACCGACATCCAACAGTTTGAAAGTTGCGACTCCCATGCAGTGTCTATTGGGTTGGTGTCATGTACTGGATGGATTAGACTGGCAAAAGTTGATCGGCTTATTTCCAAAGCCGGAAGCTTTACAGGGAGCCTCTGCCCGGTTGGCTTTGGCCAACTCATTGGAATCCCTTCGCACCCTGCTTACTGATGCCGATCTAGATTGCAGGGCAGTCTTCGACTCTGGGAAAGTGCACGAGAGTGAAGCTCGGCGCTGGGAGGCACTTGCTTACTTGGAGAAAATTTACCTGCAGCAATTAAAGGCAAAAGGCTTTACGGATCCCCGTGTTCTTCAACGTGAATCTGCCTCGATTGGTAATGTGCCAGAAGGTGTTTCACGTATTGTACTTCTAGGAGTTACTGATCTTTCTCCGCTTACTCAAAAAGCCTTGGCTCAATTGCCCGATGATATCCTAGTCCAAATTGTTTGCTTTGGAGAAGAGGGTTCTCTTGAAGACGCTTTCGATAATTGGGGGCGCCCGAAGACCAGCTACTGGAAAGATCGCAATCTAGACTGGGAAAATATCCATGTCTCATTGGATGAGGTTGAAGAATGCCAGAAGATAGCAGGATTTTTTGAAGGATTAAAGCCAGAGCGTCGAGCCTCTGTTGGCATCGGTGTTGTGGATAGTAATCTCGTACCCATTTTAAAGCGAACCCTCGACGGAGTAGGTTGCGATGCCTACGACCCGGCAGGTGACCCTGCGCACAAACTTGGATTACATGCCCTTCTTAAGTCACTTCTGGAATGGGTTAGGCAGAAATCATTTCGACAAGCCGAGGCATTATTACGGTTTCCTGTTATTCAAGAGCTATTAGATTGCAAGAATACTACCGAACTTCTACATGGACTGGACTTACTGCGGAACTACGCCCTCCCTTCGACTCTTGCTGACGCATTAGCCGTTCAACCACTCAAATTATTCCCCAAAGGGGGACGACGAGAAAGACAGAATGATGCTGACCGTTCCAAGTTGAAACTGGCGCTGACAGTGCTTGGCCAACTCGAGAAGCGCCTTCAACCTTTCACTCAGCAAGACTTCAGTGCTGCATTGAAGCAATTTCTCGAAGGTATGAATCTTGAGCCTTGGGCTAATCTCCAAGGATTCCTCTTTGAAACCTTAAACGATCTATCAGGACTGGGCGAAGGTCTGGCAACCACTCTTCAATTCCAAATTGTCGTTGAACAACTCGGTAAATTGCGAACTACCTCTGTGCACGAATCATCTGCTATCGAGTTGCAAGGCTGGCTAGAATTGGTCTGGGAAGATGCTCCACACCTCCTTCTTGCTGGTTTTCAGGATTCCGCAGTACCAGAATCTATTTCTGGTGATTTGTTTATTCCTGAGTCTTTGCAGGTTGAACTCGGCCTTCCTGGGAACGAAGCTCGCCTAGTCCGTGACGCATGGCAGAGCGAAGCCATTCTTCAGACCCGAAAGAATAGAGAGGGTAGGGTTGATGTTATGCTTTGTCGTAAGGATATCGATGGTAACTCGCTACTTCCATCTCGTCTGCTTTTCCATTGTGCTGACATACTTTTACCCGCTCGTGTGAATTCACTGTTCAGCTATTTTACTTTTGCTACGTCTGTTTATCCTTGGAGCGCACCGTGGAAGCTTTAGCATGCGGCCAAAGTGCGTAGCAAAATATCTTGAACTCATCCCAAAAACTATCTAGACAGTCCTTTGATGTTCTTTCTCAAGAGAGAAGGCTCGGACGAAGTAGACCCTGACAAGGCTGACATGT
>Ga0160423_10005361_pt1 | contig 10458 bp, 8 predicted proteins | sample CRUFie14St8metaG_FD_108191 | JGI IMG/M metagenome (GOLD analysis project Ga0160423, IMG submission 108191) | Marine microbial communities from the Costa Rica Dome - CRUD Field 142mm St8 metaG | ecosystem: Environmental > Aquatic > Marine > Oceanic > Photic zone | place: Costa Rica: the Eastern... | reverse complement strand
TCGCATCATTGCTATGGATAACAATGCATGATTAATTGTGATTCGCCCTTCCCATCGAACTTGTTCCGGCATGTAGCCAATTTCGGTTCTCCTAGTTTCACATGATTTGTCGAACCCTTCGCAATCATACAATCCGCATATTGCTCGCATTAGAGTGGTCTTTCCAGCTCCGTTTGGACCGATAAGCCCCAATATTGTCCCAAATTTGATTTCGAGATCTACAGAATAAATTCCTGCACCATCTCTCTTTGCCCAGGGCTTCCACGATGAAAAGTCGCGAACCTGGTGGCGCCACGACACCTCTGACAGACTCAGTATGGTTTCCATCGAACCGGAAGCCTACATTCACCCATTACAATGTGCCGCTTGACCTACACTTCTAGCGTTGAACTTATCCTTGTTAATTCACTGGCCGTTTTGTGCTGGGTGGCATAATTGCATCACTGGTTATCATCGCTGCGCTTTTTGGAATGCTAAAATTCCGAGCAGATGATTTCGACAAGGCAATGATGTTTGGATTGGTCGCATTCATTGCACTGCTGTGGATAGTGCCATGGGGATTATTCATACTAATTCCGCTGATTTTGCTGGTATCTTTCTCCAGTCCTGCTGCTAGAGAAGAGTGGACTAAGTTCAAAAATAGGCGGATAGCAATAGGAATCATTGTTGTGTTATCGTTGAATTCTTTTGGATTTTATCCAGTTAGTGAGCCTGAGGCTCCAAGCCAATGGGGTAATCCAATAGCAACAGAAAACCCACATGCTCCAGCATGGCCTGCAAGCGAACAACACACTTGGTTCTATGATGGTGCAGTCATTGCAGTTGTCAACGTACGAACACCACACACATTTTCACCATTTGCTCAGGATTCATCCAGCATGACGTTGGGTGTAATGCTAGGAGTCCATGAAGAAAGGATGAGACAATCGATTGAGGTAATGAATTCCTATATCCCCACGTTCAGTATAGACTCTGAAGCATTCTGGCTTGAGGACGTTGAAAGTGAGGACAGACATGAATATGGGGACGAGGAATTGTTCATCTCCAGATTTAACGTAAAGCGTGATGGCTTTGAAACAATACTTGCAACAGTTTTGGTTGTGGGCTTCCCAAGTGCTGGTGGCGAGCTAACGCTACTGACTGTAACGCGCCCAATAACATCGTCGCAGGACGACGTTTTCGAAGAGAAATTGCTCCTGCAGTATCTCGATTACTCTTAAACGGATGAACACAATATTGTATTTTTAGGGTAACCTAAAACTTATGTATGGCCGGCTTTTCGGTTGCCCTAAATCGAGATGATTTATATGAGTTTGAGAATGAAATCAATGCTAATGATATTGCTGATGAGTTGCGCTGCTTTTGCAGGCTGTTTAGGCAGCGATGATGATGACGAAAAAGATGAATCCACCGATTCTGTAGACGACAAACCTGCGTGGTTAGACGCATCTGATGCTGGTTACACCTATGCATCCAATGTAGACAATCACCGTTCCTTGATGAACGATCTCTGTGAAATCAAGGCTGCAGCAAGTTCTGACGGCGGATATGACTTTGCAGGAGCAAAGGCCATTTACACTGACGGCAAGAACGCTCAGAAAGACGATGGTTCCTACAGAACACTTGCAGGATTTGCTTCTGCAACTGGAAAGAACCACGACTATGATCTCTACTACGGAGCTAACGGATCTATTGGTGCACACATCATGGCAGCAATGGACGGTACCGGTGACTTCGAAGGTACATCTGACACAGTTAGATACCAAGGAATCGCTAAACTAACAGTTAACATGGGAATGGTCGGATACACACTTCACGAGCTAAACGCTGCTATCATAAAGGCTGAAGCAGGAAACTGGGGAACTGACGATGCACAACATGCATGGGACGAAGGATGGGCCTTCTTCCACGGACCAGATGAGCACTACGGATGCTCACCTGCTAAGGTAATGGAGAAGAGAGCTGCTGACTTCGGAACTGCAGACGCAGACGGTGTTGCAGCAACATTTGCAGCAACAGAGGCTGCAATGAACGCTGGATTAACCGCTCTACAAAATGAGGACATGACAGGCGTAGTAGACGCTCGTGATGAAATTCTAAAGAACCTAGTAATCGTTTACTCACAGGCTGTTCTAAAGTACACTTCTAAGATGGACAGCAACACTACCGCTGAAAAGTACCAAGCTGAAGGATATGCCTTCTGGAAGGCTATTGAAGCATACGCTGCTCCTCACATGCACGACGGCTGCTACAACATGGCAGTTGGACACAAGGTCATGATGATGGGAGAGATCGACGCATCCGCTTGCGACGCTTTCGTATGGACAAACGCTTCACAAGACCCTAACGGTACAAAGGATACATGCTACAACACAGTAAACCACATGGTATCTACTGACGCTGTAGATGAAGCAGGCTGTGACGGATACACCTCTCAGTACTACCAGGATAACTATGCTGCTACAATGATGAACAACGTCTTGGATTTGACAGACGCATCACAACTAGGCACATCTTACGATGTAACAGCATGGTTGCAACCAGTTTGGGACCACTACGGAATCACGTCTGCTGATATCGGTTCAATGTGAGATTGTCCTCCTCGCATTAACTCAGAATCTAGGGGTGGCTGGCTGAAACGCCAACCAACAGCCAGCCACCCCACTTGGAGTTGTTAGTATGAGATTGTGGTATGCATTTTTTTCTGTTCTTTTCCTATTAGTTGCAATCCCTCCGGATATTGTTGCGGGGGATCCAACTGGGAGCGAAGATGACGAGTTGTACACTTTGTACGGCAACATCTACGACGAGGAAGGTAACCCTGCAGGTAAAACTTCGATGAAACTTGTTCCTAGAGGATCAATGTGGGCAGAAAACGGTACATACTCGATTAATGATATTCCAGAAGGAGAACATACTGTCAGAGCTTACTTCATGAACAACGGTCATGGTGTTGTTTACAGACAGATATACATTGATTCAGATATGAATCTTGACTGGTATCCAAACAAAAATTGGATTACTGCAAGGGTATACGATCAATCTGGAAATTTATTCCAAGACGGATCCAATGTAGAAGTGGAATTACTACAAAAAAATGAGTCCGCCACTCCCGAAAATGGTAGGATTTCTTTTGGTTCCTACTTGATTGGTGATTACTACACAATCAGGTCATCTTTCGGAGTTGGAGAAAATTCAGATCATTATCTACATTTCAAAATGGAATCAGGATCAGCAACAGAGTTTGATATCAATGACTTCGATATAGTCGAGGGTAAGAATAGCAGGTATGGATTTGTGAAAGACTCTGTTGGAAATGCTATGCAAGGAGTTACTGTGAGCGATGGTACCCAAACTGTAACCACTAACTCAGATGGGTTCTTTTTACTACAAAACCTCTCGGTAGGAGATAGCGTTGGTTTCACATTCAAACATGGTGAGACTGAGGTAGCGCCGCCCATTACCGAGATAATCTCCTCTGGAGAAGGATGGCTAAACAATACTGCTACAATCGAAATCATGCTTCCAGGCAATGCTTCTTTCACTACCCAAGTTCAAGTCATTGAGCAAGGCGAACCATGTTTGATTGAATGGGATGGAGGTAATTACACCGATACTTATTCACTTTACAGAAATGGAATTATAGCCTATCAAGGTACACTAACAGAATACACTTTCACTCCACAAAGTACGGGTAATTTTGAGTTTACACTCCACTCGAACAACGTTAATGGTACAACAATCGCTTTCAAAAGTCTAGTTTTGATGGTTTTACCTGAACAATCGAATTCAGATCTATGGGCTGTAGGGATGCACTGGAATTATACTGCAAGCTACTCTCCTAGTAATGAAAATAGAAATCTAACTATGACTGCAATTGGTAAGGAATTGGTTGTCGATGCTTTCGGAGTTGAAAGGGAATCATTCCTTGTTAGAATGACTGGACCTCACTATGAAGATGAAGAGAAATCATATCGTTGGGTTGACTCGAATAATCTGTTGTACTTACACACATACTGGGAAGACGATCCAGATTCATCCTCCTACTTCCAAGAGGGGTATCTTGGCTGGAATTTTACTAATCAAGCTGGGCTAGAAACTAACCTATTAACGGCTAATGAAGAACTAAATTTGCACTTTAATAGAACAAACATAATCGGAGTGCCCGGGCATCCAAATGGCTATGATGACACCTTCAATTCTGTGGAAATCACTCCGAATGTCGAAATAACTACTCAAGCAGGAAATTTCTCAACAACATACATCTGTATAATCGACAACAATGATGGCGTCAAGTCTTGGGAACTGTGGTATAATGAAACAGTCAGGAATTATGTGAAGAAAATTGACCGATTACCTGGTTCTCATTCAGATTCTGTAGTCATGGAACTAACATCATACGAAGTTCCAATCACTCCACAATTTGTTACCGAGAACTCAAATGTATCTACAAAAGATTTCTTGATAGAATGGGCTCCCTTCCAAGGTGCCAGTTCATACGAACTCACTCAAGATGGGAATGTAATTTACTCAGGAGTTGAGACCTCACATTTCGTTCAAGATAGCAAAGATGGTAGCTTTTCGTTCCAAATTAATGCCAAGTTATCAGAGAATTACACTCTTACCGGTGAGATATTGTCCTTAGATGTTCTTCATGTTGTATTACCTCCAAAACTAGTTTCAAGTACTGATTCAGCAGTAGAGGGAGAAGAAGTAACTCTCAGCTGGGATTACGTTGAAGACTCAGTTTGGTACTCTGTCACTGTTTGGGACTCAAACGGAGTTTCTTCAGAATTCTACAATGGAACCGAATTAGAGTGTCAATTAACAGATCTTGAACCGGGATTATATCGATTAAGAGTCTCAACAGGAACATCTGATGGCAAATATTCGGAGATGTCAGACTCAATATTTGTTGAAGTTACTGAGGCTGAAGAGTCATCCTCGTTCCTAATAGGACTATTCCAACCTCTGCTAATTGTAGCACTAATTGCTATTATCATGGGCGGAGTTCTAATTTTCGAGAAAGGTGATTGAATGGGATCTAATGCCCTAATTTCTATTTTTCAAGCAACAATAATTCTCTTTTGTTGTTTAGGAGTTTACCAAATTGTTGTCAAAGATAACGATGAAGGCTCGGGGGAAATTCTAGTTACAGATTCAAGCGGTGAAGAGCATTCTTTCGATGAAACTCCCAAGCGAGTTGCAATCGCAAATACATACGCAGCAACAGTAATGCGAATGCTAGATATTGACGAGTCCTATGTTGTTGGAGTTTCAGGTGACTTCGGCGACGAAACACTTTGGCCGATACTTTCACAAAAACCAATGATACAACACTCTGCACACTCTGAAATAGATTTTGAAGCCATACTGGATACTAACCCAGATATTTACATCGTATTTGCCACAAATGGTATGGTAGATACTGCAAGCATCAGGGAAAAGTTAGAACCAGTTGGAATCAGAGTGGTGGCTTTAGATTTTTACAAGTACGACACCCTAAGAACTGAGATTAATGTCTTAGCAACACTCTTCGACAAGGAGACGGAGATGAATCTACTATTCGATGAGTTTGCGGAAATTGAGAGTATGGTATCAGAAAAAATTGGTAATCTGAAATTTTCAGAACGACCTAAAATCGTCATGGAGCACCATGCTTCACTGACAAGAGATCCGGTTGTACTAACTGGAAGTTCTCAATGGACTGATTTGATAAGCAAAGCCGGCGGAGTAAATGTGTTTGAGGATTTAGCCGGCCACACAACTCATGTTGATATGGAAGCGATTTTAGATGCGAATCCAGACGTAATAATGTTTGATGGAATCACCTTTGATTTAGGTTACAATAACTTCGATGAAGATGGATTGACTTGCTCTAATCATATGCAGCACATAGAGGATAGAGCAGGATTTGATGAGATACGAGCAGTCGAGGATGGCAGGATGCTTGTATTCTCAGGTGAATTTGCTGGCCCTATGATGATTCATGGTCTGCCCACACTGGCAAAATATCTCCATCCTGATCTATTTGATGATGTAGATACTGAATCTTACTTGGACAATTACTTTACTACCTACCATGGTGTCGAACGTATTGGTAAATTTGTTTGTAGCGCTTAGGTGAGGAATCTATGGATTCGATAACCCTAAAGCACATTGAAAAGGGAAAATATCAGATCTTTTTGATATTGGTTCTTGCGGCCCTAACCTTCGTTTCATCGATTTTTGGGCTTGGTTTGGGGTCATCATCTAGTCTCAGCATGGGGAAAACATGGAAGATTGTTCTCTCAGACATGTGGGTCTTCTTGATAAATTTGGATACTGTCTTTGATAATCTCTCTCACAATATTAGCTGTTTATTTTCATCTTGCGAAAGTATATCTCTGCTGCATGGCCTAAATCGAGAAGGTACGCATTTACAAAATTCGATAATTTATGAGTGGAGGTTGCCAAGAATTTTAGCAGCGGTTATTGGTGGTATAGCATTGGCCGTTGCAGGATCTTTGATGCAGGGTTGCCTAGGTAATCCGCTGGTGTCTCCACTCACTTTGGGTGTTGCATCTGGTGCTGCACTTGGTGCAGCCCTTGCGATTGTCCTCGGTTTCACCATTCTTTCTGTTCCTGCGCTTGCAATAGTAGCCAACTCGTTTGTATTTTCATTGATTGTTGTGGCCGTGATTATCCAACTGGGCAAAATAAGGTCGATATCCGCTGAATCCTACATCCTGGTAGGAATAGCAATCACGTTTATTTGCGGAGCTATAGTTTCAACAATGCAGTATTTCGCCACTGATGCTCAACTGTCGCAATTAGCACATTGGTCATTCGGTTCATTATCCAGACCAAATATGGAGAATGTTGCTTTCATGGGACTTGTAGTTCTTGGGATTTTACCAACTGCAATCAGGTGGTCTTGGGATCTCAATGCCGTATCCATGGGCGGTGATGAATTTGCCATTTCTACTGGCGTAAACCCCAGTTCTTTGAGGAAAAATATCTTGATTATTTCAGCTCTTATGACTTCTGTAATTATCGCTTTTACTGGTCTAATTGGTTTTGTTGGCTTAGCCGCTCCTCACATGAGCAGATTAATTGTCGGTAATGATTTTAGAAAACTAATACCTGCTTCAGGTATATTTGGTGCCTTTCTGATGATTTTTGCTGATACTTTAGGCAGGACCTTGTTTGCTCCGATTGTGATTCCAGTTGGAGTTATGTTGTCAATAATTGGCGGACCTTTCTTCATGTATCTATTGCTTAGGAGGAGGGGCTAATATCGTAGATATGTTGAACGTGAGCGGCCTTAATTTCTCTTGGGGCAAAAAAAGAGTCCTTGAAGATGTAAATTTCAAGATAAACTCAAATGAGGTTGTTTCTATTTTAGGCATAAATGGCGCTGGTAAATCTACGCTCATAAAATGCCTGAACGGCATCCTGAAGCCAAACACTGGCAAAATAGAGGTCATATCAAAGCCCGATGGAGCAGCCGAATATGTTCTTAGAGACATATCAAGTTTAGACTTAGTCAGCATATCGAGAACGACGTCATATGTCCCTCAATCGATAAGACCTAGCTTTTCAATGGATGTCTTTGATGTCGTATTATTAGGACGTAGGCCGCACATAAAATGGAGAATAAGTGATAGCGACCGTGAAAAAGTAAGTAATACACTAAGATATCTTGAGTTAGAGGATTTTGCATTCAGAAAATTTGACAATCTATCCGGGGGCGAGCGTCAACGAGTTGTTATCGCCAAAGCAATAGCTCAAGATCCAAACCTGTACTTGTTTGACGAGCCTACTAGTGATTTAGATTTAAGAAATCAGATTCAAATAATGAAGTGTATAAGAAGCCTAATCTCAGAGTCAGAAACTCCAAAATCTGCATTGATTGCAATACATGATATCAATATTGCAGCAAGATACTCAGATAGAATCATATTGCTTGACAATGGTTCAATAAAGGCATTTGGCTCTCCATCAGAAGTACTTACTGTAGAAAATATCGCCGAGGTATTTGGCGTATCTTCTTCAATAAGTTATGAGAGTGGAAATTACATTCGCATCGTAGTTGACGATGAGATCAAAGATTGTGAGGAATAAATATGACAAATAAACGAGACAACCTGCCAAGGCATGGTTTGCCAAAAGGAAAGAAAAGGGTTCAACAAGAATTGCTATACGACCCAGACGTCGCAACTCCAAGTCATGCGGAATATTCCGTGACAATGGCGCACAAGAAGAGCACAGCGACACTATGCACTATTTCAAAAAATGAAGGTAAACACCCATACGGATCATTCGTGACATACGCCATATACAAGGGCAATCCAATATTTTTGATAAGTAAGTTAGCAGAGCATACCAAGAATTTGCAAGAAGACCCCAGGTCATCATTATTGATAGCGGAAGGCGGAGATGATAATCCGCTTGCAATGGGGCGAATTACATTGATTGGTGAGTGCAAAAAGTTGCCTGCTAATGAAAGGCCAGTAGCAAAATCGACATTTCTAGAAAAACACCCAAGTGCAAGATTTTACGTGGACTTTGAGGATTTCGCGTTTTATCGTCTAAAAGTTGATTCTGTGCGATACATTGGTGGCTTTGGAAGGATGTCGTGGGTTGAATCCAAAGATTGGTATAACTCAGACCCAGATCCTCTTGATTCATCTGCAGGCGATATAATTGAACACATGAATGATGATCATAGAGATGCAATGGTTGTATTGTGTCAAAAAATGAGTAAAGCTGTTGATACAACAGATGCAGTGATGGTTTCAATAGATCGATATGGGTTTGAGATGTCAGCCGTAACTAACGATGGAGATCGGCCCATTCGCCTTGCCTTCGATAATCAGGCATCAGATTCTGAGGATGCCCGCAAAGAAATAATTACACTAGTAAAGAGGGCAAGGAGTCTCGATTAGACCAACTGTAAGGTTTTGAATATACGATACATGCAGCACGGTCTAGGGGGGGTTATTCTGCAAAGTAAGTCGTTAATCCTCTCTGTGGAGAATCTCTCGGTGGGCTACCATGAAACTTTGGTTTCAGGAATCAACCTTGATCTCCATGTGGGAGAAATTATTGCAGTTGTCGGGCCGTCAGGTATAGGAAAAACCACGATACTGCGCACTGTAGCAGGGCTAGTCAAGCCAATCTCGGGAAAGATTGATTGTAACACCCCAAAACGTGGCGGCATTGGATATATTCCACAGAAACTTGGACTTGTCCGTCACACCAGTGTATATCACAATGTGGATATTGGAGCTAGGTCGGGTGCACGCTTGTTTCCTGAACCTTCAACCTGGTTCAAACGTAGGCATGAAAGAGTTCTCAATGCGATTGATAGGATGGGCTTGAGAGAAAAAATTAGTGAACCTGTCAGAAGGCTATCAGGCGGTCAACAAAGACGAGTTGCGACTGCGAGAACACTCGCACAAAAGCCAAAATTAATCCTTGCTGATGAATTTCTCAGTGAACTAGATGATGATAATATTTCGATAGTTTTGGATGCTGTCAGAGAGTACATGGAAGAAAGTAAATCTGCAATGATTCTAGTCGAGCACAACATTCAGCGTGCTTCTGAAATCTCTGACAGGTTACTCAAAGTAGAGAATGGAAAGCTGGTGGATTTCAAATTTAATGAAACAACTACTGGACTAAAAACAGAATCAGAAGATGAGGTGATTCTTTGAATAAAGCATTGAAGAGAATATTGCTTACAGCATTTATTCTTGCGATTCTCTGCTACATCGTACTCGATGATTTGCTGCAGGGAAATTGGGGTCTTATTTCGGGGAGTTGGTCGAACCTCTCTACATTTTGGAATGAATCACTCTGGCCTCCTGAATGGAGCATGCTTGAAGCCAGAAAATATCCAGAATGTCAATCGAGTATTGGATTCTTTTGTTCCAAGGCTTACATTGGAATGCTTGAAACATTGAAGATGGCATTTGTTAGCACGGTCGTTGGATTTTTTATCGCTATTCTGCTATCTCCATTTGCTGCTAAAAATCTGGCATCTGCATGGGTGTACATCCCCATGAGAATAGTCCTTGCAGCCACTAGAAGTCTTCCTTCAATAATTTGGGCAATCATATTTGTGGTAATTGTTGGACTTGGACCATTAGCCGGTGTGCTTGCAATGACTTTCTACACAGTAGGATACCTTGGTAAATTACAGTATGAAGAGATGGAAGGAGTCCAAAACAGTCCACTAGAAGCTGCTCGTGCAATGGGACTGTCACATCCCGAAATAGTAACTAATGTTGTGATACCAGAATCGAGTAACAACCTGCTTAGTCAGTTATTATTCATGTTTGAGTACAATGTCAGACATGGGTCAGTTCTCGGCTTAGTTGGTGCAGGTGGGATAGGATATTACCTACAATTTTACATGGGTTTGTTGATGTATCAAAATGTCATGGCATTCTTGATTGTAATACTGGTAGT
>Ga0160423_10005360_pt1 | contig 10459 bp, 17 predicted proteins | sample CRUFie14St8metaG_FD_108191 | JGI IMG/M metagenome (GOLD analysis project Ga0160423, IMG submission 108191) | Marine microbial communities from the Costa Rica Dome - CRUD Field 142mm St8 metaG | ecosystem: Environmental > Aquatic > Marine > Oceanic > Photic zone | place: Costa Rica: the Eastern... | reverse complement strand
CATGATTGCCTATGCAAACCGTGGCCTTCTTAAAAGCAGTAGACCAATCATATATTCTATCTATAGCGAACTGCAACTCATCATCTCCACCAAACCCCTCAGGACTTGTCTCATGGTATGAGGCATAGTGATTATCGATGATGTCCCCACAAAAATGTACGGCATTGCAATTGTATTTTTGATAAGTCTCTACACAGAACTCAAGGTAACCTGGCTGACAGAACGGCTCGTGAATATCTCCCACAACCAACAAACGTTTCTCGTTGCTAGTTAAGTGATTATATGCAGCCAATCGTTGGCCACTTAGTCTAGGTCTAGATTCCTTCGGTGTCATCTTTAAGAGAATTTAAAAGGTCAGTAAGTGCTTGTATCAATTTCTTTATGGCACGTCTTGCTTCCTTCCTTTCTTCATCTACCCAGTGCTCATAGATTTCATTAGCGAGATCATGAATCTCATCCATTGTTTGGTTAACATGATTGATCCTGTGTTTCATATCTAATCCATTGAGGAAAGCATAGGTCCTCCTATGAGAGGGTCAATGCTCTTTATGGCTTTATAAATCTTGCGAGACATCTTCTTGACATCGTCTCTTTCCTTCTTGGTTGAGTCAACGCCCAGCTCGGTGTACATAATACAATCCATCTCAAGAAGAGAATCAATTTTACGCCTATCACTCCAAGACTTACATCCTAATATCTTATCGACATTATTATCCGAAGCAAATAGGTTTTTATTTGAGTTCATAACTACAATATATTTAATTTTTCCCTGATGCCGTAATTAAATTTTCCACAAGGGCTATCTTACTGCCTATTGATTTAGACATTTCAAGTTCTTCAAGGAACTCTAAGGCCTGCTGCCGTAGTGGGAAGTTCACATCGTTCTTCATTATTTCATTGATTAATATTGAGAAGTCGCTTGCATATTCCCTGTCGGTATCCATATAACTATCGTGAACCCTGAGGCCGTGTATCACGCTAGCGTGATGCCTGCAAAAGAACGTGCCGATTTGACTCAATGAGAAACCATAGTTCTTTCTTAACACTTTAAACGCCATACATCTAGCCTTGACTAGGTGATGTCTCCTCAAGTTACTTCTCAAATCTTTTATAGTAACACTTTGATTCTCTGATACCGCTTCGGTAACCATCATTGCTAATTCTTCTCTATTCATTTGTTTTCATTTAAGTAATCTAAATAATCATCTACGTGGACTTCTTCAATGTCCATAAAAGATAAGGGAGCATCCTCATCTTTGTACACCACCAGCTTCAGGAAACAAGGGACATCATCCATATCATTTACCGTCACCATTATTACGTGGAATGTATCGTTGGGTATGGCATCATAGTCCTTTGCTATCTCCACCATCTTATGCGCCATTCTCATTTTAACAGACGGATCAAGCTGATCCATCTTGTCAACAAATCCCTCCTCAATGTTTACCATTGTATACTTCTGTTCTGCACCCATGTTCTTCAAGTTCTTTTAATCTAAATCGCTGTAACGGAGACAGCCTACCATTCGGAGTTTTTATTTCAGAGAAGAGCACGTCAGCTCCCGCTGGAATTGCAATCAAATCAGGTATCCCATTCTTGTTGGTCTTTATAAGTTTGATTACGTAGTATCCCTCTGCCTCTAACTCCTTGATTCTTTTCGATTGTATTTGTTGCTCTCTCATTCTTTAAGATACTAAAGTCCACAGTAACCAGAGTCGCACTCACCAAAGCTGTCGTCAAACAGTTTTATCTGTGGCTTCCAATTTTTTATTTGCTCATAAGTAGCCGTGGGTATCCATTGTTGATTATATGACTCTTGCGCTTCCTTTTCCTTGTTGCTAAACCATTGCATCTTGTTTGGATGTTTTTCCCACATCAACTTTAACAATGGTGCATTTCTGTGAAAGCAGCCAACGCAATTATTCATATAAGCAAATCTCACCGGCTTATCTTTCCAATACGATTCAATGTTGTCTTTGTATAAATTGTCCGTAATTAAAGGGAATTCAGGTATTAAGTATTGTACTTCTTTCCACTTGTTTCTGCCGCTTTTATGCTTGCCAACAATAGTCTTAAAACTTAGTGCTCCTCCATTTTTTTCTACACGCTTGAGCATATTATCTGCCCTATTTTTTTCATTCGCCCTAAAGCCAAACCTGCATTGTATTATGTCATCAAAATTATCATTCCACCAATTAAAAATGGGCTCAATTTTCATATCAACAGTGCAAAACCGTGCCATCACATTAGGTAGGTAAGTTGCGTTATCCCTGCCTTTGTTAGACATAACCTTGTCAAACGTTGGCCCTGTTACCCAAGTAATAGGTCTGCCAATAAACTGCTCAAGGTCAAGCATTGTATAGATAATAGTATCGTCCTCTGCTGTGCCTACAAAAGGTGCTTGCAATCTGTCCTCTACCTCCTTGCGTATTTTCTCATCCTTAAACCTACAAGATTCGTCCTCAATTCTTACTAGCGAAAATACATCATAGTCTGCAGGATAATGTGCTGCGATATAACTTGAGGTTTTGCCTCCTGATAAACTGTTTACTGTCTTCATAAGTAATCGTTTTTAAAGTGTTTAAGAGTGTAGTCTTTCTTGCTTATCACTGCCTTGTATATACGAGTTTCAATACCCTTGTCTGCGAACACCCAATACACATCGTTCTTGAGTCTGTCCTTTGTGGTCATCCTATCTCTTGATTGCCAGTAGCTAGTAGCAGAGAAGTCAATGTTGTAATACACTAGAGCATCAGCCTCGCGTAGACTGATACCCTCCCGGCCACTTACAATCTGCAGCGCAATGTTCTTATCACTGCCATTGAAGTCATCGAGCTCAGTGCATAGCGTATCACCAAACACATCCTTCAGTGCCGTGAGCTCCGCCTTGAACTTGTAGAAGATCCCAATCTTCTTACCCTTGAAATGATCGCGTATGAACTCTGCCTTACTGTGGTCGAATACCATACTCTTGCCACTCTCAAACTTAACAGTGCCACTATACATCTGATGCATCTTACCCATCAGCTTGACGGCAGTATCTGCTAGCACAACCTCATCATTACCCTGAAGCACTAAGTCTTTCTTGAGTCTCTTTATCATATCGTATGTGCTGTCATTCATCTTAACAAACAAGGGTCGCTCCTTAGTATCAACCACAAACCCAGCGTCCTTCTGAGAGAAGCTGATTGTGTAGGGCTGCATCCTTTTCAGGATCGCCTCCTTGCCATTGCTATAGTCAGTTATCGTATGCGTGCCCAATCGCTTTTGGCTTTTGAATACCATCTGTTCAGCAAACTTATAGAAATTCTTGTAGAAACTGAATGGATTGTTTGGGATACCATACACCTGGTGATACATCTGAGAGTAAGATTCGGGTGTTGGTGTACCTGACAGTAGGATAACCCTCGCTCGTGTCTTAGAGAGCAGCTTAGACACCTCCTTGGCCCTCTTACTAGGCTTAGGGAATGCGCCCATACCGTGTGCCTCGTCACATATTATAACATCCCACTTGATATTGGGAATCTTGTGAAGACTCTCATAGTTTATGGTAGTCATCTCATAGTCAGGACACAGCAACTCATAGTCACCTTCGATTGAACTTATTGCTTTCTTCTTTGTTATAAACAATACATTCCTTGCGTTAATCCTTTGGCATATACCAAGGCTTGTTAAGGTCTTACCTGTGCGAACCTCCATCGCCAGATACACAAACCCATGTGTGGTAATTATCTGAGTACCACGCTCAATTATTTCCTTCTGATAATCTCTAAACTCTATCATATTAAAAAGGGGGGTCATCGTTAATAAATCTAAACCATCGGCCACTTGCATCCTTGCCCTCCTCCGGTGGCTTTCCATACTTGAATGTTCCATAGGCTGCGAGCCACTTGTAGAATCGTATACGACTCACTGTCATCTTAGCCTTTGGAGCAAAGTCAGGGTACTCATCTGTGAACTTAGCATACATCTCCTGCGCGTGGATCCTGCCTTGCCTCTCAAGAATCTCAGCAACCTCACTACCTTTGATAAGGCCACACCACTCAATGAATTCATGGCAGGTCTCAGCACTAAGCTTACGCACCGCAAGGTTGACGAACTCACTCTTGACTAATCCCTCCACCATATACAGTTGGAGACATCCAATCATATAGTTGTCAAACGAGCACCACTCATCATCATCCCAATCACCAAACATCATACGACCAAACTCATCAAAGGGTGTGAAGTCTTTATTGTAGAACTGATGTAACTCCAGCTCCCACTTACGTCGTTCAAACGAATTACCTTTACCCTTGATGGCATAGTTAGTAGTGATTGAAATCTTAGGAGACTTCTTGAATGGTATCTTGATTGCGTCCTTGTTCTTCTTCTCTAGCGTGAGACCCTCTGTAACTACAGAGAACAGCCGCTCAAAGTTGAAGGCCTTGCGCACATCATCGAAGCATAGTATCTGAGTGTCTGCTGACACTAGCTGATAAGCAAACGAACTCTCGAACGTGAATGACTTACCATCGATAGTGACCAGCTTCTTCATATGTGATAGGGCATTCATAAGAAGCCCCTTACCTGTACCTCCTTCAGGGTTGTCTGATATGACCTCGTCATTCAGGATCACAGCAGGACAGTAAGACATATTCTTGTGGCCGTGCATCAGGTATCCTATAGTAGACTCCATTGACTGCGTCCTCTTGGAATCCTTAGCACAGATGTTACTTACGAATGTCTTGAAGTCACACTTACCCGGCTCACACATAGTGAAGTTCCTGTCAATGACGTGGTCCTTCCATACGTAACCACCCAAGTCAAGGTAGTCAATAGGTATCACCTCAGTAGGAGTAATCTTTACAGCACAGTTGCGGTAGTACAGATAGCTCACCTGCTTCTCATCCTCGATGAAGTACACATCAATAGATGCAAGCAGTGTCAGGAACTCCTCCCTGAAGTATCGCACGTTGTCAGCGAAGTAGTTGTACAGCGTGGCATCCTCCAGCTCTAGCAGGTAATTAAGAACAAAGTCCTTTATCTCCTTCTCTGAGGTGTGGTCAATCAGGTTGTTGGTCACCCTGACAAAGACGTAGTTCTTACTACCCTCAGGGTTGTACTTGTAGAAGCCGTGCTCCTCCAAGAAGTTCTTGAATGACAGGTGCATTATCTTGATGCGCCCCTTGTCATCCTTTGTCCAGAACTTCATGTTGCTCTGCTCCTCCTCAATGCGACTGACTACAGAGTCAACCACACCCGGAGATATCTCAGCAGTCTCAACCTCCGCACGTATCTCCTTACGAGACATACCTGCCTTGACCATATCACGTATCTTACTGACCTTCTCTTGGTCTTCGTATGATCGTGTATTGAACTTGTCTATATGGCGATAAGCAGAAGCGACAGTGGCCTTTATCTCCTCCTCACTGAAGTCCTCCGCCTCATACCTAGTCAGTACATACTCAGCCAACGAACGCTGAATACCAAAATCATTGAACGCTGCTGCAAGAATATAGATATTGTGGTTGCGTTGCCCCTCTACCATAGGGTACTTGCGCTCCCACCACGACACTAAGATGTCAACTATCTTGCCTTCGTTTGTGATTGGTATTGTAACGTCACCAGTGATTACCTCCTTGTGCTCATCCTCCGCTATCGAATCCCATACTGAACTGTTCTCGTTGATGTGAATCAATGGATCATAGCTTTCGTAGCACACCCGACTCACGTTCTTACAGGACACATCGAATCTGTCCGAGTTGAAGTACGACTTGAGCGAGTTGAAATAGTTTGTGTGGTTGTGTGGCTCAGGTGGTATCTTGACAATAACCTTTAGGCCATTGCCTGAAGGAGAAACAAATACCGAATAGACGAACTTGTTCTTCTTCATCTGCTCCTTGTCCTGAAGCATGTCCTTCTGCCTGTCATAGCCATCGAAGTCAAGCCCAATGAAACCACTGTGCTCAACCAATGCGGCGTCAGACCTGCGGGAGAACTTGCCACTAAAACAAATGGCAGGTAGTCCTTGCTTTAATTCGTTGCGTCTGGACTTATCTTTCTCCGACCTTATCTTCTTTATTAAATCTTTGGATGCACCATCTCTGATCCTGTGTAGGATGTAGACGATGTCCTTGTAGAATGGCTGGTCGGTATCTTTTATGTTTCGAAATATTGTTATCATGTGATTTGATTACCCGACAAAAAAAGGGGGAGGACAACCCTCCCCCAATGAACCAAACCACAAATTAAAAGGGTTGCTCCTCCTTCTTCTTAGGCTCATAAGTGTCGAGCTCCACATAGAAGCTACCACTTTTTGCTTGGTTGATGTTGAGGTTGACCCATCCGTTCTTTGTACGGTCTTTGATGAACTGAATAGCCTCTTCAGCCTTGAGGCTGAGGTTACCTACAACAAAATCAGGAGCGTTATCACGTCGCTTGAAATTGAAACCGTCTGCGAAAATTTTCTCTTTACTCATATTAATTTAATTTAAAGTTCCTCCACAATATAATGATTCTCGATTGATTCGGTGGAGGATTTCCCGAAAAATCTTTTATAAATTTCTGATGCCTCCTTCACCTTCTGCTCACCAGACCGCAGAAATTCATCCGAGCAATGGAACTGACCCATCGCTAGCGTTGTCTTATCAATAGCCCAAAACTCCATCGGCTTGCCGAACAACTTCTGATACAGGTACGCCTGACTATCATAGTTGAACTTGTATGCCGACTGCCTGAAGCTATTGAGATTAGACGTGGTCTTCAGGTCAATGATCCGGGATCCTGCTACGATGTCCGCCTTGCCCTTCCAATCTAGGTCAAACAATTCAGTAGTCGCAGGCTGCTCGAACACATTGCCCTCTTCGTAGATGCCCTCAAAGAAATCGAAGTTGCGCTTGATGGCCTGAACCATTTTGTCTACATGGGCCTGCTCGTGACATAGTAACATCACACTGCCATCCTGTGTAGCCTCCTTGTACGCCTTCGTTGACCTTGTAGTTGCATCAATGCATTGTATTTCCTTGGCCTTCTCGGGCTCGAGTATAGACCAGTGAAAGTACCTGCCCATTATCAGGGCTTTGCTATCTGTCCTAGCCTTCCTGAAGTTTGCAGGATTAACTAGGAGTGATGAGATGTCGGAGTTGGACAGCCACTGCTGCCCATACTCCCCGTAGTACATCTCATCATCCCGTAGTTTAGAAACTACACTTGTATACCCCCTAGACATTCTTCTTAAGTTCTTTGATTACAGACTGGGACAACTTAGCATACTTGGTTTCAAGATTAGAAACTAATTCATCAAACGGAACCTTACCCTTGTTTGCCCTAACATATTGTACAACCTTAGCCCAATTAGAAAACTCTCCGTTATCAACCTTTAGCGTAGGCTTTTTGGCAGCCTTCTTTGTGGTAGGCGTAGGCTCACTACTAGGTAAGTCCTCACCCGTCCACAACTGCAACCCTAATCCGTGCATAGCAATCGCCTTGGCAGTTGATCGCTGGATAGTCTTGTTGACATCGAATGCCGTCATGCTATCTACAGGTATGGCCTTGTTGCGGTAGTCCATCACAGGCAGCATATCAATATGCTCTAGCCCATCGATAGTAATACCGACCTTGACGTATGCCGTGCGCCCATCACTGAAGAAGTTGAGACCCGTGTGCTCGTGCTCATACACTGTGCGTTGTGCCTCAGGATAATGCTTCTTAACTAATGACCAGGCATCTGCCCATGATACATAATCTAACGAACCCTTGCGCTTGACCCTATCCTTGAAAGGGATTGCGCTTAACTTTTGAAATACACTCATAATGATTTGATTTTTTCATTGTAGTTATTGATGAGCTTCTTAATTCTAGGATGGACTGACTCCTCGCGAAGCCCATTTTGCATGGAGTCAATCATTACATCGAGACGTTCGGTGCAAGCATTTAAGTATGTCAGTATTATGGCTTTATGCCATCCGTATTTTAGGAAGACGCTAGCGTCCTGCTCCTCATAGTGTTCTGACGTACACTTATATACCTTCAACTCCTCGTCCTTGATGTATACTTTAAAGGTTTTGTTCAGCACAAAGGCAGGATCCTTGCCCATCGCCTTGACGAAGGTGGATGACCCATCCTCTCGTGCGTCCCTCCAAACTTGATTTATTGTATACATTCTTCGATGATTTGTTTTACCAACGAGTCGACGTTCTTATCGTCAGCCATCATACGCTGGATGCGTTCGATGCCATACTTAATAAGACCTGTCTGAGGAGAGTTAACTCCACCTGTGTAGAGTTTAACATACTCCCTGACATATGCAGGCGAAACACCTACCTCGTTGCATGTGTAGAAAAACAGATGTCGAGCATCTGATACCAGCCGTGACTTGTCCTTAGCAAGGATGTTGTCAGTGGGTATCTCCGTCTTCTCGGAGACCACCCTCAAACAGTTATCGAATGTTATCTTCTTTAACATTTAATTTGATTTGAGCTCAACGTCTTGAGCGTTTACATTAACGTCATCAGACTCGTCAGTCTCGATGCGATTAGAGTTAACAACTGCGTACATAACAGCTGCGTGGTGCATGTTAGCATCAACTGTCTTTACGAATTCTAAATACCTTGTATAGAATTCTACGGTCTGTTCCATTTTCTGCTTATTCATTTACTTAATTTCAAATTGCCATTTACTCGCCATAAGAATTGCATTGAGCTCATCCTTGACATTACTAATATTATCTCGAACCTCTAACCTAGTATCGTGATCCATGACATCCATCAATTGATACATGTCTAATAGGTTATCCTTTATGATGCCAACGTGTGACTTTATGCTGGTCAGCCTTTCTTTCTTCTGATGTTTACTTAATTCCATTTGATTTATTGAGGTTAACTAATCCAATCTTTCGATTGCTTTGAATATGGGATACACTACTTGAGGAACTATTGCGTTGCCGTATCCTTTGATTGATTCTTTTCTCCACTTAGGAAAGGTGATACCGTCCAATTCACGGGGAATCCCATCATCTCCGCACAGAATAGGGGGTTGAGTTGGGAAGACTTCCCATCTGTTTCCGCAATCTTCTCTGCTAAACCCGGTAGACTCTTCATTTTGTACTGAGGATTTTCTCCTCTGTCCATCTTGTACTCGCTCGCTTGCTTCCCTTTCCAATCCCTTGATGTTGGCGTGGGAATCATTCCGTTCTCCGCTACGTCCCTGAGCTTCACTCCCCATCGCTCGCCCTTCTTGTTCTCCCGATACCATCCGTTGCCGTCGTTCTTCACTCCGCTGGCCTTGCCTCCCTCCACGTCCGTCGTCCGTGGTGTCGGTAACATCTGACTGATTTGCGTAGCTAGGTTCGGTATCTTTGTTCCGTTGGGATACTTCTCCATTCGCTTTTGGAATGTCTCCAAGTTCACCACGTCCTCCCTTGTCGTTGGCGTGAGCAACAAACCATACCCTGTCTCTTTTGTGCGGGGCGTTGACGCTTGCAGCTGGAAGTATAAACGGGATGACTTCGAAGCCTTCATCTTCCAAGTCAGATTGCACCTCATCGAAAACCAATCCTCCATTCCAACTAAGCAGGCCACGAACGTTTTCGCCCACGACGTACCTTGGTTTAATTTCTCGTATTGCTCGTAGCATTTCAGGCCAGAGATGTCTATCGTCGTTTTTACCTTCTCTCTTACCTGCGACGGAGTAAGGTTGGCAAGGGAATCCCCCTGAGAGGATGTCGATTTGTCCCCTGTGAATAGTAAAGTCTGTTTCTTTGATGTCTCCATATGATATTGATTTAGGAAAGTGATGATTTAATACCTTGCGTGGGAACTCTTCCCACTCGCAGTGGAATACGTTTGTCCAGCCCATCCATTGAGCAGCCAAATCGAATCCACCTATACCTGAAAATAAACTACCATGTCTCATCATCGTCCTCATCTTCGTGGTCATAGAAAAACCCTTGGTCAGGGCACTCTTCATTGTGCTCGTTCTTTATCCAAGGCGAATCATAGTGTTCATTAAGTGTCGGTGATATGTGTAGTAAATCGCCACTGAACGCCAAGTCTATACCAAGCATCCGATCATTGTTCACATCACCCGTCAACCCCTCGACCTCGTTCATCTCTGCGAGCAGCTGATAGAAGTCCTTGCCACCGAACACACCATACCCATCGTACTCATGCTCTGTCCACACGTTCCCCTTATGGTCTCGCATATACACCGTCCGTGGCTTGTAGTCCTCGACGTGTCTGTTTTGAATACTTCTTCCCGTATCCATTGTAATCCAACTAAACATTCCCATACTTTCTATTTTAAAATTTGAATTAAATAATCCTTGAGGAAATCCTCAAGATACCCACGTTCAACCTCCTCCCAAAAATCAACAGTCCATTCTTGTTGACGATGCCCACCCTCAAAGAAAGGGTTGGAACTATCTATCATTCGATACTGCAACCCCTCGTCGTAGTAGAACTTCTCTATCGTTTCGATT
>Ga0160423_10005359_pt1 | contig 10460 bp, 9 predicted proteins | sample CRUFie14St8metaG_FD_108191 | JGI IMG/M metagenome (GOLD analysis project Ga0160423, IMG submission 108191) | Marine microbial communities from the Costa Rica Dome - CRUD Field 142mm St8 metaG | ecosystem: Environmental > Aquatic > Marine > Oceanic > Photic zone | place: Costa Rica: the Eastern... | reverse complement strand
AAGATTTATTTAATAAAAATCAAAAAATCATTGGGGAGTATATTAATCTTAGTGGTATTCAATATAAGGTTGTTGGTATTTTTAATGATGATGGAGGAGATGATGAAGAGCGAATTATATATATGCCGATTTCAACAGCTCAGCAAATTTATGGGAACAATGAATATGTGGATCAAATTAATTTAACATATAATCCAAAATTAGATTATAATAAGGCTATTGATTTTGGGTTAGATTTAGAAAATAATTTAAAAGATAGATTTACAATAGCAAAAAATGATCAAAGGGCTATAAGGATTTTTAATATGGCTATGCAAAATAAAGGGATCAATCAAATGACTTCAGTATTAGGCATTTTAATTTTAATAATTGGACTAGGGACATTAATTGCAGGGGTCGTAGGAGTTAGTAACATTATGATTTTTATTGTTAAAGAGAGAACTAAGGAAATTGGAATTAGAAAAGCTCTTGGCGCTCCTCCAAGATCAATAATATCAATAATATTAGCCGAATCTGTATTAATAACAACATTATCTGGGTATTTAGGTCTTTTAATTGGTGTTGGAGTATTGGAATGGTTTGGGCCAAGTCTAAAAACATATTTTATTACTGACCCAAGTGTAAGTATAACATTAGTAATTGGGGCAACTATACTTTTGATTATTTCGGGTGGTATTGCAGGATATTTGCCTGCTAAAAAAGCTTCTGAGATAAAACCAATAATAGCATTAAGAGACGAATAATTTTATGAAATTTTTATTTGAAAGAGACACTTGGCAAGAGGTTTATGATAGTGCGACTAAAAACAAAATTCGCACTATTATAACGATGATAGGTGTTTGGTGGGGGATTTTACTATTAATAGCTTTACTTGGAGCAGCTCGTGGAATGGAGAATTCATTTAACAAAATATTTGGTGATTTTGCTACCAATAGTGTTTTTATTTGGGGGCAAAGCACTAGTATGCCATTCAAAGGATATCAGGAAGATAGAAGAGTTGAATTAAAACTATCTTATGTAGACAAAATTAATGATAATGTTGAGGGGATTGAGCTTGTTGTACCAAGGACAAGAAATCAGGCCCTTGTTGTCCACAATTTTCTTTCTGGAACTTATGGTATAAATGGGGATTACCCTATACTGGACAAAATACAGAAAAGAAAAATGCTTTATGGTCGTTTTATAAATCAGAATGATATTAGTAAAAAGCGAAAGGTTGCTGTAATTTCTGAGGACATTTATAAGCAATTATTTGAAAAAGATGAAATTCCTATTGGAAATTACATACAAATTAATAATACAAATTTTAAGGTAGTGGGAGTTTTTCAAGAGCAGAATGTTGATATGGGACCTACAACGGATCTTCACATACCATTTACTACATTTCAACAAACGTATAATACGGGGGACCAAGTAGGCTGGATGGTAATAACAGGGAAATCAAATTATAATATCAGACAAATTGAAGAGGATGTAAAGTTACTACTAAGAAACTTAAATAAAATTCATCCAAGAGATAAAAGAGCATTAGGAAGTTTTAATTTAGGTAAGGAGTTTGCAAAAATAACGTCATTTTTAAAGGGGATGCAATTTTTAACATGGTTTGTTGGAATTGCAACTTTAATCGCAGGCGTTTTTGCAATTGGTAATATACTATTGATAACAGTAAAAGAAAGAACTAAAGAAATTGGTGTAAGAAGAGCATTAGGAGCTACTCCCTTTGAAATTAATAGACAAATAGTATTGGAAGCTGTTTTTTTAACTTTAGTTTCAGGAATTTTAGGGATAATTTCAGGTGGATGGATTCTAATAGCTATTGATAATGCTTGGGGGCATGGTGATGATGCTACATTGATTAATTCATCAGTTTCAATTATAGTTGTTTTCATTGCTTTGTTAATATTGATAGTATTAGGCACAATTATAGGATTAATTCCTGCGTATAAAGCAACAAGTATTAAACCTATACAAGCATTAAGAGAAGAATAATTAAATATAAATCATGAATAAAACATTTAAAATAATTATAGGGGTTGTATTATTAATCCTTTTCGTGTATGTACTAAAGTATTTTAAAGATTCAAATAGTAAGGATATAGTTGAATATGATACTGCACAGCCCTTTTTCAGTTCTATAAATACTAAAATAGTAGCAACTGGGAAATTAAATCCAGAAGAAGAAATTGAACTTAAACCTCAAATTTCAGGAATTGTTGACAAAATATTAGTAGAGGAAGGGGATATTGTTCAAAAAGGAGATTTAATAGCAAAAATTAGAGTAGTTCCAGATGAACAGGCATTAGTAAGTGCAAATAGTAGGATAAAGACTACAAAATTTAGTTATGAAAACTCTAAAATTTTATTTGATAGAAATAAAATTTTGTATGAAAAGGGAGTTATATCAAGACAAGATTTTGAAAATAACGAATTAAATATGAATCAGGCTAGAGAAAGTTATAGGCAAGCTAAAAATGATTTTAAAATAATTAAGCAAGGGTCTATTTCAGGAGGTGGCTCAGCCAATACAAATATTGTTGCACAAATTTCAGGAACAATATTAGAAATCCCTGTTAGGGAAGGTGACCAAGTCATAGAAAGCAATAACTTCAATGCTGGTACTACCATCGCAACAATAGCTGACATGAATCAAATGATATTTGAAGGTAAGGTAGATGAGTCAGAAGTTGATAAACTTGAAGAGGGGATTGACATTAGAGTCATACTTGGTGCTATTAATCAAAAGGAATTTCCTGCTAAACTTACTTTTATAGCTCCAAAGGGTATTGAGATAAATGGTGCAGTTCAATTTACAATCAAAGCAGATGTTAAAGTTAGGGCTAGTAAAAATATAAGAGCTGGATATAGTGCCAATGCTGAAATTGACATAGTAAATAAAGATAGTATCTTAGTTATAAATGAATCTCTTCTTCAGTTCAATAGAATTACAGAAAAACCATTTGTAGAAGTCCTTGACAATAATGGTGATTTTAGAACTAAAAATGTAGAAATTGGTATTTCTGACGGTATAAATATTGAAATTATTGATGGAGTGACTCCAAATAGTAAAATTAAAGTTTGGAATAAAGCAATTGAAGATAATGACAAGGATAATAAAGACGAAGATTAAAAATTTTTAAAATATTATGAAAAAGCAAATTTTATTACTTTTGATTTCCATTACATTTTTTTCACAAGCCCAGAAAAAATGGACTTTAGAAGAATGTGTTTCGTATGCTTTGCAGAATAATATAAGTATAAAGCAAATTAAAAATACTTTGTTAGATAATGATCAAGATATCATATCAGCCAAGGGTAATTTTATGCCACTATTTGGCGCTAACGCATCACAAAGCTTAAATCTTGGGAATGTTCAAGTTTTTGATGGCCAGTTTATAGATAGAACTTTTCATTCTACAAATATTGGTATTAGTGTTTCACAGACTATATTTAACGGATTTAGAAATACTAATATTTATAAGCAATCATTAGTCAATAAAGAAGCTAGTACTCAAGAGTTTAAACGAATTAGGGATAATGTTGCCTTAAACGTCGTAAATTCATATTTAAATGTTTTACTTAACAAAGAGAACTTAGTAATAGCTAAAGCGCAATATGATTTCTCAAAACAACAATTAAGGCGAGTTGAGGAATTAGTTAATGCAGGAACCCAGCCATTGGCAAATAAATTTGATTCTGAAGCTACATTGGCTAGCGATGAACAGCGTATGACTGTCGCTGAAAATAATTATAATCTCGCAATATTGTCATTATCACAAGTTTTACAACTACCTTATGATGAATTTGATGTAGAGTTCATCGATCTTGGTAATCCATCAGAACTTCTTATGTATAATGACGTTAATGAAATTTTAGAATTTGCTTTTAATAATAGAAGTGAAATAAAACTTGCAGAAAAAAATATTGAATCAGCTAAATTAGGTAAAGAAATATCGAAGAGCGGATTTTATCCATCTTTGAATTTTAGTTATGGTCTTAACGCTGGAGCTAATTTCTCAAATCTATCAACTGATAATTCTTTTTTTCAACAAATTAATGATAATCGCGGGCATGCATTTGGTTTAAGATTAAATATTCCTATTTATTCTAGGAATCAAAATAAGACTGCATTAGCTAAAGCAGAAATTCAAGTTCAAAATAGTAATTTAGCTCTTAATCAGGCAAAGTTAGATTTAGAGACTAATATTCGTACCGCATTTTTAGATGCAAAAGCAGCTTTGAAAACTTTTAATTCATCAAATAAATCCGTTAAAGCTCGACAATTTTCATTTGATAATGCTCAAGAACGCTATAATATAGGTTCTTTCAATTCTTTAGATTTGGAGCAAAATCGAAATTTACTAATTAGTGCGCAATCTAGTTTAGTTCAAGCAAAATATGATTTTATTTTTAAGATAAAAGTACTTGACTTTTATCTAGGTAAAACTTTAGATTTGTAAATGGCTTATATTTTAAGTATAGAGACTGCTACTACTAACTGTTCTGTTTCAATTTCTTTCAAGGGCGAACAAATAGCTTTGAAAGAGGATAATAATAAACAATATTCTCATGCAGAAAGACTTCATTTATATATTAATGATGTATTAAAACAAGCTAAAATAGATACCAAAACATTGGATGCAATCTCAGTAAGTAAAGGCCCAGGGTCTTACACTGGGCTTAGAATTGGAGTTTCAGCAGCTAAGGGATTATGTTATGCTTTAGATATTCCGTTATTATCAATCCCAACATTAGAAGTACTTGCGCATAGTATTCAAATTAAAGACGGTTATATAATTCCAATAATTGATGCTCGAAGAATGGAAGTTTATTCTGCAGTTTATGACGAAAAATATTCCTGTATTGAATCGACTTGCGCAACAGTTCTGGATAAATTATCTTTTAAAAATTTAATAGAAAGAAAACAGGTTTATTTTGTTGGTAACGCAACAAAAAAAACAGAGTCTACATTAAAACAATCCAATGCTAAATTTATTAACCAATTACCATCAGCATCTCAAATGTGTTTAATGTCTTTTCAAAAGTTTATTTTAAAACAATACGAAGATGTTGCATACTTTGAACCTTTTTACTTAAAAGATTTTATTTCTTTTTCATCTAAATAATTAAGATTAAACATTGTAACTTTAAGTTTTAAAATTAATTAAATGAAACTATTTATAGTTCCGACACCTATCGGAAATCTTGATGATATAACAATAAGAGCATTATCTATTTTAAAATCAGTTGATTTGATTTTAGCTGAGGACACAAGAGTTTCATTAAAACTTTTAAAGCATTATGATATTTCCACAAAAATGCAATCATATCATACGCATAATGAGCACAAAATTTTAAAAAGTATTATAAATAAACTAAAGTCAGGCCTTGAAATAGCACTTATTTCTGATGCAGGGACTCCAGCTATTTCTGATCCGGGATTTTTATTAACACGTGAATGTTTGAAAGAAGGGATAAAGTTAGAATGCTTACCTGGTCCAACTGCTTTTGTCCCGGCTATTATATGTTCTGGTTTGCCAAATGATCGATTTGTTTTTGAAGGGTTTTTACCTGTAAAAAAAGGACGTCAAACGCGACTTAAATTATTAGCTGAAGAAACTCGGACTATTATTATTTATGTAAGTCCACATAAATTAAACAGAACTCTTGAAGAAATCGTAATGTATTTTGGTCCAGATCGACAAATTTCAATTTCTCGCGAATTGTCAAAAATATATGAGGAAACCCTTAGGGGAACAGCGGCATCTATTTTAGAACATTATAATTCTAATCAAGCAAAAGGTGAGATAGTCCTAGTAATATCAGGTCTTAATTATGAAAAAAATTAAGAATGTTTTCCAGTATTCCACCCATTTTTACTTAAAAACTTCTTTCCACTATCAATAGCTCCTTTTTCAATTGTTGTAGCCATAGAATCATTCCAACGATTTAAATATCCAAATAAAGAAATAACTCCTAATATTTCAACTATTTCTCCGTCATTCCAATTGTCATGTAGTCTTTTTTTCATGGAATGATCGACTTTATTTGGAATTGTTGATGCAGCTAGACTAAAATCTAACGCAGCACGTTCTGCTTCGCTGAATGCGTGATGAGTTCTGTAAGACCATATATGTTTTAACTGATCTTTTTTTGCTCCGTATCTTTCAGCGGCTCGAATTGCATGCGCTTGGCAATATCGACACCCACTGGCATTACTGCTAACCCATGCTATCATTCGTTTTAATGAAGAGGTGACTCTTCCTTCATTTTTCATAACAGCTTTATTTAAATTTATAAAAGCTTTACTAATTGCTGGCCGGTGTTGCATTGTTAAAACTGAATTTGGGCAAAAACCCAGCGTTTCCTTAAAAAAATCTGCAAGTCTTTGAGTTTCTATATCATGGTCAGGGCTTAAAGGTTTTACTAGTGGCATTTTTAAAATTTTAAATAGTATTTTTGATTTAACAATAAACAAAAAATAATTTATAATGACCCATAAGACTTTAACCAAATGGGAAGGTGGTATGTTATTTGAATCTGATAATCCAAGTGGCAATAAGTTTATTATGGACACTATTTCTAAAGATACTATTAAACAACAGGGCTTATCTCCAAAAGCAATGATGTTATCTTCGTTAGCAGGGTGTTCAGGCATAGATATTGTAGATATACTTAAGAAAATGAAGATCACAGATTATGATTTAACAATCGCTGTTGAAGGGGAACTTAGCGATGAACACCCAAAATATTATCATACTGTTCAAGTAGATTATTATTTTTCTGGGGAAAATATTGATTCGAATAAATGTAAAAGAGCAGTGAATCTTTCAGTTGAAAAATACTGTGGCGTAATGGAAATGTTTCGAAGATTTGCTAAAGTTAATTTTAATATCCATTTTCAATAGAATTATAAATGAGGTGGATAATTAAGCCAAAGCCAGAATACAAAAGTGTTAAGAAAATTTCTGACGATCTGGGAGTTGATTTAAATATTGCGAGTCTTTTAATAAATAGAGGGATAACAAATTTCAAGGAAGCTAAGGATTTTTTTCGACCAAAACTATCTTCATTACACGATCCATATTTGATGAAGGATATGGACAAAGCTGTATCTCGAATTCAGAGTGCATTGAAAAAAAATGAACGAATATTAGTATATGGAGACTATGATGTTGATGGCACTACTTCTGTCGCTATGATGGCTTCATACTTGGAGAACAAAACAAAAAAAATTGATACTTATATACCAGACCGTTTTAATGAAGGTTATGGAATATCATATAAAGGAATAGATTATGCGGCAGATAATAATTACAGTCTTGTAATTGCCTTAGATTGTGGAGTTAAAGCTCTTGAAAAAATTGAATATGCTCACAGTAAAGGAGTTGATTTTATAATTTGTGATCATCATCGACCAGGAGTTGATCTGCCAAAAGCTGTTGCTGTTTTAGACCCAAAACGGTCAGATTGTAATTATCCCTATAAGGAGTTGTGCGGATGTGGAGTAGGATTCAAATTGATTCAAGCTTTGAGCCAAAAGTATCATGAGACAATTGAAGACTTAATAGTTTTTCTAGATTTAGTAGCTACTGCAATTGGTGCTGATATTGTTCCTTTAAATGGTGAAAATAGAATATTAGCTTATTATGGTATTAAACAGATAAATTCAAGTCCTCGACCTGGGATTCAAGCATTAATAGATAATGTTTCAAAAAAAATATTAACTCTCACAGATTTAAATTTCGTTGTAGCGCCGCGCATTAACGCCGCAGGGCGTATGAAACATGGTGCTTATTCTGTGAACTTATTGCGAGAGAAGAACATTGAAAAGGCTAAGATGGCCGCTGCATCAATTGAATTATTTAATTCTAACAGGCGAAAATTGGATCAAGAGATAACTAAAGAGGCTCTTTTGCAAATTGAAAATATGGGCGAGTTAAATAATGAATCAACTGTAGTTTATGATCCATCCTGGAATAAAGGAGTCATTGGAATAGTTGCTTCTAGATTGATTGAAACTTATTACAGGCCAACTTTAGTTTTTACTAAAAGTGGAGAGTTTTTGACTGCTTCGGCTAGATCAATTAAAGGGTTTGATATTTATGAGGCCCTTCAAAATTGTAGTCAATATATTGAACAATTTGGAGGACACAAGTATGCAGCTGGGCTCACCATAAAAGAATCTAATTATAATCTATTTAAAGGAGCTTTTGAAAAAGAAGTTTTTGTGAGTTTACCAAGCCATTTAAAATCTCCTGAAGTTAAAATTGATAGAATTATTGAATTAACTGATATATCTCCTAAGTTCTATAGAATTTTAAAGCAGTTTGCCCCTTTTGGTCCTGAAAACAATATACCAATATTTATGACTAAAGGAGTAGCTGATTGTGGTTATGGAAAATGTGTTGGTAATGATAATAAGCACCTAAAAATAAGAATAAAAAAAGATGACTCTGTTTCGTTTGACGCGATTGGATTTGGATTAGGTAATAAGTTATCGCAAATAAAGAAGAATAATAGTTTTGATGTTGTTTACTCAATAAACGAAAATCATTGGGATGGACGTGTTAGCTTACAATTAAAACTCAAAGATTTGAAGAACTAATATGTCTAAAAATGATCCATATGCAGCTTTAAGATTTAGAGAATTTAATATTTTTTTATTATTGCGTTTTCTTTTAGTCTTTGCTTGGTCTATGCAATTTATTGTTATTGAATGGCAGGTTTATTCTTTAACAAAAGATCCACTTTCATTGGGTGTTATTGGACTAATGGAGATTATTCCAGCATTAAGTGTCGCGTTATTAGCTGGGCATTTTGTTGATCAAAATGAAAAGCGCAATTTATTTTTGTGCTGTATCGGGCTGTTTTCTCTAATAAGTCTAGGCTTGTTTTTAATATCGTCACCTAATTTATTTTTAGTATTAAGTAATAACCAAATTCTATATTCAATATATGGGTTCGTTTTTTTTGGTGGATTACTAAGAGCTTTTTTTGGGCCTACTATTTTTTCTTTAGTTGCCTTGATTGTACCAAAAAAGGTTTATCCAAATGCTGCAACTTGGAACAGCTCTACTTGGCAAATGGCATCTATTTTAGGACCTGCATTTGCGGGGCTTACAATAAATTGGATTGGGATTAATTGGTCACTAGCTATAGTTTTTATTTTGGTTGTTGTTTCTTTTTTCTTAACACTTTTAATTTCTAAAAAGCCTGTTCTTAATCCAAAGATTGGAGAGCCTGTCCTTAAGAGTTTAAATGAAGGATTAAAATTTGTTTTTAATAACAAGGCTATTCTTGGTGCTCTTAGCTTAGATATGATTGCAGTATTATTTGGAGGTGCAGTAGCACTTCTTCCAGTTTTTGCTCAGGACATATTAGATGTTGGGTCTGAAGGCTTTGGAGTATTGAGGGCTGCTCCAGCTGTTGGAGCTTTTTTAACAATGTTAATTACTGCATACATTCCAATAAGTAGACACGCAGGCATTAAATTATTAGTAGCAGTCTTTGGATTTGGAATTTCAATAATTGTTTTTGGAGTCTCATCTGTTTTTTGGATTTCAGTTATAGCATTATTTTTTAGTGGAGTCACTGATGGCATTTCCATGGTTATAAGGCAAACAATATTACAGATTAAAACTCCTGATCACATGCGAGGCAGAGTTTCTTCAGTTAATTCAATGTTTGTTGGCTCCTCGAACGAACTTGGTGCTTTTGAAAGTGGTTTAACAGCAAAATTAATGGGGACTGTTAAGGCTGTGGTGTTTGGAGGAACAATGACATTACTTACAGTATTTACAACTGCTGTAGTGTCTCCAACATTTAGAAAATTAGATTTGCAAGAGGATTTAAAGGAACACGAAAAATAATTAATTTTTTTATTTAGTTAAATTTATCCTGTATGTATATTTAAAACCTACAATAGATTTACTGTTTTTAACAAGTCTAGATGTGTCGTCTTGTAAGGCGTAAAAGACTCCAACTGTTCCAAATTCTTTAAATTTTCTATTAAGTTTTAGGGTAAAACGTTGTCTATTAAAACCATTATTTTCATCAATTCCTTGATGTTCATTGAATAATTCAGCAAAAAGTTTAAGATTTAATTTCAACGGTTTTAATCTTGTCTCTAAACCAGCTCTAAAGCGTGTATATTCTATCGCATTATCTCCTTCATCTTCAGAAAGACCTAATTGGTTTTTGTTTTGATATCTTAATCTTAGTGATAAAACAAGATTTTTAGCAATTTTTTGATCAAATAACGCATCAAACTGATATCTAAAGTAGTATTTGTTTCCTTGAATATTTCCAACATCATCATTTTTTGTGATATATCTTACACCACCACCTAATGACAACTTTTTAAACAATGAATAATTAACTTTTACTTGTGTAAAGTAATTTTTCATAGAGCTTATATCGTTGCGGTATCTGAGATGTTCTGATATTGAAAACGATAGTTT
>Ga0160423_10005358_pt1 | contig 10461 bp, 15 predicted proteins | sample CRUFie14St8metaG_FD_108191 | JGI IMG/M metagenome (GOLD analysis project Ga0160423, IMG submission 108191) | Marine microbial communities from the Costa Rica Dome - CRUD Field 142mm St8 metaG | ecosystem: Environmental > Aquatic > Marine > Oceanic > Photic zone | place: Costa Rica: the Eastern... | reverse complement strand
TGTGCTTGTTAATGTGATAGAAGTTCCTGATCCTCCAGTTCCTGCTGTGTCATCTAACAATGCACCATTTAAAGTTGTTGTAAGTGCTCCTGATGCTTCACCACCCCAAGAACCTAATCCCCAACCAAAACCTGGTAATTGTTCTGCAGGTCCTACAGTATAATAAGCTTGAGATCTTATTCCTCCAGAAGTTGTGGCTCCTGATCCAGTTTCATTTGATGGCATTGTAATTGTTATTGTAAGTGCCGTAACCGAAGTAACCATAAATTTTTTATCATTAAAATCAGATGCACCAAAATTAGATCCAGTTATTGTGGTAAAATTATCTAAAAGCACAATGTCATTTGCATTCATATTGTGGGGAGTTGGATACGTAATTGTGACTTCAGCTGATCCATTAGTAGTTGTAAAAGCGTTGGTCAAAGTTACAGTTGCTCTTATAGGATGTATATCGTAAAATACACCACCTGTATAAGCATACAAAATTCTGTTTGTTCCTATAATTGAATATTTAATACCTTCTTTATTAACCAAATGAAATAAAGCTCTAGCTGAGCCAGTTAATTTATGATCGCCTAATTGCCTCCAACCACCTATTTTCTCAGGTGTGCCATATCTAAATCTTACATTATCACCATCAACCCATTGTCCTTCGGCTGTGGTTTCTGTAATCTGTTTGTTAAATCCTGGTTGAAATCCTATTTTTTGTAGCATGGTATGTCACTATATCTCGAGATTTTGCTAAAATCTACTATAAATATTGTATTTTAAAGCTTGCATTTAATGCAACATGGTTGTCGTCTTTTACAATTCCTTCTTTAAAATTAATTAATGGCAGGTACATTACATCACCTTTAGCGTAATTACAATGTTTAGGTATCTTGATTTTATAGGGTTTTATAGTCCACTCTATACTAGGATGACATAACCAATAAAGTTTTTTATCACAATACCAGGTAAATTTTGCATTTTTATTAACATGATTGTTTAACAACAAATAAAAAAATTTATATACTCTTACATTATCAGGATCGTTAAACATCTCTGTAGGAGCATCATCGAAAAATATTGTATCAAATTTACCTAGTTTTTTTAAAACGTTTTGCCAATAACCTTTTACAATATGCACTTTGTGTTTTTGTTTCTTGCTCCATGATTTTAGTTCCTTGATTTGATTGGGCTCAATAATAGTGTGGGATTTAATATTATATTTTTGTATCTCGTTTGCAGAATAACCTAATCCAAAACCTATCTCTAACACATGACCTTTTGGTTTTACATGCTGTACTAATTTTTTCATGTATGGTTTCTCCCACTCCATCATGACTTGATAGTGTATTTTAGGATCATAAAGAATTTCTTTATTCTCTATATCTTTACCTTCAATATACCCAGCTGACATAAGTATATCGTGTGCCTTTTGTGACTGGTTTTACTTTGTGTGGATATAAAAAATTAGAGGGAAATATTATAAGATCACCTTTGTCAAATTTATATTCTTTATCTTTAAACATAACAAACTCACCACCTGAGTAGTTATTATTTAATGCACCTATAACAGACAAAGTAGGTATACCTCTTTTCTCTCCTTCAAATAAATCTGTGATGTGATCACAATGTTCTTTCATCAACATTCCTTTTTTATATCTATTATATTTAAGATCTGAATGTCCTGACCAACCTGAAAACCAGGGCAAGTCATAGTGTTCTATATATCTTTTAATACCATGCCAAACACGTATCATAATTTCATCATGTGATTCAATTAAATCACCACTAAACTCTAATTCTTTATCTCCACTTAAAGCTTTGTGTTCTCTAGTTTGATGATTATAAAATTTATGTTGGGTCCAGTTTGCAGATTTTAATTCTTGTATAGCTTTATCACAAAGTTTGTTAGGCACTGCATCTTTTACTATAACAACATAATTTTCTAATTTATTTTTCATGTGTAATTTATATTAATATTAATTCTAACGTGTTCATCAGTTTGCGCAACTGAGCAGTGTGGTATTTGTCCATTAAATAAAACCATAGTATTTTCTACAGAAGGTGCTCTTTCTTTGTTATTAAATAATGTGTATCCATTATTTGTGTTGATAGAAAATAAGGCAACATTGTGTGGCTCTGGTGAATCAGTGTGAAATGCTGTTTTTATATGTTTTGATTTTTTTGTGTATAAATTTATTTTACATCTTAATAAAGAATTTATATGTAGTCTACCTATCAAAGGCATTAATATATTATTAAAATGATCTGACATTTGATGTCCATCTTGATATAACCAATGATAAAACAAACAGTCTGCATCATCGTTTACGTTTGCTGTGGTTTTACTAAAGAACCATGGAAAGTTAGGGTCCATGATTGACTTTGTTATACCTTCAAAGATTTCTCTCTCTTGTATAAATTTTGGTATTACTTGCATTTTAATGTCAGACTAGAATCGTTATATCCAATAGTTCCTGTTGGAACAACGTTGAATGCCATAGATATCCTTTCTCCACTTTGTACATTTGGTTCTATTCTATGAAATACATCTGCAGGAAAAATTAATAACAGTCCTGGGTATGTTGGAATTAATAATTTTTGTGAATTATAAATATTTTGTTCTTTAAACTCTAATAACCACGTGCTTGTTTTAAAATCTGAAAAAGCAATCTTATCTGTTTCTTCATTTGATTGTATGTAAAATACACCACTAAACATTGAATTAGAATGATTGTGAAAGTCTGAGTAACCATCTTTTTTTGTCTTTGTAAACCAAGAGGTTGTAATTTTAAATTTATCTTTGTGTTGCAAAAACATATTACAATGTGCTTTTATTTCAAAGGTTAATCTTTTATGTAAGAATTTTAAATTAGGATCATCTAATACATGACAGTTTTCAGTCATAGAGGTTGCTTGTGATACATTCTTATATGTTTCATCCTTTACAGCTTTTTTAATTGCTTTCCAATTACTATCATTAAAACGCACCTCTGTTTTTGATAAGACTTTTGAAAATAATGGATATATGACTTTCTCGTTTTCTTTCATTTATAATTCTAATTTTGTTATATTAAATTCACTCCCTATAGTTCCTTTAAAAAATACGTTGAAGGCTAGACTGATACGAACGTTTTTACCTTTCTTACGATCAACACTATGTGATAACCATGATGGAAACAATATAAGTTTACCTGTTGATACAGGCACATACCAAGATGTAGAATTCCATAAGTTATAATTTTTAACAGAAGGTTTTATTTGTTGATAGCCTGTTTTATATACTCTAATTGAATCATACTTTTCATCCGCGCTAACATAAAATACACCAGACACCATAGAGTTTTCATGTTCATGAACGTGATGATATTCATCCTCTCTTGCGTAGTTTAACCAAGACATTGTTATGTAAGGTTTTACTTTGTCAGTTGTATTTATAATCTCATCAAAATAATGATTTATATGTTCCATAAAAAATTTTTCTAAATTTTTTAAAGGCTTACCTTTTAATACAGACTTACTTGTTGATACAGTATTACCTGTATTTTTTTGTAGTAGTTTGGAAACTTTATTCATGTAATTTATTTCTGCTTGAGTAATAGGTCTATCTAAATATGTTTGATAAACAGGTGTTGGAAATATTGCATGTATATACGCGCTCTTATATTTTTTACCTCTTTCTGCTTTCTTTATATCTATCTTCATTTATTAACTCTTAACATTAAATTAATCATAAGTAAACCATCCTGTTACTATATATTTTTCTTTGCTTTTATTAATTACTCCTCTATGAGTGTGTGTAAACTCAGCTGGCCAAATTACTGTAAGTCCTTTCTTACATGGCGTAGTCAAATCTTGGTACTTAAATTCTGTACCTGCTTTTGATGCAGTATTTAAATAAGTCATAAAAACTAATTTACGATATGCTGTATCTCTTGAAGAAGACTCATGATGCCATGTTTTAAAGCCACCTCCAGGTGGATAATACTGTAAGTTATAAAAAGTATTTACATTATAGTGCGCACAAGCACGTGCTTCATCATATGTATTAATATACATATCTAAACATTTTTGTAACAAACGTCTATACTCTCCAAAAGGTGTATTAAAATTTTCGTGAGATATACCTAATTCAACAGAGTCTTTTGTTAATTTATCTACAACACCTTTGCCATTGATATTAAATAAACCAGGTCCCGACTTATCCCAGTTGTTTTTAAAGAACTTTACAATCTCATCACAAATAGATTCATCAATATAATACGCTCCGATAAAAGAATTAAAAGGCGTACTATACGTTTTTAGTTTTAAATGCGAGTGTAATTCTAGGTTCGATTTCATATTTGTTTGGAGATCTTCCTCTATGTGGTATGTTTGCATCAAAATAAACTAATCTATTTTGTACAAAGTCTATTTTTTTAATTTTGTTTTTTTCTTTTATTTCAAAACAACCATCGCCAGATTGTAGTGATTTAGTTATCATTATTAAATATGTTACATCTCCATCATCACTATGAAAGTCACCATCCATACCACAATGTTGTACATTAAAATAAACTCTTAATACCTCTATTGGTAACCCTTCAACTCTTTGAATCTTTTCACAAAGAAATCTAATTAAATCATTATTTATATCTAAATCGTGATTATAAAATGCATTGCCTTTGCCTTCTTTTGATGAGTGTCCATAGTAATGTGGTAATTTAATAAATAAGTTTCTTAAATATATAAGTAAATCTTTATCTAAAAAATTATCCATGTAATAACAATTTTTAATTGGTGGGTTTACAATCATAATATTTTATAATTTATATTTATATTTCTTCTAAAAAGCGTATCTGTAGAGGTTATTGTTTGATGCCATTTATCTGATCTAAAAAAGATAGCTCTATTTCTTTTGCTTTCTGCTATATCACCATCATCAAACTCAGTGTAACCATTACTATCTTCTAGATAAATTAGTAAACTATTATAGTTTTTAGAAAGATCGTACTCATCATCAATTACGTCTTGATGCATTCCATAACCATAATGTGTTTTTTGTTTAAAAAACAAATTAATTTTTGATCTACAAACATAAATACTTTTTTGTAATTTAGCAGCTTGTGGCTCAAGTAACATTCTTACTATTTTTGATGAACCTGGAAATATCTCTTTACCTTTTTCTATTAACACTCTTGTAAAATAAAAATCATCAGGATTATCTGTACCATCACCTAATAAAGTTGGAGCTAGACTCCATGTAAATCCTGTGTTGTTTATCGTTTTTAAAATTTCTAAAAACTGTTTTTCAGGTAAATAATTATCTACTATTTCAAATTGTTTTTTCTTTGCCATGATTATTCCTGCGCACTTATTTGAAAATTAGCTGCAACTGAAATTCTCTCACATTTAGTTTTAAATGGTGCAACTGAGTGATACATATTGAAAGGAAAAATTAACAACATACCTTCTTCTGGAAATATACGATAATTATTTATTGAAAATGGTTTGTACTCTCCATGCATAATTGTAAGTGCACCTGGTCCACCACCTTTTAGTGAGCCAACATATTTAGAGTTTTCTTTCTTCAATGCTGCTGGAACAGATGTGTATAACACACTAGATAGATTGCAGTTTGCATGTACGTGGTTAGGATTACTTTCCATCTCTTTCATAAAATTAACCCATGCAGACACAATACCAAAGGTTTGTATATTTTCGTTGTACCATTGTTTATGAGCTGTAGCATATTGCATCACATAAGGTTTTATTATTTCTAGATACGCTTCCTTATCAATCTCATATTCTTCATCGATGATACCTGCAAGATTAGTTTTATGATCTTTAACTTTATCTTTTTTACAAAGCTTTTTAATTTTGGTTATATCTTTTTTATTCACCTTTGTTTGAAATACTAAAGGACCCCAAAGATAATAACTCCAACCTAAATTTGTTTTTTGACCTTTTCCATTTTCCATAATTATACTTACTTAATTAAAATATTTCCTGCAATTGATATTCTGTCTTTTTTAGCTTTATAAAAAGGATACACACAATGTAACAATGTTGATGGAAACATTATCATTTTACCCTCATAGCTCTTATCTATAAAAAGCTTGTGGCCACATATCTGTCCAATTATGTTTGTGTATAATAATTCAAAACAAGAATTATATTTTTCGTTGTCCTCATTTCCCTCTTGTTCTGCAAAAGGTATATCTACCCACATAGTATAACTCAAAAGTCCATCATGAAAATGATTAGAAAGATACTGTCCTGGTTTTTGAACATTGTACCAAGGATTTGTAAATACTAATTCTGTTGTAGATCTATTGTATATTTTTATACTTTTAAAGTAATTATATTTTTTATCATACTCTGTAATTTTTTCTCTTAAAAATTTAAAAAGGATTTCTCTTGTTTTTATTAATTCATAATGATCAGCAATTTGATTCGAAGATATGCCAGTCGTGTACGAGGATCTATCTTTACTTAAACATTCTTTTTTTATTTTTTTAAAATCCTTGTCGTTTATCTTATCTATTAAAACACCAAAATTATTTAAATTTATTTCTTCCATTATTTTTGCTCCAAAGTTGTGGCAACGGGGACGTGAAAATAAAAAGTTGTAATTGTATATCTTCCAAAACCAATAGGTAATTTTGTATCCATTTTTATTTTTTTTACACCGTGTCTATAATACGAAGGAAATATTACTAATCTGTTATGTTTACTTTCTACTGTTTGATCAGGTTGCTCAAAATAAAAATCTCCACCTTTATACTTTTTTGGTTTTTTATGAAACCATATCAAACAAGTAAATTGAAAGGTATCTGTATGGACATCATAAACGTCATTATTTTCATAATAAGATACTAAAGAACTGTCTCCATTTGTACTAACAAAATTAATTGCATGTGGAAATGTTTTAAATAATAAATCGTGAAACTCTTTTGATTGTTGTTTTTTTAAAAATCTAACAATATTAGATGCAGTCCTATTGTTATAATTAAAAATGTCTGCGAGATAAAACCTGTAAGATCTACCAAGTGGTTTACCTTCTTTGTGAGCTACAATTGTTTCTTCAGCTCGTAAAGTATTATCTCTGCCTCTACTTGTAAGAAACTCTAATTCTTTCCAAACAGCGTTCTCTTCAAATTTATTATACCAATTGTCTATAATTAAATATGGAAAAGGTTTTCCAACATTACAGAATTTTGGTTTCCATTTATTTTTCATACAAAAGTAAATACGACTACTATTCTTCTCCCTTCTTTAGGATATCCTGCTGCATGGTAATAACTACCATTCCAACAAACTGCTTTTCCAAACTCTGGTTTTATCTCTATAATTTTATTTAAAGGTTTTCTTATTCTTTCTAAAGGCATTGTTGTAAATTGTTTTTTACTTGTATATTTCTTGTCGTAAACAATTGTATTACCCTCTGTTGTATTTAGATACAACATAAATACTTTGTGTTTAAAATTGTGATCTACGTGAGGATCTCCATGTTCATATTGACTAGGGTTAGTTAAATTTAAAACAGCTCTTGTCAAACCTTTTACTTTTAATTTGTGTATGGTTGCAAATCTGTCAAATATTTTTTCAAAAAATTCAAAGTATCTTGAGTTAACTTCACCCTTCTCTCTTATAAGAAGAGTATGAGAAAAAAACTGAAATTTATTTGTAGTCGCAACCTCTTCATAATACCATGGAAAATTGTTACCTAATATCTCAAAATTAATATATTTAATTTCTTCATCCAATAAAACATTCTTAGTTTCAAAAAAATCTATTTTATCCATTTAAGTATTCTTTCTTTGACATTATATCTGGGTCCTAGATATATATTATTTATACTTTCTCGTCTAGTGTCATTAGTCCTTTTATAGTAATGATATTTAGCAGCCCCTAAAGATAAAGTTGCATCGTTAGCAATAGGATCAATAAAAAAATTATACTCAGGATAATGTTGTTTCATTAAACTGTTTCCTAAAATATTTAAGGCACACCCTCCAGAAAAAACTACGTTCTTACATTTTGTTTTTAATTTTATGTATTCCATTTTTTTTAAAAATATCTCTTCTAAAGCTTGTTGTGCAAGAAAGGCAATATTAGCCATATGTTCAAAACTATTGCCTTTAAACTCTGGATAGTTTCTTAAATTAAAAGTTCTGTTCTGTGTAAAAACATTCATGTTAACAGACTCTCCACATAAAAAATTTGGTAGATTGCAAGGTCTTCCATACGCTGATAAACCCATTGTCTTTCCTCCTTCTAATCTTCCAAACCCTAAAAACCAAGAAACTGTTCCATACATAATACCAATACTAATTCCATCTGATATATCTAAGTCATAATTAATTTTTATTTTATCTGGATCGTAAAATTTAAAATCACGCATGTTATGCATCACGTTTTTATAAATCGGTTTTAATTTAGAATCATATATTGATGCTACCTCTGATCCAATAAAATCACCTATTTTAATATTAGTGCCCCAACCATCTATAACTAAACAAGTTGCATTTTTAAAATTAGATAAATACAAGGCTGACGCTGCGTGGTATAAATGATGGTTTTCATCATCAACAATTATTGTTTTTACTTTTTTTATTTTTTTTAATACTTTGTCTACTTTCCATTGATCATAAAAATTTACTAAAATTAAATCTTCTATATCGTCTGGTAATAATTCTAATAATTTATCATCAAGAACAGAAGAGTGTTTTTTTCTATTTAATCTTTCCTCTTGTACAAAAGTATTTATTTTGTAGTCGTCTAATATGCACATAGATGCATCGTGTCCTGCTAAAGTTATGGCTACGGTTTTTCGCATAAAAATCTTTCTTCTGGAAAATATAAATAATTAATTGTGCTTTTTTCAAATGTCTCTAATGCATCTTCTGGTGTTTCAACCAAAGCATCTCCTGCTAAATTAAGAGATGTATTTAATAACATAGGCACTTTAGTTTTCTTATAAAAACTTTCTATTATTTTATAATAATTTTCATTTTGTTTTTTAGTTACAGTTTGTATTCTACAAGAACCGTCTTCGTGTATTACTGCAGGAATTAAATCTTTATCGCCAATGCATTTAAAAGAAAAAGTCATGTAAGGAGATTCTTTCATACCTAACATATCAAACCATTTACTTGCTTCTTGTTGCAATACACTAGCCGCCAGAGGTCTAAACATTTCACGACCTTTCATTACATTCATAATATTTTTGTTATCTTTATTCATAGGAGACATTAAAAAAGATCTATTGCCTAAAGCTCTTGGACCAGCTTCAGATCTTCCTTGATAGATTGCAACAATGTGATTATCAGTCAGTAAGTTTGCTACGTGCTTTGACGCAATATCTTTTAATAGCTTCATTTAGTGGACCATATCTTTCTAGTAAACTTGGTGGACAGAATTCGTTGTAATCATATTCAACACGATTTATTTTATCTGTCCTTATTGTAATTAAATCAGGAAACTTTGATAATTCAGAAACTGTTCCAGGTTGGTCTAAGTTTGTAAATCTATGTTTAAAATATGGTATTTCTAAATGTTTATAAATTGCTTTCATTACTTCTTCGGGTCTTTCACAAAGATCATAGTAATGTATAAATTTTAAATCAGATGCGCTTCTTGCATTTAAATTATCAATACATATGTTGGTATTTCCTATTCTTCCATACTCTCCCATATTAAAATCAATATAAGCCTCAACATCTTTTGGTTTATCAAATTTAACCCACGACGCTATAATTTCTTTTAGTGGTCTAATTAAACATATAAATTTACCTGGAGGTGTAAAATTACATTCTCTTAAAATTTCATAGTTATCAGGAGTTCCCCAGGAACCTTGATCTAAAATATATTCAGCTTCTATGGGTTCGTAGTATAAATTAAAAACTTGTTTTATAGTTCTTCTTAAAGCCTCATAGTCAGATAACTCATAATATATTTGAAGGTCTTGAATACTAAATATTCTATACATTATTTCTGCTGTAATAGAATTAGGCGTCATGTGAAAATTTGGATTTTGACTAATAATAGATCTTAAAAGTGATTGACCACTTCTAAAATAACCAATGTTAAAATGCACTCGCTTGTCTTTCATTACGAGAGTTTATATACAAAAATAATGTATTTGTCTAGTCTTAGTCTGGAAAATAAAGATCGCTAGAGTTAGGATCAAAAGCTTTAGTGTTTGTTCCTTTATCTAAATGATCAGCGTGAGTCTGTATGTCTGCTAAAACCCATGATGTAGAAGCTTCGTCCCACACATAACTAGGTCCATCTTGAGGTGGATCACTAGGTGGCATCCAACATTTTTGGGTTTCATTATAAACAAAAGAAGGATTGTCTACAGGTTTTTGTTGTCTGAATTGATCTATATCCGCGTGATACTTATCTTGTAAGTCTGCAAACTTGTGTCTAAAGTTTGCATTGTATGAAGTTTGAACCCAAGTAGCTGATTGATCATTATATAAGTCT
>Ga0160423_10005357_pt1 | contig 10465 bp, 8 predicted proteins | sample CRUFie14St8metaG_FD_108191 | JGI IMG/M metagenome (GOLD analysis project Ga0160423, IMG submission 108191) | Marine microbial communities from the Costa Rica Dome - CRUD Field 142mm St8 metaG | ecosystem: Environmental > Aquatic > Marine > Oceanic > Photic zone | place: Costa Rica: the Eastern... | reverse complement strand
GAAATGTATGAGCAGGGTGAATTGCAAGCCTTGATAGATAAGGCGGGTGGTGACGAGGCTGAAGCAGACTCCTGAGGTAATCAAGTATCACATCCCGATGGCAGGTTCAGGCCGAGGTCAGCCGCAGACTGTGCTGTTCTGCGGCTCGAACCTACTACTCACACTACACCAGTGGCCAGCCACCGAGGTCCTTGTATCGATTGACTATCATGCAAAAAAGCTGTGCCGTGCGATCGGCATCGTATTTCGCGGAGTGGGCTTCTGCTTCATCGAAGTCTATGCCAGCAACCTTGCAGGCTCTGGACAAGACCGTTTGACCGAAGGCTAGACCGCTGAGAGTGGCGGTATCGAAGCATGAAAAGGGGTGGAAAGGGTCGCGCTTAAGGCCGTGCCTCGCGCTTGCCGCGCGCACAAATCCGTGATCGAAGTGGGCATTGTGACCGACAAGAATGGCGCGTTTACATGCCTTGGGCTTCATAGCGTCTCTGATCATCTTAAAGAGGTTTTGGAAGACGTCCTTTTCTGGACGTGCGATCCGAAGTGGGTGAAACGGGTCGATGCCGGTGAATTTCAGGGCAGCTTCTTCCAGGTTAGCCCCTTCAAACGGGATCACGCGGTGGAAGAGACTCTGCTCTTTCTCGAGATACCCGTCGGCGTTCATCGCCACTACAACCGCGGCGATTTCGAGAATGGCGTCGGTCTGGGAATCAAAGCCACCAGTCTCTATGTCGATGACAACCGGCATGTAAGTGCGAAATCGCTCGGCCAGTGCATTTTGAGACGGGATGTCTGAATTGAATTCTTGCATTGGGCTCTAGGTATCTTCCTGTCTAAGACGCCAGGATAAACAGTCCCCTGCCCGGACCGGAATAACCGTCTCGTTGCCAAAATCAAAGTATGCGGGCATATGCCACTCGCTTCGCTCGAGGGTAATCGTTTCTTGATTGGGCTCAAGGCCGTAAAATCGGGGACCAAATTGGCTGGCGAAATTTTCCAGTTTATCCAGTGCCCCGGCGTGCTCAAATACTTCGGCATAGAGTTCTATGGCTGCTGGTGCTGTGTAGATTCCGGCGCAGCCACAGTCGCTTTCTTTGTCACCGCGCGCATGAGGCGCAGAATCAGTCCCCAGAAAAAAGCTCGGATTGCCACTCGTTGCTGCCTCAATAAGCGCGCGTTGATGGGAGCTTCTTTTTAATATTGGTAAGCAGTAAAAATGCGGCCTGACCCCGCCGGCAAGCATGTCATTTCGGTTGAAAAGCAGGTGGTGCGCGGTGATGGTTGCGGCAACCCGTTCGTTTTCAGAGGAGACAAACTCAACGGCTTGTTGGGTCGTAATATGCTCTAGCACAATCTTCAGCTCTGGCAGTTCCGCTCGCAGTGGGCATAGAACCTGATCAATGAAGCGCTTTTCCCGGTCAAAAATATCAACCTCGTGCGTGGTTACTTCACCATGTACGAGTAGTGGAATTTCGAGATCAGTCATTTTTGCGAGTGCAGGCATGACCTTGTCAATCGAAGTTACACCACTGTCTGAGTTGGTAGTAGCGCCTGCAGGATAATACTTTACGGCGGCGACATCAGGCTCATCAGCCAGTCTGTTCAGTTCGTCAGCGGGTAAATTGTCAGTCAGGTAAAGCGTCATCATTGGACGGAAAGAAGTCCCCGGAGGCACGGACTGCATGATGCGCTCCCGATAGGCGACGGCCTGTGACACGCTGGTGACTGGTGGTTTTAAATTGGGCATAACGATGGCTCGCCCAAAACATCTCGCCGAATGAGGCACCGTTGTGCGCAACGCCTCACCATCTCGAAGATGCAGATGCCAGTCGTCGGGCTTTATCAGAGTCAGAGTGTCTTGGGCCATTGCAGAGAAGTTCGCCGTATTAGAGCGATGCGCCTGTATGATGCGCCTATATAGTGGTAATAGTATAACGAAAACTGCGTGCGATCTGAACGAGCTGTGCTCAAATTGATCTGACTGTTATGACAAGCAGATTTTCTGTCAGGTAAACACAAAATTCGCGGTACACGATGCCTGTACATCGCGAGAGAATGCTAGAATAGGGGCAAGTTTGCGACCCGAAGTCCGGGTTGCAGGCTCAACGTATTTTAGTGTCTTTTTCTGGAATTTGGAGCGGCGCCCTGTCGAGGTATGCCGGAAGAGAGCTATGTCCGATATCAATAAAGTCGTTCTCGCCTATTCGGGTGGGCTTGACACCTCAGTCATTGCAAAATGGCTTCAGACCACCTATGACTGCGATGTTGTGACTTTTACCGCTGACATCGGTCAGGGCGAGGAAGTCGAGCCGGCCCGAGCCAAAGCGTTGGCGATGGGTATCGAAGAGATTTATATCGAAGACCTTCGGGAAGAATTTGTGTCTGATTATGTCTTTCCGATGTTCCGAGCCAACGCAATTTACGAGGGTGAGTATCTGCTTGGTACCTCGATAGCGCGTCCGCTGATCGCGAAGCGCCTAGTGGAAATTGCGCGGGAAACGGGGGCCGATGCGATTTCCCATGGTGCAACCGGTAAAGGCAATGACCAGGTCCGCTTTGAACTCGGCGCGTACGCTCTGAGCCCAAGCATCCAGATAATCGCCCCTTGGCGGGAGTGGGATCTTAACTCCCGCGAAAAACTTCTGGCCTACTGCGAAAGCCATGGGATCCCGGTTGAAAAGAAAAGAGGCGGTAAATCACCTTATTCAATGGATGCGAATTTGCTTCACATTTCCTATGAGGGCGACGTTCTTGAGGACCCTGCCGCAGAGCCTGAGGCAAGTATGTGGCTCTGGAGCGTTTCACCAGAAGCAGCGCCTGATCAACCAGCTTACCTCGATCTGACTTATCAGCGGGGAGATATCGTTGCCATTAACGGCAAATCCCTTTCTCCGGCGGAGGTATTGTTGACTTTGAACCGTCTCGCGGGAGAGCACGGAATTGGTCGCGCTGATATTGTTGAGAATCGATATGTCGGGATGAAATCTCGGGGCTGTTACGAAACGCCAGGTGGCACTGTCATGCTCAAAGCACATCGCGCCATCGAATCTCTGACCCTGGACCGTGAGCTGGCCCATCTGAAAGATGAGCTCATGCCCCGCTACGCAAGCCTAGTCTATAACGGGTATTGGTGGTCGCCTGAAAGAACGGCATTACAGGCCCTGATTGATCAATCTCAGCAGTATGTAAATGGCATGGTCAGGCTGAAACTTTATAAAGGCAATGTGATTGTTGTCGGGCGGAGTTCAGATGATTCGCTTTTTGACGAAGAAGTCGCGACATTCGAAGAGGATGCCGGAGCCTACGACCAAGCAGACGCGGCCGGCTTCATCAAGTTGAACGCCCTGCGACTGAGGCTGGCCGCCCAGAAAGGGCGAAAATGATTGCTGTCGTATAGATCGCTTCAGCGCTTAAAGATCGGTTTTTTGCTTAAACTCACACAAATCTTCGATGAGGCAGAAGCCACAGCGAGGTTTGCGCGCCATACAGGTATATCTGCCATGTAGAATAAGCCAGTGATGCGCGTCCAGAAGGAATTCCTGCGGGACGAGACGTAACAGTCGCTTTTCAACCTCTAGAACCGTTTTGCCCGGAGCGATTCCGCTGCGGTTCGACACTCTGAAAATATGTGTGTCGACCGCCATTGCAATCTGTCGGTATGCCGTGTTGAGGACGACGTTGGCTGTCTTTCTTCCGACTCCCGGAAGCGACTCAAGCGCCTCACGTGAGTCGGGAACTTCAGACTGATACTGGTCGATCAGTATTCGGCAGGTTTTGATGATGTTCTCGGCTTTGCTGTTAAAAAGGCCGATCGTTTTGATATATCCCTTCAGTTTTTCCAAGCCCAGCGCATGAATGGCTTCTGGTGTGTTGGCCGCTGGAAAAAGCTTTTCAGTGGCCTTGTTCACGCTGACATCGGTGGCTTGCGCTGAGAGCACGACAGCGATCAAGAGTTCAAAAGTGCTCGCATAAGTCAGCTCAGTGGTTGGCTCCGGATTTGCTTCGCGCCAGCGGGAAAAAATCTCGATTCTCTTCGTTTTGTTCATCGGTTCTCCAGAGATCGCCCGTGCTTTTTACTCTGGCGTTTGAATCAGTCGTATAAACCCTGTGAATAGGCCGCGGGGATACGATACTGGCTAAGGATGCTGTTTTCCGACGCAAGAGCTTCTTCGTGATTGATCACCATCTGATAGCCGTTCTTATTTTTGAAAACCACATTTTCCGAGCTGTTTTCGCGCAATTTCCGGGCAAAGTGATCAAAGTCGATGATGTTCTCTCCGTTCACAGAGTCGACAATCCAGTTTCGCCAATCGTGATAGCCCAGATTCACGTCTGCAGCAAGCACCTGCAGTGCAACAATCAATTCCCGTCTTTCGGGTGTCGCCCACTCATTGCGTGCCTGAAGCAGACTGACAGGTGCTGTTCTGGCCCAGTCATTGCCCCAGCGTTTGATCAAGTTCATGTTCAGCGGGACGAATACGATGCCACCGTAGATGAAATACTCTGGTGTTTCATCGAACTTCTCGCCGCGAACCAGGCTGAAGCCCGTTCGGCTTTGCATCGCCTGTAGCGACGATTGAATGATGTTGCCTTCTCGGGCAAACGTCACTTCAATTTGATCATGCAAATGATGCATATCAATCGCGTGTTTGTAATCAGTCAGAACGTTCTGACTGATCTGGATCGTGCCATCATCAGCGATGTCATAGTCGTCGATTTTCAGGATTACGTCATTCTCCTGAAGGATGCCATCTGCCGGGGAGCCTTCAAAAACTTTGATCACCAGCACGCCATTTTTTTCTCTATCGAGGCCATAAGCTGCTTTAGCCGACGGGCTGTCAAGAGCTTGTGTGCGAAAGCCCAGATCCGGAAACCCATCGAGCGTTCCGTCTTCGCTGTCCTTAAGCACATGCCTGACGACGTTCGGTGGCACAAAGTAGCCTAGATTTTCCGCTCGCCCGCCGGCATTTGCCTGCATCACTACCCCGACGATCTGCTGGTCTACGACGACTGGCCCACCACTGTTGCCTGGGTTAATCGCTGCGTCAATTTGACCGGCCAGTAAGTAGGTGCCGGAATGAGCATAGACTTGTTGCTCCACTCTGGAGAGGATGCCTTTGGTGATGCTCAGAGTTTTGCCGCCTATGGGATATCCATAAACAGAGACTTCCTGCAGTGGCTCGGGCAGGTCGCCGATGGTAAGCGCCTTGAGGTCAGCAAAGAATTCAGGATCGTCAACGGTGATCAGCGCGAGATCGGCCTCATGCGAAATGAACGTAACCTTGGCCTGATATCTACGTGGATCATTGCGCTTTTGCGCCTGAACATAACTCGCATTTGCGACCACATGTGCGTTGGTCAATATTCTGTTGTTCTCGATTACTGCACCGGAACCGCTGGATTGTCGGGGAGTGAGTAGACGCCATGGCGTGAAATAATCGGGCTCGGCCTGTGTGGTGTAAATTTTGATGACCGAGTCTTCAATATTATGCCCGTCAGCCATGGCTTGGGTTGTTGCGGCTGCCTGCAAGCACAGCGTGATCATCGAAGCTATGACTCTGGCGCGAGGGCCCAGCGCGTTGATTGTCTCCAATATCCAGTGATAGTTCGGGTTGGTCATACGGTACCGCTCATAGTTAAGTGGGTTGCTTCGGGGCTGTTATTCCCTTGTCACAGGAAAGGCCTGTACAGTTAAACGATCGTGCAAACAATACGGTTCTTGATCTGTATGCGTCAGGGCAGTGCCCGTCCGTGGGTGTCTTCTAGCAGTCCGGTGCGGAGGTCGTGATAGGGTGGTAGGCTACGCTCCACCAGCCGCCAACGAACGCAAAATCTATCCCTAACTGAGCCTCGCGAATCCCGCAAGCAGTCCGATTGCAGGTAATCAATAATTCTCAAGTAACCCGCAGGCCAGGACTCGCACCGAAGTCCGGTTCCAGCAGCCAGATGTCTTTGCCGCCCGGGCCGGCGGCAAGAATCATTCCTTCAGAGACGCCAAATTTCATTTTGCGCGCCTGTAAATTTGCTACCACAACAGTGAGCTTCCCTGGCAGGTCCGCCGGATCATAAGCGGATTTTATTCCGGAAAAAACTTGCTTCAATATGGGCTCACCCTTGCTGTCCGGGCCCAGATCAAGCTTCAAGCAGAGGAGTTTATCAGCGCCTTCGACGTGCGCGGCTTCGATAATTCTTGCGATACGCAGATCAATTTTTGCGAAATCCTCGAATGCAATCTCTGGCTCGAAGTGATTCTCCGCTGCGGTGGCAACGGGCGTGTCGTTATGTGCTTTGCTTGCATCTATCATGGCGGCGATCTTGTCTGGTTCAACCCGAGTGATCAGGGCTTGGAATTTGTTTATACGATGGTTGGTCAACAGGGAATAGACATCCCGCCAGAGCAACGGGTCAATATTGAGGAATGCCTCAGCTTTTTCCGTAAGAGCGGGCAGAACCGGTTTCAGGTAACAAAGAAGTAGCCGAAAAGCATTAATCCCGGTGCTGCAAATCTCCTGCAGCTCGACGGAGTATTTGTCTGTCTTTGCCAATACCCAAGGTTCTTTGTCGTTGATGTACTGATTGGCCTTGTCGGCCTGCGCCATGATCAATCGAATCGCTTTCCCGTACTCACGGCTGTTATAGTGTTCAGTGACTTCTGCTTTGATGGATTGAATCCCGGCGAGCAGGTCTGGATTATCCAGATTTTCTGCCAGCATGCCGTCGAAACCCTTGTGGATAAATCCGGCGCAGCGGCTGGCAATATTAACAACCTTCCCGACTAGGTCGGCATTCACCCTGAGCGCAAAATCTTCTAAGTTTAAGTCCAGATCATCAATGCCGGAACTGAGCTTTGCTGCTAGATAATATCTCAGATATTCCGGGTTCAGGTGATCGAGGTAGGTGCGCGCATTGACAAATGTCCCGCGAGATTTAGACATCTTTGTGCCGTCGACCGTAAGAAAGCCATGGGCGAAGACAGCGGTCGGAGTTCGGTAACCTGAACTGGTCAGCACCGCAGGCCAGAACAGAGTATGAAAATTGATGATGTCCTTACCGATGAAATGATAGAGCTCTGCATCGGAGTCGGGAAGCCAGTAACTGTCGAAGTCTACGCCCTCACGAGCGCAGAAATTTTTAAAGCTGGCCATATAGCCGATAGGGGCGTCAACCCAGACATAGAAATACTTGCCCGGTGCATCGGGGATTTCGAATCCGAAGTAGGGCGCGTCACGACTGATATCCCACTGTTGCAGATCTTGATCGAGCCATTCACTTAGCTTGTTGGCCACTTGGTCCTGCAATGTGCCCGAGCGCGTCCAGACTTTCAGCATGTCTTTGAATGCTGGCAGGTCGAAGAAGAAATGTTCGGATTCCTTTTCTATCGGAACAGCGCCTGAAATGGCGCTACGCGGTGAAATGAGTTCGGAGGGGCTATAGGTCGAACCGCATGCTTCGCAGTTGTCACCATACTGCTCCTCAGCGCGGCATTTCGGGCAAGTCCCAATAATATATCGATCGGCGAGAAATAGATTTTTTTCCGGATCAAACAATTGCTTGATCGAGCGACGGTGGATGTGTCCGTTTCTCTCCATGGACTGGTACATCGATTCGGAAAAGATGCGATTTTCTTCAGAGTGTGTTGTGTAAAAGTTATCGAATCCAATTAGAAAATCCGCAAAATCCTGCTGATGTTGCCGGTTAATCCGGTCGATAAGCTCCTCTGGGGTGATGCCCTGGGTTTGGGCGCTCAGCATGATCGCAGTCCCGTGGGCGTCATCGGCACAAACCCAGATGCAGTCATGCTCCTGAAGTTTTTGCAGGCGAACCCAGATGTCGGTCTGAATCGCCTCCATCAGATGACCCAAATGGATGTCTCCATTGGCGTAGGGAAGTGCGCTAGTGACAAGAATTTTTCGCGTATTCACATGTTAATCTCTTTTCAATTTCTGAGGCCCATCAGCGACTGTCCGAACTGCAGATGCTGTCGGCAGATGGTAATCACGCTGCTGATGTTCTACAACTCAACCATCTCGAAGTCATCTTTGCCTACGCCGCAGTCAGGGCACATCCAATCGTCCGGGATGTCTTCCCAGGGCGTGCCTGGTGCGATGCCGTCTTCCGGCAGGCCTGACTCTTCGTCATAGATAAAACCACAGACAATGCACTGCTATTGTTTCATTGGAGACTCCTCTGCGGAAATGCCTGAAACGTGCGGGCTCGTCCATGCGATATGCCGGGACTGCATGGCTCGCTGACACAGGCGAATTTTCTTGTGACTCGGCGACTGAAGGCAGTCGCGTAAGGTGAAAGATGACGACCTAATGATACGTTAGGTCAGTAAAATTTCCAAACAAACGCCCGCGATGTCATGGCGCAATAACAGGTTTCGCATTATCATGTTTGCTCCCAGTCACGGGCGCTTTTTCCGGAGGAATTCCTGGCATGACAATCAAATCGGATCGATGGATAAGGGAGATGGCGAGTGAGCAGGGCATGATTGATCCGTTTGAGCCCGCGCAGGTGAGGTTTGTCGAAAATAGAAAAGTAATCTCTTATGGAACTTCCAGTTATGGTTACGATGTCCGATGCGCCAGTGAATTTAAGATTTTTACCAACGTGCACACCACCAACGTGGTTGACCCCAAGAATTTTGATGAAACCAGCTTCGTCAGTATTGAGGAGCCCATTTGTGTCATACCGCCGAATTCGTTTGCGCTGGCGCGAACGGTAGAATATTTCAGGATTCCCAAAGATGTACTGACTGTCTGTTTGGGTAAATCCACCTATGCGCGTTGCGGTATAATCGTCAACGTGACCCCTCTAGAGCCGGAATGGGAGGGGCATGTCACGTTGGAATTTTCAAACACGACTCCATTGCCTGCTAAAATATACGCAAATGAGGGAGTTGCTCAGATGCTTTTTTATCAATCTGATGAGCAGTGCGAAGTGACCTATAAACAGCGGGGCGGCAAATATATGGGGCAGACCGGCGTCACTCCACCAAAGGCTTGAATGCTGGATGTAGGCCCTGTCGAATAAAGGCCGGAAATGGCGCTCCGGGTCATCCCGGCAGTGGTTTGGCCACCTTTCTCCTATGATGAGTTCCGTCTTTGGTCACTAACTTTTTTGCGCGGGAAGTGGTGACGAAATATTGGCGCTTTCGCCTCTGGTCGTCAAATTTACGGCGCCAGATGTGCTGGATTATCCATGCGAGATCCCACCACGCTGATTGCGATCGCCCTGAGGCCTCCGTCATACCTGCTTTGCCACCCGGCTTCGCAATTTTTGAAGCTCTTGGAACATTTTTTGCACTGATGTCCTTATCTAGCAAGAGCGCGCAGACTTAGCTGGGCGCTGACTCAGCCCAAATGCTGTCGAGCTGTCTGGCTAGCGTGTCGACACGAGGATGATTTTGTTTAACGGTAAAGGCTTGGAAAAACCGATCTGGTGTGGCGCTTAAGAATTCGGCTACGGGCGTGGTTGCCCGAGCAACACCAAGAGGGCATACGTCATAGCTTCCAGATGTCCGCCGCACAGGGGCTTGAAACCGCCGCGCGTGCCGACTGACCAATAAGAAAAGGTGCTCAACCGCGTAATGCAGTCCGGTTGTTTGTATCAGAGAATGGGAAAACAACATGAGTGCAGCAACTGGCGCTTCTGCTATTGATAAAAACGAAGCGATTGCTGAAGCGCAAGAAGAAAACCTGACAGAGGTTGTCGATCGTTACTCACCGCTCGTGAAGCGTATCGCCCACCATTTGCTGTTGCGCATGCCTGCCAGTGTCCAGATTGACGACCTGATTCAGTCGGGAATGATTGGCCTGTTGGAAGCAGCGAAAAAATACGATGTGTCAAAAGGGGCTAGTTTTGAAACCTATGCAGGTATCAGGATTCGCGGCTCGATGCTGGATGAGGTCAGGAAGGGCGATTGGGCGCCTCGCTCTGTACACCGCAAATCGCGTAAAGTGGCCGAAGCGATCAAGGCAATTGAGGCGCGCACCGGGAAGGATGCCAAAGACGTTGAAGTGGCCAAGGAAATGGACATTGATCTCAACGCCTACTATGCGATTCTGCAGGATGCTTCCGGGAGCCGGTTATTCAGCTTTGACGACATCATGGAAGGTGATGACTCTGCCATCGAGATGGCGGCCGGTGAGCTGATTGGACCCTGTGATGGGCTGCAACGAGATACGTTCAAGTCGCACCTGTCACGGGCAATTGATGGCCTGCCTGAGCGTGAAAGATTGGTCCTTGCTCTGTATTATGATGAGGAACTAAACCTCAAGGAGATAGGTGAGGTGATCGGTGTCAGTGAATCCAGGGTAAGTCAGATACACAGCCAGGCGGCGATGCGGCTCAGAGCGCGTTTGTCTGACTGGAGCTAAATCCTCAAGCACTCCTGGTTGCCAGAGATCCTCAGTGCGTTTAACAATTCATGCCTCAGGTGCGTGCGATCACCAAGGGTGCTCGT
>Ga0160423_10005356_pt1 | contig 10466 bp, 9 predicted proteins | sample CRUFie14St8metaG_FD_108191 | JGI IMG/M metagenome (GOLD analysis project Ga0160423, IMG submission 108191) | Marine microbial communities from the Costa Rica Dome - CRUD Field 142mm St8 metaG | ecosystem: Environmental > Aquatic > Marine > Oceanic > Photic zone | place: Costa Rica: the Eastern... | reverse complement strand
GGATTTTGCGGATGTGACTTTTACTTCTGCAACAATTACTGCTCGTGGTGCATTGATTTATAATACAGAAACAGGTGGTGGATCTGGCACAACAAACACAGTGGTTGTTCTTGATTTTGGCTCTGACAAATCTTCAACATCGGGTGACTTTCAGATTGTTTTTCCAACGGCTGATGCAACGAATGCGATAATTAGAATCGCTTAAAGTTCATATCTGTGTGTAGGTAAACAATGGCTACTACTTTATCGTATCCTCTAAGAATCAAACAGACACTTACTGCAACTGGAACTGGCGCAACTGTTTCTATATCAGGGGGTAGTGCAGTCGCAGGTTTTGATACTATAGCTAACGGATTAAACAATCTTGATTGGTTTAGGTATACGATTGAAGATGGTACAAATTATGAGGTTGGAACTGCACAAATTTCGGGAACAAATATTACACGATATCCTGTCAAATCTTCGAATAGTAATAACACGATAGATCTTAGCGGTAATGCTGTAATATTTGTTACAACAACCAATTTCGAAGTCTCTCCTAAACAATTATTGTATGAAGGAACTGTAAGTAGCGGTGACACCTCTATATCTCAAAGCTTTACTGCGCTTGAGCGAGATCTTTACTCAAAATTTGAGGTTGAGGTTGATCGACTAACTCCCGCTGAAGATCGTTTACTGTATCTTAGAGTCTTAGATTCCTCTGGCAATGCTGTTGCTTCCAGTAATAAGTATCAAGGCCAATACTTAGAATCCTCAGGCAGCACAGAGTATGGAAATAGATTAACTACTTCTAGTCATCGTTTAAATAGATATTCATATGTGGGAGGCGCTACAGGTGAATCAGGTTGGTCAGGCTCTATTTTCTTTCACCATAAGCACGATCTTTATGGCTCAGATCAGTTTCCTATAATCAGATCAATCGGTGGGTATATTAATTCATCTAATGATCCAATTACTCATCAAGGATTTACTAACTTTTTAAGTTACGATGACATTTATGGTTTTTATCTTTATTATAGCAGTGATGGTTTTGAATCTGGTGGTTATAAAGTTTATGGGATTTTTTGAGGTTTTTTAAAATGAGTGAAGAACCAGAACGAACACAAACAGAGGAAGAAGCTCAGTACATAGATCCTGCCGAATTGGAGAGAATAAAGGCAATAGATGTGCGATGGGAAAGAGATCGTTTACTTAAAGAAACAGATTGGTGGGGTGTATCAGATCAAACGATGACACAAGCGCAATCTGATTACAGAAAAGCGTTACGAGATATTCCACAGCAATCTGGCTTTCCGTCTGATGTAACGTGGCCTACTAAACCGTGAGAAATATTGGATGTTAGGTTTTAGTCCACTCTCGTCAGCCCCAATATCAGATGATGGAGAGAGTTTTGTTTCTGTATCTGTTTCAGTAACAGGTTTGGAGGCAACATCTTCTTTAGGTTCAGCGAGTGCAATTATCAACTCTTCTATTTTACTAACAGGTTTATCTGCCTCAAGTGAACAAGGGTCAGCAAGTGCTCTTATAACAACGTTTGCAAGAGCAGGTCACGAATTAACAGGTTGGGGTGAAGAGGGTTTTGGAACAACCGCTTGGGGTGGTGAAAAGTCTACTCTTTCAGCCATGCAGGGTCAGGTTGGGACTGCTGTTGTTCGAGAAGACATATCTGTATCAGTCACAGGTCTAGCCGCCACGGCAGGTGTTGGTAATGTTAGTGTACAAATTGATAAAAGCGTTTCTATTGTTGGTTTAGCTTCTACGGGATCTGTTGGTGATGTGAGTCTCAATACAGAACAAGAAGTTTCAGTTACAGGATCACAAGGTCAAGGATTTGTAGGTTCTCCCGTTGTTTTTCAAGGTGGTGGAATTAATGTGAATGTAACAGGTTTAGCTGCAACATCGGCAGTTGGATCTGGTACAGATATAATAATTGATGTCAATGTTCCTCCAACAGGTATTGTAGCCACAGGTGGTGTGGGTTCTGTTACGATTAGCGAAGGTGTTGGTTTAAATGTTTTCCCAACAGGTGTAACAGCCTCTGGCGGTGTTACAGAGCCTACTGTTTCAGGAGATGCATCAAATATAGCTGTCACAGGTATTGCTGCGACTACATCAGTTGGAACGATTACCATTAAAACAGTTCAAAGAGTTCCCGCGTTTGCAGGAGATATGAACGCAACAGGTCAAGTTGGTAGTGCAAGAATTATTGCACCATGCTCTGTGACGGTTACAGGTTTAAGCACTAGCGCAACTGTAGGAACTGTGTTAGTTTACGGAAATATAGTCCCTGCTCCAGGTACAAGTTGGACAGGCATATCTCCAAATCCAGGTAGTTTATGGACGGAGGAACAGCCAAATCCAAACACAACTTGGACAGAAATAGCAGCGTAAAGGTAGGAAAAAATGGCAACCTATACAACAAATGGCGGTATCAAAAAGATTGCGACAGGTGATGAATCTGGAACATGGGGCACATCAACTAATACAAACTTTGATATCATTGACCGCTTGGCGGTAGGTGTTGGAGATGTGACGCTCTCAGGAACAACGCACACATTGACTACATCAGACGGTTCTACTTCAGATGGTCAGTATCATGTTCTTGTGTTAGGTGGGTCACCCTCTGGCACAAATACAATTACAATCAGCCCGAATGATACAAAAAGACTGTACCTTGTAAAAAATAACTCAGGTCAAACAGCCACATTTTCTCAGGGATCTGGTGCTAATGTAAGTGTAACAAACGGCAAGTCTGCAATTATATACGCTGATGGCGCGGGATCTGGTGCAGCGGTGGTAGACCTTACATCTACGTTTGCTTCTGTGCCTGTCACAGGCGGGTTACTGGCTGCAAACAATCTGTCAGATGTGGCAAGCGCATCGACAGCAAGAACAAATTTAGGGGTTGCGATTGGGTCAGATGTATTGGCTTATGACTCAAACCTACAGGGATTTGTAACGGCTTTTACCCTCCCTACGTCAGATGGGTCAAATGGGCAAGCTTTAGTTACAAGTGGCAGTGGCACTATTTCTTTTGGAAGTGCCGGAGTTTCAACAGGTAAGGCCATAGCTATGGCTATCGTTTTTGGGTAAAGGAGGCTAGATAATGACCGCCCCAAATATTGTAAATGTGGCAACGATTACAGGCAAGTCTGCCACCGTTGCACTTAGTACAACTTCACAGACATTGCTTGTTACTAATGCGGCATCTAGTAACAAAGTATTTAAGATAAATATGATTCAAGTTGCAAACGTTGATGGAGCAAATTCTTGTGATATAACGATAGATGTGCATACCGCAGCAAGTGGTGGTGGCACAGGGTACTCTTTAATAGCCACTGCTTCTGTTGCAGCGGATTCCTCAATGGTTGTTATAGACAAGAATACATCTTTGTACTTGGAAGAAGATCGTTCTATTACGGCTACCGCAGGTACGGCAAATGATCTTGAAGTGATTGTGAGTTACGAAGAGATCTCATAAGGAGAGTTGTTTTGAAAGTAATTGGCAACTTCAAGAAAGATGGTCAAGTCAGGGCAGTCGCCTCCGGGGCTTTGACTAATGGATCTCCTGTTGTTTTGAACTCTGATGAAACTGTAAGTCTTATTACTGGAGGAGTTACAAGTCAAGCAGTCGGATCTGCGGAAGTTTTTGAATCTGCTTCAATAGACAATGTTTCAATTGCGTATGATGCAAATGCACAAAAAGTAGTTATTGCTTATACAGACAGTGGTAATACAAATAAAGGGACAGCAGTGGTTGGAACTGTAAGTGGAACAAGTATATCTTTTGGTTCTCCAGTGCTTTTTAATAATGGTTACACTGGTGATCTTAAAATAGTTTACGATGAGAACGCTCAAAAAGTAGTAATTTTTTATAGGGACTCTGGAAACATTAATAAGGGTACTGCTATTGTTGGAACTGTAAGTGGAACAAGTATATCTTTTGGTTCCTCAGAAATTTTTAACAATTCGAATACTAGTGCGATAACTGCTGCGTATGATGTTAATGCTCAAAAAATTGCAGTCGGATGGTATAGCTCTTTAAGCGGTGAATTTGAAACAAAAGTAGGGACTGTGTCTGGAACATCAATTAGTTTTGGTACAAAAGTAACTGCTTATAGTGGTAGACCCGATGAACTGGGAGCAGCTTATGATGCTAATGTACAAAAAGTAGTGTTTGTTTATAAAGATGTTGGAAACAGTAATTATGGAACTGCTATTGTTGGCACTATAAGTGGTACATCCATGACTTTTGGAAATTCGAGTGTTTATGAAACTGCAGATAGCCGTAATAATAAAGCAGTCTATGATAGTAATGCAAAAAAAGTAGTTATTGCTTACAAAGATGTTGGAAATTCAAGTAAAGGAACGATTATAGTAGGAACAATTCTCGGAACAGATATAAATTTTGGGACACCTATAATTTTTGCCGATGCACAAACTCAAAGAGTTGATATAACATATGACGCAAATGCTAAAAAAATAGTGATGGCTTTTCAAGATGGGACTAATTCTAATGCGGGAGCAATAAGAAGTGGATCAGTTAGTGGTACATCTATTACATTTGACACAAAAGAAACGTTTGAAACTGGAGAAATTGATTGGGTTTCTTGTGTATACGATAGTTCTGAAAATAAAGTTGCAATTGCTTATTCTTATGAAGGAAATCCGGGACCATTAGGAGGCGCTACTATTCCTTACGGAAAATCCGTTATTTTTCAAACAGGATTTAGTGATTTAAATTTAACTTCAGAAAACTACATTGGTTTCTCTGACGGTGCATACGCAGACACACAGAGTGCTGTAATAAACACGACAAACACAATCGACAGAAACCAAAGCAGCCTTACAGCAGGGCAAACATATTTTGTGCAAACAAATGGCACATTAGGATTAACAGCAGACGATCCTTCCGTTACGGCGGGAACTGCTATATCATCTACAGAAATAATAGTGAAGGGTTAGACAATGAAAACTATTGTTGAAACATCAAGTAAGTTAAGTAAATTTTTGTTAGAAGATAATGTAGAAATAGTTTCTACAACTGAAAAAATTACTGTAGGCAACCCAGAAGCAAGTAATCCTGCGTTTATAGTTGGTTGCCATTCAAGCCAAGATACAACAATTTATGAAAACGTATCTAACGCGCCAAGCGATTGGATAGGTAACAAGTACAAGTTTGATGGCACAACGTGGTCAGCTAATCCTGATTATGTAGATCCAGAAGAAATAGAGTAGGACTCTACATGCGTATCATTGGTAACGATCCAAGCGTACCAAGACAGACACAAGAAGTCGCCAGTGGTACGTTGCCAAACGGTAAGCCAGTAGTTGTGAACGCTGATGGGACTGTTAGTGTTGTTGCAGAATACAGTGCATCTGAAGCGAAAGGTTCTGCTGTTTCAATAAATTCAAGTGCAAGTCTTTATTTTGGTGCTGCTTATGACACTTATCGGCAAAAAGTTGTTATCGGTTATATGGATGATGGGAATTCTGATTACGGTACAGTTGCTGTAGGCACAGTATCAGGAGATTCAATAAGTTTTGAAACTCCAGTTGTTTTCAATCAAAGTCATACAAGGGATGTTCGTATAGTTTTTGATACCGCAAGTAATAAAAATGTTATTTTGTATAGAGATGTTACTGCATCAACTGTAAATTCTATTGTTGGAAGCATTGATAGTAGTGGAATAATTACTTTTGGTTCGCCTGTAACACTCGCATCTGGAGTTTCAAACTATCTTGATTTGGGATATGATAGCACCAATAATAAAGCAATTGCTGTTTATCAACAAGGCTCAAATAGTTATGCTCAAGTTGGAACTGTAAGCGGCACAAGTATTAGTTATGGAACCGCTGTTGGATTAGGCACTGCTTCTTTGTACAATGGAATTACTTATGACACAGCTAATCAAAAAGTTGTAATAATATATCGTCATGGAGTTAGTCCGTATTATGGAAAAGCATTAGTTGGCACTGTAAGTGGAACGTCAATAAGTTTCGGAAGCGAAATAGTGTTTAACACCGCTAATACCAGTTGGACGGGTATTGCTTATGATTCTTTAAATGAAAAAGTAGTTATTGCGTATCGTGATGCCGGAAGTGATAATGCGGCATTTGCGGCTGTAGGAACAGTAAGCGGTACATCAATTACCTTTGGCACCCGTGTTGAAATTGATACGGGGTCTGTAATCTATATGGATTGTGTCTATCATGCTGCTGCACAAAAAACAGCAATAATCTTTTCTACACCAAACCCAGAAAGGTATCTTTCTGTAAGGATGGCGACAGTAAGCGGCACAAGTATTTCTCTTTCAACACAATTTACTTTGAACAGTGCAAAATCTTATGACTTTGAAAGAGGCGCAACCTATGATCCAAACGCAAAAAAAATAGTAGCATCTTTTAGTAATGAAACTGCTTTGTCAGGGGCCGGTTATGCTACTGCAATTGTCTATGAACCTACATTTACAGAAAACAATTTAACCTCAGAAAACTATATTGGGATATCTCGTAGCGGTGCAGCAGACACAGCAGGGGCTATCATTAATACACAGGGTGCAATAGCAGACAATCTCTCAGGGCTGACGGCAGGGCAAAGCTACTACGTTCAGAATGATGGCACACTAGGCATAGCAGCTGATAATCCTAGCGTCTTTGCAGGAACGGCTGTATCGGCAACTAAACTTATCGTGAAGGGGTAACTATGTTAAAACGTATAGGGGCTGAAAAGAGTGGTGAGTTTAAAGCTATAGCAAGTGGCACATTGCCAAGTGGTAAGCCTGTTGTTGTAAATAGTAATGGTACTGTTTCTGTAGTTTCAGGTACAAGTGTAAATCAAGCTACTGGTTCTGCTGTAGTTTATGAAAGTGCTAACAGTTTTTACAATGCCGCTGTGTATGATTCTAACGCACAAAAAGTTGTTGTAGGTTATGTAGACGGTGGCGATTCTAACAAAGGCAAAGCTGTAGTAGGCACAATTAGCGGTACAAGTATTAGTTTTGGTACACCAGTAGAATTTTCTACAGGCGCTCCATATTATCTTCAGGGTGTGTATGATTCTAACGCACAAAAAGTTGTGTTTTTTTACAGAGATATAGGAAACTCTAGTTATGGAACATATATTGTTGGAACAGTATCTGGTACATCTATATCATTTGGAACAGCAGACGTTTACATTACAAGCACAAGTTTTTTCAATGTCGCTGTGTATGATTCTATAAATGCAAAAATTATTGTCGCATTTAGAGACAGTGATAATTCTAACCGAGGCTCAACTTTCGTTGGAACTCTAAGTGGCACATCAATTAGTTTTGGATCAAAGATTTACTTTAATAATACTATTACTGCTCATATTGATGTGGTGCATGATACTAATGCACAAAAAATAGTTATAGTCTATGAGGATCAAGGTGTTTCTGGAGGGGGGGCAGCTGCTGTCGTAGGAACGGTGTCTGGATCGACTATATCCTTTGGTACTGAAGTTTTTTTTATAAATAATGGTGCAGAGTATATTAAAGCTGTTTACGATGAAAGTGCACAAAAAATAGCTATATTTTATCAAGATGAAGGAAGCTCTGATTATGGCACTGCTATTGTAGGCACAGTTAGCGGCACATCAATTAGTTTTGGATCAGCGGAAGTTTTTGATACCACTGAAGTTAAATTTATTACCGCAGCATACCATGCTGACGCAAAAAACATTATTTTAACATGGCAAGATAATACTCAAACTCAAAGAGAGTTAACAGTAGCTACTATATCAGGCACATCAATTAGTTTTGGATCCACTGTTGTACTTGACACTGATACTACAGATCAAGCTGATAGCGTTTATGATTCAAATAATAAAGTAGTTGTAACAGTGTATCGTGATGCGGATGATAAAAGTTTTGGTCAGCCAGGATATGGTTATGGTACAGCAATATTATTCCGACCTGGATATTTTTCAACAAACCTGACATCGGAAAATTACATTGGCATATCTAAAGGTGGCGCTGTAGCTGACACCAAAGGTGCGACTGTAGGCACGAAAGGTAGTGTCGCAGAGATAGTGCAAGCTCCATACGATATTTTTAATTCAACATACAATAGTGTATCATTAGATGTTTCTGGGCAAGGACAAGATCCTATGGATATAGATATAAGTCCAGATGGCACTCGTTTATTTACAGTAGATCGAGCACAGGATAAAGTTTTTCAGTATAATTTATCAACTGCTTTTGATTTATCCACCGCAATATTTGCTGACTTCTACTCTGTTTCTGGAGAACAAGGAAACGCAAGTGGAGTTACCTTTAACCCATCTGGAACTATTATGCTTATTTGTGGTTATAGTGGACACGAATTAAATAGATATAGTTTATCTACAGGATTTGATTTAAACTCAACTGTAACTCATTTAGATACTACCTCTATTATTTCACAAACTAATCAAGCCCAGGGTGTTAGATTTAATAATAATGGTTCAAAGGTGTTTGTTGCTGATAACCAAAGTGATAGAATTATAGAATATGATTTATCGAGTGCTTATGATACATCAACCAGTTCTTTAAGTTTTAACAGCGTAGTTTTAAGTGGATCTGGAACATTTGCTACACCTCAAGGTTTAACATTTAATAACGATGGAACAAAACTTTTTGTCGTAGATGGTGGTCTTGATGGCTTGTATGAGTACAATTTGACTACTGGTTTTGATTTATCTTCCGCTTCTTATTCTGGAGTAAATAAAGATTTTTTAACACAGGTAGGTGATAACGCTATAGCTGGGGCTGTATTTAGTGCTGATGGAACAAAACTTTATGTAGCAGGTGGTGCTACAGACAGTGTGTATGAATTTGATACTCCAGCTTCTCTAACAGCAGGTCAAAGCGTCTATGTAAGAACTAATGGAAATTTTAGTTTAACGGCAGGTAGCCCAAGTGTATTGGCGGGAACTACTATTGCTGCAACCGAACTTGTAGTAAAAACATAGGTGATAAATGCCACTAACCAAACTTCAATTCCGCCCAGGTGTCAATCGAGAGACTACCTCTTACACAAACGAGGGCGGTTGGTTTGACGTAGACAAAGTGCGGTTTCGCTTTGGTATGCCGGAGAAGATTGGTGGTTGGGAGAAGTTTACCCCTACATCCTATTTAGGGACAGCAAGAGCTATGCACCCTTGGGTAGGTTTAGATAATAGTCGCCTTATTGGTATTGGCACATCAGCTAAATATTATATAAATCAAGATAGCGGTTCTTTTAGCGATATAACTCCCCTTCGTCTTACGAATGAACTAAATAATTCTATTACTATAGGTGTTGTCGGAGTGTCTGCTACAACGGGCGTTGGCGAAATAACAAAAAATGATAACGTAGCAAATGTAACAGGAGTCAGCGGTTCAGCGGTGGTGGGTTCTGTTTTAGTTAGCGTAAATGATAATGAAATAATTGGTCTGTTTACACCTGCGCTTACAGGATCTGTTGGAGAGGTAAGTATTTCAGGTAATCTTGACGAGTCCGTCAGTGTGACTGGAGTTTCGGCTACTTCTTCCGTTGGTTCAGTAGGCACATCAAGTCAAAACGTAACAGTATTTGACGATCTTTCTTTTTCAGCAACAAACGGATCTTCAACAATAACTGTGACTGTGAATGAAGCACATGGGGCAACAACAGGATCTTTTGTTACTTTTTCTGGTGTAGATAGTTTAGGTGGTAATATTACAGCAGATGTTCTCAATCAAGAATATGAGATAGCATCTGTTCCTTCTTCACAAACTTTTACATTTGTTGCTCGATTAGCAAATACGTCAATACAAGACATTACTGTTAATGGTCAGCTTGTTCCGACACCTGTTGTTGCAAATAGCTCAGACGTTGGGGATGGAGGAGTAACAAGTGTTGCAAAATATCAATTAAACATAGGGCTTGACTCGGTAGTATATGGAACTGGATGGGGCGCAGGAACATGGGGACGCGGGACATGGGGAAGTGCCGCAAGCACTAGCATAGAAACAGATACACTACGGATTTGGACTCACGATAATTTTGGTGAAGACCTTCTAATTAACGTGCGTAATGGTGGTATATATTATTGGGATAAAACAAGTGGTTTTAATACAAGAGCGGTGTCTTTAGATTCTTTAACAGGGTCTACTAGCGCACCAACTATTGCAAAACAAGTTTTGGTATCAGACCGAGATCGACACATAATAGCGTTTGGTTGTGACACAGAGGCTAATCCAGGTATTCAAGATCCGTTGGCTATAAGATTTTCCTCCCAAGAATCTTTAACCGATTGGGCATCTACAGCGACTAACACGGCAGGAGAGTTGCGTCTCGGTTCTGGCTCAGAGATACTTGCAGCTATAGAAACAAGACAACAGATCTTAGTTTATACGGATGAATCCTTGTATGCCATGCAGTTTTTAGGGCCACCATTTACTTTTGGTATTAATTTAGTATCAGAAAACATTACCACAATG
>Ga0160423_10005355_pt1 | contig 10469 bp, 6 predicted proteins | sample CRUFie14St8metaG_FD_108191 | JGI IMG/M metagenome (GOLD analysis project Ga0160423, IMG submission 108191) | Marine microbial communities from the Costa Rica Dome - CRUD Field 142mm St8 metaG | ecosystem: Environmental > Aquatic > Marine > Oceanic > Photic zone | place: Costa Rica: the Eastern... | reverse complement strand
TTAAAATTAGTGCTGTGAATAGTACATATCCAATTAATTGAATCATAATTTGATTAGTTAGATTTTAATTTGTCGAATTTAAGAAAACAATTATAAATTTTCTAGAATGAAGTCAGTTATTTTTTTGTATAAGTGATATCTAGTATTTTTACCATAAATACCGTGATTCTTGTCGGGATAAATAAATAAATCAAATTGCTTATCTGCTCTTACTAGAGCTGAAATCATTTCATAAGTATTTTGGACATGTACATTGTCATCTGCAGTGCCATGAACTAAAAGGTACTTGCCCTTAAGTTTGTCAACATGATTTATAGGTGAATTATCATCATATCCATTAGCATTTTCTTGTGGAGTTTGCATGTATCTTTCTGTATATATATTATCATAGTAGCGCCAATTTGTAACAGGAGCAACTGCTACTGCCAAACTAAAGACATCTGCTCCTTTAGTAATTGCTAATGAGGACATATATCCACCGTAACTCCAACCCTGAATACCAATTCTATTTTCGTCAATATAGTCTAAACTTCCAAAATATTTTGCTGCATCAATTTGATCAATCGTTTCATATTTTCCAAGTTCTTTATAGGTCATTTTTTTAAACTCTGAGCCTTTTCCACCCGTACCTCTATTATCAACACAAGCAACAACATACCCTTTTTGAGCTAGCATTTGATACCAATAAAAATTATTTCCTTCGTATTTGTTTAAGACCTTTTGTGATCCAGGACCACCATATAAAAACATAAATAGAGGGTATTTTTTATTTTTTTCAAAATTTGGAGGCTTTATAATCCATGAATTTAAATCAGCATTTTCAGTGTAGACAGTTAAAAACTCTTTTTTGCTAATTTGATAATTGCTTAATTTTTCTGTGAATTCCTTATTGTCTTCAATTGTTTTTATTAATGTTCCGTCAGCTTTGTGCAATGTATAAATAGGGGGTGTATTGGCATCTGAAAAAGTATTTATAAAATATTTCAATCCTTTACTAAATTTTGCTGAGTTACTTCCAATACGAGTACTAATTTTTTCTCTTTTACCTGTCTCTAAATCTAACATGTACACTGACCTATTTATAGACCCATCCTCAGTAGAGGAAAAGAAAATTTGCATTTTATCACTATCAAGACCGTAAAATGATGAAACTTCCCAAGATCCAGAAGTAATTTGTTCTTCACTTCCATCAAACCCTTTTAAATATATGTGATTATAACCTTTTTTTTCTGATGTCCAAATAAAAAAATCATTTGGTAGAAATGTGAGATTATCATTAATATCAATGTAGTATTTGTCTTCTTCAGTAAAAAGAACTTTATTGCTTCCATCTTCGGAATTTACAACTATAAAATCAAGCTTATTTTGATGCCTATTTAATCCTATCATTGTCAGTGTATTAGGGTCGTTAGCCCACTTAATTCTAGGAATATATTCATAGTCCTTTTCAGTATAAATCAGAGTTTTTTCTTTGTCTATAAGGTTATATAAGAAAATACTAACAGTTGAATTTGCCTCTCCAGCTTTAGGATATTTAAAAACCTCTTGAGTTGGATATAAATTTCCATTAAACTTGTCCATTGAGAATTCTTTGACATGAGATTCATCAAAACTATAATAGGCGATTTTTCTACTATCAGATGACCATTCAAATCCTTTCACTAACTTAAATTCTTCTTCGTAAACCCAATCAGAGGCACCATTGATAATATGATTCTTTTTGCCATTAAAGGTAATTTGAGTTTCTTTTCCGTTCGTAATGTCTTTAATGAATAAGTTGTTTTCAAAAACATAGGCAATTTTAGATCTATCTGGAGAAAATGTTGGGTATCTGATTTTATTTTCAGATAATTTTTTTAATTTATTATTTTGAATATTAAATACATAATAGATTGCTTTTCTTGAGTATCTGTAAATTGATTCAGTTTCTGTTGCCAATAGCATGAGCTCGTCATCATCACTTAAAGAGTAGCTATTAATTCTTTTAATCTTAAAATCAGAACTTTTGAATAATCGAACAATTCTATTGCCATTTTTAAAGCTATACTTTATTATTTCCTGCCCATCTTCTGTGTTTTTAATTTGTGTATAAAATTCGCCATTATTCATTGAATTCAAACCACTATAGCTCTTTGGAAAGAAACTGTAATTTTTCCAAATATCCTCAAGTAATATTTGTTTCTCTTGAGAATAGCATGGATTTTGGCTGATGCATAAAAAAATTATGAAAATGATTTTTTTCATTTTAGCATTGTTTGTTTTACAGATGCTAAATTACTTAAATTTGTATGAATTTTTTTTATGGGATACTCTAAAATAAATAAAAGTGATATTGATTTTTTTAAAAAATTAATTGGTGCTAGAAATGTTTTTTGTGATAAGGATACCATTGATGATTTTTCACATGATGAGACCGAAGATTTAAAATTCCCGCCCTCTGTTGTTCTTAAAGCTGATAAAACTTCAGATATCGCCTCAATTGTTAAATATTGTAATGAAAAAAAAATTCCTATTACACCTTGCGGTGCTAGAACCGGTTTGAGCGGTGGATCTCTACCAATTATGGGTGGTGTTGCTCTTTCAACAGAAAGATTCAACAAAATAATTTCAATAGATGAAAGAAATATGCAAGCAACTGTTGAGCCTGGAGTAATAAATCAAGTTTTTAGAAATGCTGTTGAAGAAAAAGGATTGTTTTATCCACCCGATCCAGCTAGTAAAGGAAGTTCATTTCTTGGAGGAAATCTTGCAGAAAATGCAGGTGGTCCTAAAGCTTTAAAGTATGGGGTTACGAAAGATTATGTTTTGAATTTAGAAGTTGTTCTTCCTACCGGCGAAGTTATTTGGACTGGGGCAAATGTTTTGAAAAACTCTACTGGATATGATTTAACATCTTTGATGGTTGGTAGTGAGGGAACTCTTGGAATTATTACTAAAATAGTTTTTAAGTTAATTCCACTTCCAACTAAAGACATTACATTACTTGTTCCTTTTTATTGTGCTGAGAAGGCATGTGAGGCAGTAACTGCTATATTTATTAATGGAATTACACCCTCTGCTCTAGAATTTATTGAAAGAGATGCTATTGTTTGGACAATTAAATATACTGATATAAAAATGACTGTTGAAGATAATGTTCAAGCTCATCTGCTAATTGAAGTTGATGGAAATGACATGAATCAATTATATGCACAATGCGAAAAAATATCTAACGTGTTGAGTAAATTCGAATGTGGTGAAATTTTAATAGCTGACACTAAAGAACAAAAAGATAGGCTTTGGCAGATGAGAAGAAAGGTCAGCGAAGCAGTTAAGTCTAATTCAGTTTATAAAGAGGAAGACACAGTTGTCCCAAGAGCAGAATTACCAAAACTATTACTAGGTGTTAAGAAAATTGGAAAAAAATATGGTTTTAAATCTATCTGCTATGGACATGCAGGAGATGGTAATTTACATGTCAACATAATTAAGGGAAATATGTCTGACCATAAATGGAATACCGAACTTAGTGAAGGAATTCGTGAAATTTTTACTTTAACCAAAAATTTAGGAGGTACAATAAGTGGCGAGCATGGAATTGGTTTAGTTCAAAAACCTTATTTGGATATTGTTTTTTCAAAAAAAGAAATTCAAATACAAAAACAAATAAAAAATTTATTTGACCCTAAAAATATCCTAAATCCTGGAAAGATATTTAATTGATTAAATTTGCAGACTATGAAGGCAAATGTTCAAATACCAAAAGGTACACGTGATTTTAGCTCTGATATCATGTTCAGAAGAAATTATATTTTCAATAAGGTAAAAGCTTGTTTTGAACGCTATGGCTATGCTCCCATTGAAACTCCAGCAATGGAAAATATTGAAACATTAACCGGTAAATATGGTGAGGAGGGAGATCGATTAATTTTTAAAGTATTAAACAGTGGTGATTTTTTGTCTAAATCAAAAATCACTGAAAACACAAATTCAAAATCATTATCAAAAGAAATTTCTAGCAAAGCACTAAGGTATGATTTAACTGTTCCCTTTGCCAGATTTGTTGCAACCAATAACAATAATATTTCTTTCCCATTTAAGAGATATCAAATGCAAAATGTTTGGAGAGCTGATAGACCTCAAAGAGGAAGATATAGAGAATTTTATCAATGTGACGCAGATGTTATTGGTTCAAAATCACTTTTGAATGAAATTGAATTAATCCAACTCAGTGATGATATCTTTTCAGATTTAAATATTTCTAATATTGAAATTTTGATTAATAATAGAAAGATTCTTTCAGCAATGATAGAACTCATGGGTGCTTCGAATCTATTTGACAAGTTTGTAATAGTTCTAGACAAAATTGATAAAATAGGTTTTGAGAATGTTAAATCTGAATTAGTAAAAATTGGTGTAAAAAAAGAGAAAATTGATATTTTAAATTCATTCTTAAATGTAAAAGATATTAATCAACTTCCAAAAATTTTGCAAGATTCAAAAATTGGTAATGATGGTTTCAAAGAACTAAGTTATATTTTTAATAGAATTGAGAAAATAGGTCTTAAAAATTCATCGTTAAAGTTTGATATTTCACTTGCTCGAGGACTCAATTACTATACTGGTTCAATTTTTGAAGTTAAGTCTTTGGATGTTAATATTGGAAGTATTGCAGGTGGGGGTAGGTATGATGATTTAACTAGTATTTTTGGATTAAATGACGTTTCAGGGGTTGGAATTTCATTTGGAATTGATAGAATTTTTCTTGTAATGGATGAACTTAAATTATTTCCAAATGATATAGATGTCAGTACTAGAGTTCTTTTTTTAAATTTTGGCGAAATTGAGTCTGATTATTGTTTATCACTGGTAAAGAAGTTAAGAGATAATAAAATTAACACAGAATTATATCCAGCCTCAGATAAAATTAAAAAACAAATGACTTATGCAAATAACAAAGAAGTTGAATTTGTTGTAATGGTTGGTGAGGATGAAATGAATTCTGGGAAATTATCTGTAAAGAATATGAAAACTGGTGATCAAAAAAATATGAGTATGTCTGACTTAATAAATCTAATCAAATAAATGAAAAATTATAAAATTGGTGAGAATAAATTATCAGTTGACATAGTTGAAGAAATAATTTCAAATGATACTGTCATAAGTCTTTCTTCCTCTTCAAAAAAAAAGGTAAAAAGCTCGAACAATTATTTATTAAAAAAAATAAAATCCGATAATAATCCAATTTATGGAATTAATACAGGTTTTGGGTCATTATACAATCACAAAATTTCGAATAATGAGCTTTCAAAACTTCAAAAAAATCTAGTTGTTTCGCATGCATGTGGAGTCGGAGAAGAAGTACCATCTGAATTAGTCAAAATCATTCTTTTATTAAAAATTCAATCTTTATCTTTTGGAAACTCAGGCGTAAATATTAAAACTATACAAAGACTAATAGACATGTATAATAATGATATTCTGCCAATCATTTATGAGCAAGGGAGCTTAGGCGCTTCTGGAGATCTGGCCCCATTAGCTCATATGTCTCTTCCTTTATTAGGATTAGGAGATGTCGAAGTTTCAAATAATCCAAAATATAAAAAGTATGATAGAATAAAATCATCAAAAATTTTAAAAGATATGGGTTGGGATATATTGTCATTAGGCCCAAAGGAGGGTTTGGCATTACTTAATGGTACTCAATTTATGGGTGCATACGGTGTTTGGTGTTTAGTAAAAGCAAAAAAACTATCTTACATAGCAGATTTAATTTCAGCGATTTCTTTGGATGCTTTTGATTGTAGAAAAGATCCATTCGATAGATTGATTCATGTTTTACGTCCTCATAAAGGACAAATTAAAACAGCAAACAATATCAGAGAAATTTTAAAAGGAAGTAAAATTCAAAATCAGAAGAAAAAACATGTTCAAGATCCGTATTCCTTCAGATGTATACCTCAAGTTCACGGGGCATCAAAAGATGCTATAGATCACGTTGAGTCTATTTTTAATATTGAAATCAACTCTGTTACTGATAATCCAAATATTTTTGAAAGTAAAGACAAAATTATTTCCGGTGGAAATTTTCACGGACAAACTCTTGCAATGTCAATGGATTATTTAGCTATTGCTTTGTCTGAACTAGGCTCAATTTCCGAAAGAAGAACATATAATTTAATTTCTGGAGAAAGAGATTTGCCACCATTTTTAATTAAAAATGCAGGTTTAAATTCAGGAATGATGATAACTCAATACACTGCAGCTAGCATTGTAAGTCAAAACAAACAACTATGTACACCATCTTCTGTAGATAGTATTGTGTCTTCAAATGGTCAAGAGGATCATGTCAGCATGGGTGCAAATTCAGCTACTAAATTATTTCAAGTGGTTAATAATCTTGAAAAAATTTTAGCAATCGAACTTATTAATGCCTCACAAGCTATTTCATATCGAAATAAAGTGTCTTCTGAATTTCTTCAAAGCTTCTTACAACTTTTTAGGAAAGAAGTTAATTTATTAGAAAAAGACAGAATTTTAAGTGATGACATTCAAAAGTCTATTTCTTTTCTTAAAAATCTAAAAATTGATAAGGAGCTAATTTAGTCTTTGCCCCTGAAGACATACTCTATAATATTCGATCCCATTTTTAATGCTTTCATCCTTGTTTCAAAACTGTCATTATGTACCTCTTGATCCTCCCAACCATCGCTAAGGTCAGATTCATAAGTGTAAAGACATAACAATCTTCCATTTTCAAAAATTCCTAATGCAAGAGCAGGTTTAGAGTCGTGAATGTGAATTTTGGGAAGACCATTAGGAAATTTATAGCTTTGGTCAAAAATTTTATGATTTGGGCTAATTACTTTTAGTTCTTTTTTTGGGAAAACTTTTTTAATTTCTCTTCTGAAGAACTCATCCATCCCATAATTGTCATCAACGTGTAAAAAACCTCCAGCTAATAAATATTCTCTCAAATTTTTTGCCTCATTATAATCGAAAATTACGTTTCCATGACCTGTCATATGTATGAAAGGATAATTGTAAATTTCTAGACTTCCAACATCAACAATTTCTGGTATTGGTTTTATATTAGTTCCAATATTTTGATTAGTAAATTCAATTAAATTTGGAAGAGCAGTTGGGTTTGCATACCAATCGCCACCGCCATTATATTTCAAAACTGCAATAGAAAATGTGTTTTGTGAAAAAACTAAAAAAGGAAAAAAAACAATTAGGATAATTCTGAATATCATAATTAAAAGAGTAAATATATATTATGAGTTGCTAAAATACCTGCTGTTTCAGTTCTTAGTCTGCTTTCTCCAAGAGTAATTGATTCATAATTATTATTATTTGCAATATCAATTTCATGATCTGAAAAATCACCTTCAGGACCAATTAAAACAGTGTATGATGCATTTATATCTTTATCTATTTTAATTTTTTCTGTTTCTTTACAGTGAGCAATATATTTTTTGCTTTCATTCTTTTGTTTTATAAATTCATCAAACTTAATAGCTTCATTTAATTTAGGAAGATGATATTTTAATGACTGTTTTACTGAAGATATTAAAATTCTATTACATCTCTGAATATTAATTTTCTTTCTTTCAGAATTTTTACAAATTATAGGAGTTATTTCATCAATACCGATTTCAGTTCCCTTTTCTAAAAACCACTCAAATCTGTTGATGTTTTTTGTAGGGGCAATTGCTAAATGTAAATAGTAATTATGTTTTTTTTCTTTCTTTTCTTTTTTTATTATTTCTACCTCTAAATTTTTATTTTTTAAATTAATTATTTTGCCGGTGTATAAAAAACCAGTTCCATCAATAATTTTTATTAAATCGTCTGTTTTTTTTCTTAAAACTTTAGTTAGGTGTATTTTCTCATCAGATGAAAAAAAGGCTTTTTTATCTTCTATTTTTGAGAAAAAAAATTGCACTTTTTAAACTAAATAATTTTAGGAGCGGCATTTAGTATTTCATCATTAGCATGGTCTGAAAATTGAAGAAAATTTTCATTAAATGCACTAGCTAACTTATTTGCTTTTTCATCATATGCGGACTTATCAGTCCATGTATTTTTTGGGCTTAATATCTCAGATGGTACATTAGGGCAGGAGGTTGGCATATTTAATCCAAATACTTTGTGTGTTATGTATTCTACATTATTTAGTTGGTTATTTAACGCTGCAGTAATCATAGCCCTAGTGTATTTTAGGGATATTCTATTTCCCACACCATATTCGCCCCCTGACCATCCTGTATTTATTAACCAAACATCGACACTAAACTCTTTCATTTTTTCACCTAACATTTCAGCATATTTCGTTGGATGCAAGGGCATGAATGGTGCCCCAAAGCAAGCTGAAAAAGTTGTTTGTGGTTCATTTACTCCATCCTCAGTTCCAGCAACTTTTGCAGTATACCCAGAGATGAAATGGTACATAGCCTGACCTGCAGAGAGTTTTGAAATTGGAGGAAGTACACCGAAAGCATCAGCTGTTAAAAAAAAGATATTCTTTGGATTTTGTCCACTGGAAGGGACTGCAATATTATTAATGAAATGAATCGGATAAGAGACTCTAGTATTTTGGGTAATAGATGTGTTTGAATAGTCTACCTTATTAGTGCCTTTAAAAAATTCTATGTTTTCTAACAAAGCTCCTTTTTTTACAGCTGCATATATATCAGGCTCATTTTCTGCAGATAAATCAATACATTTTGCATAACAACCCCCTTCAAAATTAAATACTGAATCTTTGTCCCATCCATGTTCATCATCACCAATTAAATTTCTTTCAGGGTCAGCAGATAAAGTAGTTTTTCCAGTACCTGATAGGCCAAAAAATATTGCTGTATCTCCTGTTTTTCCAGTATTTGCACTGCAATGCATAGAAAGAACTCCTTTGTCTTGAGGAAGAATATAATTCAAAGCAGAAAAAATACCTTTTTTTATTTCACCAGTATAACCAGTTCCACCAATTAAAATAGTCTTTTTGGTAAAGCTTAAAATCGCAAAATTTTCTTGTCTTGTCCCATCAATTTTAGGGTCAGCATAAAGGCCTGGAGCATTTAGAATAAGCCATTCGTGTTTAAAATTATCTAATTCTTCTTCAGTTGGTCTTAAAAACATATTGTAAGCAAATAAGTTGCTCCAAGGATATTCATTAACTACTCTTATGTTAAGTCTGTGTTCTTCACTTGCACAAGCATATGAATCTCTAGCATAAATTTCTTTATTACTTAAGTATGCAATAATTTTTTCATGCAGTTGATTAAATTTTTCCTCTTCGAATGGAACATTTATATCTCCCCACCAAACTGTATTCTCAGTGATTGAATCTTTGACAATAAATCTATCTAAAGGAGATCTTCCAGTAAATTTTCCAGTATTTATTGTTATTGCTCCTTGAGATGTAAGTTTTGCTTGATTTTTGTTAAGTGCATGCTTTTGAAGTTCATCTGAAGATAAATTCCAATGGACTTTTGCATTTGTTATTCCTAAGTCAGTTAGATTATTTTTTGAAGCTCTTTTATCTGTAAAAGACATGTAATAATATTTTATATTGTGTTTTAAGAGCATACAAAGTTATATTTTATAATTAATTATAACATATGTTTACAAATCTTTTTGAGATATTTAATAAAACAATAAATTAGCGAAAAATTTCTATGAAAAATATTCTGATTATTGGGGCTGGTAGATCAGCAAATACACTAATAGATTATCTACTAAAAGAAAGCTCAATTAATAATTGGATAATAACTATAGCTGATTTTAACGCTGAATTAGCAGTAAATGCATCTTCCGGACACAAAAATTCTCGACCTATTTTTTTTGATATTAATAGCACTGTTCAAAGAGAATCTGAAATCAGAAAATCGGACATAGTTGTGTCAATGCTTCCATCAAATATGCATCATATTGTTGCAAAGGACTGTTTAAAATTTAAAAAAGATTTAGTAACAGCATCTTATGTTTCTGATGAAATAAATAATTACCACGATTTAGCTAAAAAAAACAATATTATTTTTCTAAATGAAATAGGTCTTGATCCTGGCATTGATCATATGTCAGCGATGAAAGTTATTGACGAGTTAAAATCAAAGCGGGCTAAAATTATTTCATTTAAATCGTTTTGTGGTGGATTAGTTCACCCACAATCAGACAATAATCCATGGAACTACAAGTTTACATGGAACCCAAGAAATGTGATACTAGCAGGACAGGGTATTTCCAAATTTTTGGAATCAAAAAAAATTAAAAAAATTAATTATGAATCTTTATTTAAAAATATTGAAAAAATAAATGTTTTAGATCAAGGTGAATTCGAAGCCTATGCCAACAGAGATTCATTATCTTACATTTCATCTTATGGACTGGAAAATATTAGTACTATGTTTAGGGGAACTCTGCGCAAAGTAGGATTTTGTGCATCATGGAATATCTTTGTTAAACTTGGATTAACAAGGGATGACTAT
>Ga0160423_10005354_pt1 | contig 10469 bp, 16 predicted proteins | sample CRUFie14St8metaG_FD_108191 | JGI IMG/M metagenome (GOLD analysis project Ga0160423, IMG submission 108191) | Marine microbial communities from the Costa Rica Dome - CRUD Field 142mm St8 metaG | ecosystem: Environmental > Aquatic > Marine > Oceanic > Photic zone | place: Costa Rica: the Eastern... | reverse complement strand
CGGTACAGTTACAAGTGGTATGGCTATGTACGACACAATGCAATACATAAAGCCAGACGTATCTACTATTGTTATGGGACAAGCGGCCAGTATGGGAAGTTTCCTTGCTAATAGTGGTGCTCCTGGTAAGCGATTTATGTTACCTGGTGCTAGGCATATGATACACCAACCATTAGGTGGTGCAAGTGGACAAGCAAGTGATATACAAATTCGTGCAAATGAAATAATCAGGATTAAAAAAGAACTAACAGATGCTTATGTTAGGCATAACACTAAAGGCAAAACATATGAAGAGTTTGAGTCTGCAATGGACAGAGATAACTTCATGACAGCACAAGAAGCCTTGGACTTTGGTTTAGTTGACGAAATAATTACAAGCAGAGATTAATTCTATACTCTTAAAATCCATATTTTTATATGATAAATATAGGTATGGAAATGATAAAAACTTACAATCCTAATTTTTTAACGGTTACAGAATCAGCAACCGAACACCTAGTTACACAAATAGAGAGCCAAAACGGTATTGGCGTATCTTTAGGAGTAAAACCTAGTGGGTGTGCGGGTTTCGAATATGAATGGAATATTGTGCATGAGTTTAATGCAGAAGATTATACAGTAAACAAACTGGGAGATTATTCTATTATTGTAGACGAAGTTTGTACTCCTTACATTTCAGGTAGTATTGTAGACTTACTTGACGAAGGAATAAAAGGTAAAACATTAATAGTACAGTCTCCAAAAGCAGTTAGTAGTTGTGGTTGTGGAGAAAGTATTCAGTTTGCAGACATATGAGTATAGTAAACTTTTTGGTTTATAAGACACAAAACCAAGAACAGACAGAAACAGAACTAGATAAATTAGGATACGCAAAAGTAACTAAACGTAATGATTATGATTGCCATTTCTGGCATCTCAACGAATGTATAATACTAGTTAAAGGAGATCCTGCATATACTGGATTTGCAGGACTAGGATTAGTATGCTCTCAAGAATCTATATCAGTATCTGGTGCTTACTTTGATGACGTATCAACATGGCATATCTGTAACATAAATGGTCTTGAATTATATCTTAATACAGAATTAGGTATAGAAAGTTCTATTACAAATTTTTATACAACTATTAATCAAAAACAAAAAGTACTTTACGGACCTACAAGATTTACAGGTTTAGTTATTAATAATAATTCTATACCTAATTTTGAATTATTTGAGTCATTAGGTTTTAAGAAAACTTTTGGCGATAATCATAATAAACTTTTAAGTTCTAACAACTTTACTATAATGCTAGATAAAACAAATGCAAGAGATAAGCCTACGGTTTATGCAGACACACCAGATATATTTGGCAATATTGCTGTATTGACATTAGCAGGTGTAGACATGAAAAATTATGAGCAAAAGACTTATCCTACTAACTTAGGTTCATGGACACATAAAATTAAAGGTTATAATTGTGCGGCCGATGGTAACCAGGAAAGTTACACAATAGAAAAATTAGTTTTAAATACTCCTAGTTATATGGATATTATTTTAAGACAAAGGAGACGTAAAGTTACAATCTGTGAAACAACACTAGATTATCACTTTGATAGATTAAAATGACAGAACACTTTGACTACTTCGACAAACTACAAGGCTTAAAAGAGCAAGAGTTACGAGATGAAATTACTATGCTAAACACAAAGTTTTATGCATTAGTAAAAGATACACCTATAAGACAGCAACTAGGACACATGTTAGACATGGCAAGAGACCAACTTAATATTGTTGTTGCTCAACGTAACATTAAAGATGAGCCTGAAGTAATGAATATTGGAGAAATGGAACAAAAAGTAGAAACTCCAGATTATACAAAACAAGAATTAGTTACATATTTTAAAAGATTTTATTCTGGAGATAAACCTTCGCAAAGTGAAGGTATAGATAAACCAGTTACAGGCAGTAGAAAAACTACGCCTACATTTATAACACCAGTAGATAGACCTATTAAACGTTCAGGTGGTAAACCTGATGTTGGAAATATACCAGTGTTTGGAGCAAAAAAATGAACATACTCACAGTAAGCAAGACAATACCTTTTAAAGGCATAGTATTAGACGAGCATAGCAAGAATATTAAGGCAGTATTATATGAACTGTCTTTTACATTACGCACAGAACAATCAAGTGATGTAACATATGACCAAGCATACATATATCAAAATATCAGTTTTAGTACAATAAACAGTTTTGTTTACGAACAATTACATCAAACTGTAATGTATGATTTAGAATCTAAAACACAGGCAGAAAACATTTTTAGTCCTTATGATAATAATTTTATGATATTGCCTACTATAAATGAAGCATGTTTAATATCTTGCTTACATGCAAAACTTAATACACTATGTCATGATAGTAGCATAGTAGAAATGGTAAAACTAAAAGAGATGGACGAAACATTATCATATGAAATGTTTTCAGACGATTTACAATACGATTCACTTCCTAATATTAAAACTTGGTTAGGCGAGTTTAGTGTATGGGAAACACCATGGTGGTTTAGGAAAGACTTTAGTACATATGATAACTTTTTACCAAACAAAGAAGAATATGATTTGTTTTTTAAAAACGCAGATAGAGAAAGTATAAATGAAAAAATGGCACTACCTATAAAAGAAATAGAAGGCCAAATTATAGGCGAATTAGCACAAGAGCATTTAGACAAGGATAATCCTGAAGTTTTAGAAAAAGGTAAATTAATTGAAGTAGATTTTGCAAAGAAGAAATTCAAGCCTAAATTAGTACCAAAAGATCCAAAATAACTTGACATACAGACAAATATATCATATAATGTTAATATGAAAAATTATCTGGCGACTGAGCAACAAGGTATAGAATTACTATACAGAGATAATGATATCTACGATGTTGCATTTGAAAATGTAAATCAGTTTAATAAACATTGTGTTGAATTAGACTTGTTGCCTATTAATGATGACGTTCTTATAAGTAAAGACTTTAATATACCTAAACACTATAAAGAACTTGATATAGAAAAATATGTACATGAAAAACTCGTGCAACGTGATCCCGACGAGATAGGGAGAGTAGAAATGGAGTTAGCCATGTACAAAGAACGTGGTTTATATCCTATATTACAACTTTTAGTGTATATAATAGACACTATGAGACAAAATAATTTAGTATGGGGTGTAGGCAGAGGAAGTAGTGTCGCCAGTTATTTACTCTATATTTTGGGTGTACACAAGGTAGATAGCCATAAATATGAATTAGATATCAAGGAATTTTTAAAATAATGGTAAACAGAAGAACTAATAAAGGACAAATTATAGACTTAGATTCTATAATGGCACAACAAAAAGATATACCTGCAATGGGTAATATGGGTGTTGATGCTGAAGGTAATACTTTAGGTCCTGGTGGAGAAATTGTAGAAGGTAGAGACCAAAGGGTTAGAGCATACTACAAAGACAATCCACAAAGCAGTACTGCACAACAAAGTCTCAAAGGAGCACCTCCTAAAGTAGAGGGTAGTGTAGATAAGTCTGCACCTGAAGTTAAAACTGCAAAGACTCAAAAAGAGAATGTTAGAACACAGAAAGTTAAACCAGACACAGAAAAGCAACCAGAACCAGAGGCACCACTAGGTGAGAGTTTTGACGAGCAAGAGCCACTAGGCTATAAAGAAGTAGAACTCCCAAACGGTGACATCGAAATGGTTCCATATTATACCAAGGAGGATGCACCAGATGCCAAGGGTAAGACCAAGGACTGATAACATATTTTGCATTGAAGGAGACTTCGGTGACAAAACAACTGAATCAGGAATCATAGTAAAAGCAACAATAGGAAAATCTGAAGGTGTTACGCCTAGATGGTTTAAAGTTTTTGACGTTGGGCCTGATATAGATTATCTTAAGCCAGGACAATGGGTGTATGTGGAATACGGTCGTTGGACTGAAGGCTTTAAAGTACCACAAGACGATAGATTAGATCCAGATCAAAAAATTTGGAAAGTAGAACCATCTGCATGTATGCTAGTAAGTGATACAGATCCTTCTAGTTCAACATTAAATATTTCAGGTAGTACAATTAGTGCTATTAAGAAGGAAAGAGACTAATGAAACTTCCAGAAGTTAAACATGCTACAGGTGTTACAACTGCAGGACTTACAGGCGTCACTATACTTGCAGGTGTTATATTTGCAGGATTAAGTCCTTGGTGGCTTATATTATCATCACTTTTTATTTTAAGTGCTATAGGACTAGAAGCAGGAACAACAGATGCCGTACATAGAAAAGACAGGTAAAGAAAAAATTAAGGAACAACTTTGGCAATGGGAAGGTGTTATGCACGACCCAAACATAGATGGTTTTAATGGTTGGGGGTGTAAGCAAAAGATATATGAAGTTTATTTTTATGCTAAGGAAATGTTAGACAAAGCACCTAAATATTCTGGTGAAGAAGAATGGTTAGAAGAACAAAGGCTACAACAGGCTGAACGAAAGTTACAAAGATGAAACTTGGAATAATAGGCAAAGGCTTTGTAGGCTCAGCAGTTGCTAATGGTTTTGACAGAGATGTCCAACAGTTTGTGGTGGATCCACTAATAAACGACAACACAATTATTGACCTTGTCAATTATGATCCACCACTTCTTTTTATTTGTGTTCCTACTAATAAACTTCCTAGTCATGATGATGTAGATGTAAGTATTGTAAGAGATGTTCTTAAACAGTTAGTAGGCTTACAATATAAAGGTATATGTGTAATTAAAAGCACAATTACTCCTGATCATTTAACTACAATGAAAAAAGACTTTGGTAAAAATATTAAAATTGTTTACAATCCTGAATTTTTAACTGAAGCAAATAGTTTACATGACTTTATAAATCCTAATATGCAGGTATTAGGAGGTAAATGGAAAGATTGTGAAACAGTAGAAAAGGCATACATACGTCATAGTAGTGTAAGAACAGTACCTACATTTAAAGTAGATCTTATAACTGCTAGTCTTATAAAGTACACAATAAACAGTTGGTTAGCAACCAAAGTTACTTGGTTTAATGAATTACATAATCTACATAAAGTAAGTGGTTCACATAGCAGTTGGAACCAATTTATTGATATGGTTACTAGAGACCCACGTATTGGAGATTCACACATGCAAATTCCTGGTCCAGATAATAAATATGGGTATGGAGGACATTGTTTTCCCAAGGATACTAAAGCATTTTTATATTACAGTAAATTAAAAAAATCTAAATTAAAATTGCTAGAAAAAGCCATGGACTTGAATACAATACACAGGAATGAAAAATAAAACCATATGTAGTGCATTTTGGAAACACGCAAACATACGAAGTGATAACAGGATATTTCCCTGTTGTAGATTTAAATATCCTGTAGGCAAATTCAACGGAGATGTAGGAGAAATACTACACACACCTGTATATCAAGAATTAAGACGTAAGGCACTTGCAGGAGAAGAAATTGCAGGTTGTAAAAAATGTTACGATGAAGAAAAGACAGCAGGTGCAACAAAGCCATTTAGAACCAAAGAGATACTAGCACCCTCAACTAGATTAGAGTTTAATGCTACATATAATTGCAAAGATGTTAATTTAGAATTTTTAGAAGTTGGCTTTGATAATATATGTAATCTAATGTGCGTAATGTGTTCTCCAGAATGGAGTAATAAATGGGGACAAAAATTACATCCTGATTTACCTCCAAAGCAATTAATAAAAGACACAGATAGTTTAGACAATATACCAGACACAATTACAACAGTTTTATTTTTAGGTGGTGAACCTTTAATGACAAGTAGGCATATAAAATTTTTAGAAAAATTTAAAAATCTTCCACAATTAAAAGTTATTTACAATACTAATGGCACTTACAAGATTACAAGTAAAGTTAAAAAACTATTAGACAAATGCAAAGAAGTTTTCTTCTATATTAGTGTAGACGGCATAGGAGAAGTTAATGATAAAGTCAGAGAAGGCAGTAATTGGGAAGATGTAACTTACTTTATATCTCAGGTAAAAAATTACGGATACAAATACCAAATTACATCTTCACTACACAATGAAAACATCAGAGACTTACCTAACCTATATAACTGGGTAATAGAAAACGATCATGACTGGAGAGTTACATTAGTAACGTATCCAGAAAAATTTCAAATTAAGCACTCAACTCTTAATACCAAAAAAAGAATACAAAAGTTTCTTTTAAACAATGATGTCCCCCTCAAAAAAAATATTCTAGAATCACTTGACATTTAATACTTTTACAGTATAATACTAGTATGCAAACTCTTCCTTGTAGCACATGCAAAAAAGAAGTTATATTAACGGAAGTAAAATATTTTACTGCTGATAAAAAACATGTATTCTGCGATGCATATTGCAGTTTTAATTGGTACAAGGATAAAAGCAATAATTCAAAATAGGAGACAACATGTCAAAAGAATATAGTACAACAGCAACACATACTAAAGGAGCAAGAGTAGTATCAGAATATAAAAATGATATGATATTTGAACAACCAAGACAAGGTTTGGTTCAACAGGAGTTTGTTTCTTATGAAAATGTTGAAGCAGGTATGAAAAGAACAACCACTACAAGACGTTATACAGTTAATGGTGGGTATGACGATGTAGAGACAGTTACAATTTTACCTAGGAATAAGTAATGACAGATTCAGAGATGGAAGTTATACTTGATATGATTGATGATATATTTCAAGATCAGATTAAGGAAGGACATCATCCTATTACTGTTGCAAGTGTGGTATTTGCAGTTGCAATAAAACATTTAAAATTAAATCTTGACAAAGAAGATTTTGTTGCTATAATAGATGAAATTAGAAATACTGATGTCGATGAACTAATTGAAATTAGATATGTTGATAGTGACGAAACTAAAAAAAGGACAATACATTGACAGAATATAAAAACATTAAAAAGAAACAATCAGACCAATTAGGGTCTATAGATAAAATACATCCAATGAAACAAGTGGCAGTGATGTCAGTTGTGCAAGTCCTAATGTTATTAGGAATGGGTATTAGCATGTTTTTAATAGGACTTAATTTATGAAAGAATTATGGACAGAGAAATATCGGCCCTCAAGCATAGGTACCTATGTGTTTCGAGATGAGGGTCAACGCCAACAGGTAAGTGGTTGGGTTAAAGAAGGGGCACTACCGCACTTGCTATTTAGTGGTGCCCCTGGTGTAGGAAAGACTACACTAGCGAAAGTTTTGTTACAGGAACTTGAAGTAGATGACATGGACATACTGGAAATAAATGCCAGTAATGAAAACAATGTTGATACTATTAGAAATAAGATAACAAACTTTTCGTCCACAATGCCGTTTGGCGATATTAAGTATGTATTACTTGATGAAGCAGACTATATTACACCAAATGGCCAGGCGGCATTACGTGGTGTTATGGAAATGTATCACACTAGTTGTAGATTTATTTTAACTTGCAATTATCCACAAAGAATTATTCCTGCACTACATAGCAGATGTCAAGGCTTCCATATTGAAAAACTAGACATTAATGAGTTTACAGCCAGGATAGCACAAATAGGTTTAGATGAAGGTGTACAACTAGATTTAGAAACACTAGACACTTATGTACAAGCAAGTTATCCTGATTTGCGTAAATGTATTAACCTGGTGCAACAAAACGTGGTAGACAACGTTCTACAACGTCCACAAGATGGCGATCAAGCACAAAGCGACTGGATGTTAAATGCTATAGAAATGTTTAAAGGCGGAGACTATAAAGGCGCAAGGACACTTATTTGTAGCCAAGCAAGGCCTGAAGAATATGATGACATTTATAAGTTTATGTATAGAAACTTAGATTTATGGGGTACAACAGAGCAACAACAGGACCAAGCAATAGTATTAATTAGGAATGGCATGGCTAAGAGTAGCCTGTGTGCTGATCCTGAAATTAATTTGGCGGCAACACTAATCGAACTTCAGTTAAACGCATCTTAAAAAATATTGTAGGATAAATACGTTTACTATGTGGAATAGTATATCAAATTGGTTTAAAGAATTAGCATATGAAGAATATGAACTTACCGTCTGGTTCAAAGACAAAGAAGAAATTATAGATGGTAGAAAAATACATCCAAGAACAAAAAAAGTATTTAGACTTAAAAATGTAAGCAAAAAAACTCCTACACATATTAAGGGGCAAGAATTAGATGGCAAAAACTTTGAAATAAGAACAGTTGAGCCGTTTGATTATATGCTACGCAAAATTTACTAAAAATGAGTACCTCTTTTGACGGTGCAATCATTTTTGAACTCACCAATCAAAAAAACACCAACGGCTCTTTTACACTTAGGCCTTTAGGCCCTTTTGCATTACATGAAGTATTTGTTGAAAGGGATATACCTAGTACAGTAATTAATTATGTAGACTTTTGGAATCCAGAAGTATTAGCAATGGATATTTTAAATTGGTGTAAAAATAATGACATTAAAAAACCTTTATTATTAGGTAGTGCATTATTTAATGATATGACTTTAGATCCTAGAATGACTTTTGGCATAACAGTTAATATCTTAAAAGAGCATTTGGATTGTACTGTAATATTAGGAGGCCCTAATAACTTTTATGCTTACAACTCCAGGAACGGTAAAACAGATTGTGGCAAGCCTTTAATTAAACCAGATTATATTTTTATTGGTAGAGCATTACATTTGTTTGAAAATTGGATAGATGGAGATGTTGCTATCAACTTTGAGGATTATGATGGACTCAAGGCAATAAAACCTTCCACATCTTCTATATTAGAGAAGCCAATAATATCAGATCTATATGACGACTATTGCTTACAACCTACAGATGTTTTAAATTTTGAAACACGATTAGGCTGTAAATTTAATTGTGCATTTTGTAATTTTGAATTTAGAAATGCAAAAAATATTGAAGACTCGTCTTGTGAAGCATTAGCAAGTTTTTTCCAAAAAGCAAAAACAGAATATGGAATAACACACTTTAGTTGTGTAGATGATACGTTCAACGAAGACGATGTAAAATTAGATAACTTACTTAGTGCAATTAGATACTTAGACTATCAACCTAAAATTTGTGGCTTTACTAGATTTGATTTACTAATGGCAAAGCAACATCAGTTAGAAAAGTTTGACGAGATAGGATTTCATGGACACTTTTTTGGTATCGAAACTTTGCACCCTGTTGCTAGTAAAAACATTAGAAAAAATACTAGAAAGGAACAGGCATATGAATTTTTAAAATATATTAAGGAACATTATCCTCATTGGTATATAATATCCACATACATTATAGGATTACCTGGAGAGCCATTAGAACATGTTATGGAAGTAATGAAACATATTTGTAAAAATAAATTAGTTGATGCAATAAGTATTAACACTTTACATTTAGAGGAACAAAAACATGGTTCTGAACATGCAAGTATGATGGTTAAAAATCCTGAAAAGTTTGGCCTTGATATAACACACGAAGCAGATTATGGTGGGGGAACTGAAATATTTTGGAAACACGAATTTGCGGATAATAAGTCAGCAGATGTCTTTAAACTTCGTGCTAGAAGTTATTGCAGAAAAAACGGACTTGTAGATAAGTCCTGTTGGGATTGGCTTATTGCAGAAGCAGTTCAAGGCTCAGGCATAGAGCCACAGATATCCCATATAACTAATTATATTTTAGAAAAAAGTAATTATTTAAATAATTAGGTATTATATAAACGTAAAACTTCCGTCACTACTTCATGCCTTTCTATGTCTTTATTTGTAAAATTGACTGCTTTTATTAAATTTGATTGTGTCGTCATAAGTCTCTCCATAAAACATTTTAAGCCATTGGTTTCGTAACCTCTGTCATGTTGATCTAAATCTCCTGTTACAATCATTTTACTATTGTTACCTATTCTGGTTAGTAACATTTTCATTTGATTGTCCGTTGCATTTTGCATTTCATCTGCAATAATATAAGAGTTCTTAAAAGTTCGGCCTCTCATATATGCCAATGGTGCAATCTCGATCTTGTTATCGTTTATCATAAATTCTATTTGATCTGGCGTATAGTATTCCTCAAACACATCAAATATAGGCCTAGTCCATGGTGCCATTTTTTCCATTAACGTGCCTGGCAAAAAGCCATGTTGCTCGTCAACTGATACTGCTGGTCTTGTTACCACAAATTTGTCTATTTTGTTTTGTTTTAATGCACGAATACCTGCCAATGTTGATATTAGTGTTTTGCCCGTTCCTGCTGGACCTACTGCAAACACAATGTTGATATTTTTGTCTTCTATTAGTCCAAGTAAATCATCTTGATGAAAATTACGTGGTACAATATTAACATCTTTTTGTCTTTTGCGTAGTAAGGCGCCCCCTTCTATTACTCTCAAATAATTGTCTCCTTTAAATTGTTTTT
>Ga0160423_10005353_pt1 | contig 10469 bp, 8 predicted proteins | sample CRUFie14St8metaG_FD_108191 | JGI IMG/M metagenome (GOLD analysis project Ga0160423, IMG submission 108191) | Marine microbial communities from the Costa Rica Dome - CRUD Field 142mm St8 metaG | ecosystem: Environmental > Aquatic > Marine > Oceanic > Photic zone | place: Costa Rica: the Eastern... | reverse complement strand
GCGGGGATCATCTCGGTCCATGTCGGCATAAATAAAAGCAAGCAGACCGGCGTAGCTCATGCTGCCATAACTGCGCAGAGCGGTGCGTTCCTTGCCGTCTTCTCCTTTGATTTTGATTTGATCGGATTTGGTGTTGGCCGGGAAATAGACGAAACCACCGTCATCATCATCCCGCAGCGCGAAGGCTTCGCCAAGTCGATCGACAGTCGATTCTGAATTTTGAACCAGGCTGACGAATTCAATCGCCGCGTCCCAGTCGAGTTCGAATTCGGATGATTCGTCGTATTCGGTGTCAGCGAGGACTTTCTGCGAATAGTAGAGCGCCTCCATCGCAAAATGGGTATTGGACAAATCGGAGTGCGCGTAGGTACCGCCGTAGCCGATTCCTCCGTCGAACATATTATCAACTTCGCCGGGCTTATCGAAGTCCTGCTGTTGGTTAATGAGTAGGCGACGGGCCTTCGCGATGACAGGGAGGTGCTCTTCCTGCCCGGACTGAGCGAGCGCCATCATGGAAAGCGAGGTGTTGTAGGTGGCGAGGCCCTTACCATAGATGCCTCCGTCCACCTTCACGTTCGAAAGAAGAAACTCATAACCTTTTTCAGCGGAGGACGGCAAAGTCGCCTCTGGATCTCGCTTAGGATTCCCCATGATCGCAGAAATGGGTAGCGCGGTGAGGGCGGGGAGAGTCGGATCACTCCACGAGCCAGTTTCCTGATTCTGCTGCGACTCAAGGTAGGAGGCACCCTTGGCGATTGCCCGTTCGATTTCGAGTTTCAGAGAGACGTCACCGTCAGGGCTGTCGGTGATGCGGTTCTGGGCGCTGAGAGCCGTCACGAGGAATGAGAGAAAGAAGAAGGTGGACAGCAGGAGTTTCATGGTTCGAGGGGGGAGAGAATTTACGAGGAGGCAGGGCGAATGACAAGTTCTCCTTTGGTTCCGATCTCGGGAATGGCGTCAGCATTGGCGCCCCAGCGTTCGTCGATGTCCGCTCCGCCGCGAGTCATGTTGAACATGGCGTTGGGATCCAGATAGATGGCGATAAAGCCACCTTCCGCTTCGGCCATGAACTGGCCTTCATGACGGGTGGAGCCAGTATGGATCCACCCCGGACGGTTGAGGGGCTCCAAGGAATCGCCGTCGAGAATCATTTTCCGGGCAGCGATTTCGACATCTGAGTTATTGGGCTGAAAAAAGAATTCCGTCAACTCGCCGCGCTCGTCACGGGAGCCGCCTTCCTTTTCGAGTAGATGAGGAGGCAGAAGCCCGTTAAAAACATCCCCATGCCCGGCTTTGTATTTGAGTAGCTTCAGGGCGATCTGAAGGTGAAGTGGTGAGATTTCAGTTACCAAGACTGATTCGTGCACTTTGCCCGTCTCGTGTACGAGCAAATATTCCATGGGCCCGCCCTCCCGCATGTTGACCGTCACGGGGATGCGGATTTCACGGGATTTGGAATTGAGGAGAATTTTTCCGATACGATAATTGTTTTCTCCCACCTGCGTCACAAGAGGACGCCCCGGTTTGGCTGCTTCAACCTCCTGTGGGACACCGTAACTTTGGGAGAGCAGTATTAGCCCGACACCTGTCAGGAACTGGATCCAATTTCGCATCGGGTAATGATACGTCAGCTATGAGAGGCTGAAAAGGAGCTTCGATACCGAATCAGGCCTGCCAGAGCAGGATTTCGCGAATTGAAAAACCTGAAACCACGTCTTGCAGCCGTCGAATCCATGAATACATTCCCTACCCGCCGTTCGCGGCGAGCTAAGGGGCCAACTTAGCTCAGTTGGTAGAGCAGCTGATTTGTAATCAGCCGGTCGTCGGTTCGAGTCCGACAGTTGGCTTTCTTATTTTCTAAACCATCCTTTCGGACGAGAACCGACGCAGGAGGTTCGCGTGCCCCTGACCGCGAAGCGGTTCACGAAATCAGCGCGATGCGCTGGACTCTGCACAAGAGGGCGCGAAGCGACCGATTAATCCGACAGTTGGCGGAGTATCTCGCCTGATTGCCCTTTCCAGTGATGGAGATTCGTCCTCTGCTCCTCGCTTATGCCAAGGACTCTGAGCCGATTTGAATCAGCGGATCTAAGAGTTTCGACGAGTGTATCATTTCCTCTGGGAAGTATTCTTCGACCTCCTCCAGTAGCCCCGCCACTATGGGAAGCGTCAGTTCGTTCTTCTCCGTTTCGAACATCCCCACCAGAAGTTTCTTCTGCGTCGGCCCCAATTTTTCCAATCTTTCCTTGGGCCATGCCTTGTCGAGCATCTCTGACAATTGTTGTTTCTCTTCCAATTCCGTCATGGGACATGAATGCCACGGGTGGGAGTCCTTGTCTAGACTCATGCCACCCTTGGGTTTGTCATACCTGCGTCCGTGCCTGGTGCTTCTTGTTTAACTCAGCATCAATTGATGTGTCTCCATCATCGCGATACAGAGGGTCGAAGTCATAGGACTCGTCAACCTTCCATCCGAATCAACCGTAGAGCGCAGGCAGAAGCCCATCAGGTTTTGCGCTTCGGCAATTTTTATCTGCGAGGCAGCTCTCAGCCCCGTTCGATATAATATTCATCAACCCAGTCGGCGGGATCATTCCACTCATCGTTTTCATCCCATCGATCTTCACCAGGGTAGCGGTCGTAGGCTTCCTGAAGCAGACGGGTGAAGTAGGCCTTCGGCACAATATCCGGGGCCCAATTTATGATTTCGCAGCCAAAAAACTGCAGCGGGCTATATTTAAGTTCAGCGAGGAGTGCCGAGAGGAAAGTCTGGATCTTTTCGGGAGTGACTTGTTTGACGCATTTGAGAGTTCCGTTACCTCCCGCATCCTCTGCCCAGTAGATAGCGGCGGAGCCGTTTTCAGGATCTTCAAAGAAACCAAGGCACTCCCGCTCGCTGGCCATAAAGCCGGATCGCAATAGGGTGAAAAGATGACGGTGAGTCATCCCCTGACAAGCCGGCAACTCTTCTTCGCAGGCCTCGGCTGCTTCGTTGATGTCATCCAATTTAACTTCGGTTTTGTCGAGATGAAAGGAGTGAAGAAATTCGGAATTCATGGTCAGGTGTTGCAACGAGTTACTTTGTTTCTCACAGTCTTATGGTGCGGTTTGCGATGGGAAGGTCGGCTATAGTGAGGAGGAATCCTTTTAATTTGGCTGAGTTTTGCCGGTGATTCGGCCTTTCAAGCGCAAATAGAGCCATGCCAAAGCCAATATTTTTCGGGTGACTTGGCAGACTAGTTTCTCGTGTTCAGCCATGAGATTTCCAAGGAACGAACGTTTTTTTATCCACCAGCCTCCAGTAACGTGCGAAATGCGGGATGGTTGCAAGAGGTGACTGGAGTCCCCTAGCGAATTCTTGATTCCCTTCAAGATCAAGGTGGATCAACTTACACCTAATCTCCAGAAGAAATCTTCCTTTCCATTCTCCCGTTCGACTGCAAGAGTTTCGATCGTCACTGGAAATTACTGAAGGCAAGCCTCACGCTCCGGAGCCGCTTTGAGAGGATGCCAAGCGGGGCTTTGTTGACAGAGAATCTTGAATCTGGAGAAGGATTGCGTGAGGCAAGGTGAATGCAGAGACTAGGAGGAGATAGCTCGCCGTTAAACTGGCTCCAGTTGCTTCCGGAGCATTCACCGAATAAAGCTGATACCAGATTGGGATGAGTAGTAGCGAGATCCCCGCGACAATGGCCCATCGAGTGGGCCTCAAAAAAAGATCTCCTTCGACGGAGAAACGTTCGTAGAGGTAGCGCCAACTGTGCACGGCAATAAAGTAGGACACCAAGAAAAGGCTCGCGGGCAGGATGGCGGCAAGGGAAGCTAGGAGAGCGGCCTCACCCAATGAGATCAAGCGGCGGTTTCGTAAGTGAAGAAAACTTTCCAAGGATAAGGCGACGATACCGGCGGCCAGAAAGAGTGGTTGCCATTGTTTTTCGAACAGAAACGGTTGAGGAGAAGATTGCAAAACCATCGACTCCATGATCAGGCTTGCTCCCTGAAAGTCGGTTGCAATGGGTAGTGAGACGATCCAAGTGCCACGCAATAGTCCGAGGCAAACTCGCCGAAAATTCATTTTTGGTTCGATCCAGTAAGAATCAGCGATCCCCCAGTGCCAAGCGGTTAGGGAGAGAAACAGGAAAAGCGAAAAGACAGGGAACCGCTGCCACAGGCAGAGGTAGGCCACCACAATAAGAAGATAGAGGGCGATTTTAAGCCCAGTGGTGAGGGAGTTTTTGCTTTGGTCTTGGAGCCTCCAAACGTCATAAGCTCCATGTGGCATCCCGATCAGTGCGAACGAGGCAATCCAGAGCCAATGGGATTCGACCCCCAAAGCAAAGGACAAAATAATCCCGGCCAGCAGAGCGGCCGGGATTATAAGTGTTCCGTTTTTTTTAGTTTTTAAAGTAGACGCTCCCATTCGTATGAAGGGAAGAGCTCTTCCACTTAATTAGAGCTCGTTAGTCTCAGCGTCCATTTCTGCGAGGCCCTGAGCCCCTGCGAAACAAACCAGGCCAAAACCAACCTTGTTGATGACGTCGGCGACGTTGTAGCAGATTTCACGAATGCTCTCGCCTTCTGCACCTCCGAGGCTCATGAGGAAACCAATCGGGTAAATGCTCCAGCCAACGAGAATAAAAAGTCTCATAATGTTGGCAGAACGAGCGATCGGCGCGGGAGCTTCTTTGATCCGCTGCGAAACCGTGGTGTAGAGGGTGAAAACGATGAATCCCCAAGCGCCACAGCTGATCAGGTAGTTGATCCACCAAGCGCTTGTTCCAACAGCACTTTCTTCGGCAACCCAGGCGAATACGAGCATGACAACTGATGCTCCGACGAGGTTTCGCATGATACCTTTACCCTTCTGGCCAAGGCGAAGGAGTAGTGGGAACTCAAGAACCAGGAGAGGTACGGTAATAAACCAATCAATGTATCGGTAGGCGGTGGGGAAGGCTGATAATTCCTTGCCCTCGATGCGTTCTCCGTTTGCATTGAAAAGGCTGGCAACGCCTTCAACGTAGATTCCAGACATTTTGACGTAGTGGAAACAGGCCACTGCGCAGATGATGCCTGCAACCACATTAACGGATTGGTAGGCTTTGGGTAGTTTTGGGATCGTCAACCAGAAGAAGACGGCTCCAGCTCCCATGGCTACGATGCCGACCCAGAACAGGTACATCGTGATTCCTTCGATTGATAAGCCCGCTTCTAGGGCTCGCATTGTTTCACTCATATTATTATTAGTGTTGGGTTTTTTGATGACGCTCCGAGGAAGCATCCCTCTAGCTGACGTTTCACCGTCAGAGAGATAACCAAAACAAAGCGACGCAATGATTACGACGGCAGACTGCCGAAGAGTCAAACAATCTTTTACCCCCCCCAATAACGCTATTTTGCGACAATAGCTCCGGGGTGTATTTACATTCTAATAGGTCGCAAAAGAGGATAAAACTGGGGTTTTCCACGTAAACGGGTAATTTTTCGTCGTTTAGCTACCCTCAGGGAGTGATTCAATGGAAATGCTTAACCAAGACCAATACGGAGTTATGATGCTTGGATGCGTTTGTCTGGCTCCGGCGCTTACTTAACCTCGATCGATTCTGGTTGTGAGTAGTTCCATTCCTTGAGAGCGAAACCCCACTCATCATGAATTCGATCCACCTGAGCTCTCGACAGTTGGTATTGATTTCTACGGTAATTTTGATTTCTCTGAGCGTAATGGCTTATTGCTTTTAAAGCTTTGTCTTTTGATGTGAAACCGAAGTGATCAAAGAAGCGTCCGATTTCTCCGACGGGGTCAGAGACGATTTTTTCATAGGAAGTTTCGATGAGGCGCTCCCCGACAATCTCGCGCTGAGCAAGATAATTTTCCATGATCCGACGGTATTTGTAGAACACCATGTCTTCGAGGTCGATGTTATGAAATTCCTGCCAGGCAAAGGCATTAAAGAGACGAGGGTAATGGTGTAGCATTGATGCAAACACCTCGAATGGGTTTCTCACAATATGGATGAAGCGAACGCCTTCAAACAAGCGGTTGAGCATTTCGATTCGGGCGGTGGAAGCCGGATTTTTAAGCAGGAGAGGCTTATTCTTTCCCGCGATGGAAAGTTTGCGCAGGAGGAGTTGGTAGGCTTCTTCGAATTTGAACCGATCCTCATCGGAGACCCCATCCATAAGAATCGAGCGATCGAAGTGCGATTTCATCTCCTGAGGATAGTAAAAAACGTTGTAATAGCAGAGCGGGTTTAGGTTGCCTAATGCCATTTCCTCCTCTTGAGGTTCCTTCACGCCCATTTTAACTGCGTCCATCCCCCGATCCTCCGGAACCGCGAACGACATAGCGGCACGACCAATAAAACGAGTTGGGTTGAGAAGGTTGTGGGGCATTGCGGTCTGCCCGAAGTCAATGGTCGCGAATTGGCGGGGCGAAGAAACCAGATTATGAAGGTGGGTCGTTCCGCTGCGCCAGTGACCTATCAGGAAAGTGGGCGGGTGAGGCAGTTGGTAATTCTTTACTTTTTTGGAGAAAATGAGCCTTTCCATCTTTGTGAAAGGGTGCCGTGCAATGACGGCGAGGCGGCTTTTCGCGCGCTGTGATGCTGTCCTCTGGGTAAAATTACCATGCGAAGAAAGGTGAGCCTGAAAGTTCTCCCAATCGCAACCCGCAAGTGGGTGTAGGAGGGGCGGAGGTTCCTCCATGGCTCGCTCGATGGTCCAGCGGATTTTCATAAGGTGTTAACGTTCCGTCTGGATCCTGTTTTGTGAATGTTCGTTTTGCCAGAGTAGGCAAGCTGGCAGGTAAACTGTCTTATTCACTGGGTGTCTGCGACGGCTTTTCCGATTGTCCGTTATTACATCGGTTCATGGCTTCGTCTAGGAGTTTGCCGGTAGCAGCCGCGTGTTCGCGGATGTAAGAGTCGTGGTCGCTGGGCACATGGAGTATTTCGCAGGCGCCTAGCAACGACTGGTTCCAACCAAGATCCTCCGACATTGATGATTTTGACGCTTCGGAAACAATGACACTGGTTGGAAGCCGTGCGTTCGGAGGAACGTAGTCGCACGGAAACTGCCGAAGCGATCTTTTGGAGTTTAATTGCGACGATTGAACCTAGTGGTGAAGCTAGTGAAGTGCGGACGAGAAAGGTCGCTGGCAATGGTGTGCGCAACCATCCCGGTGAACCCTCTGACTTTTACCCTTTGACTTCCATTGAAACGATTCTTGATCTTAGCTTTGCCACCAATCGTCCTAACCTTCACTTTGTGTTGTTTTACTTTTACCTTTTTTACGAGGGGATCTTGGTAGGCGTCGGCGCTAAGCGGTAGACCAATTGATAGGCCGAGAAGGGCTGTGATGGCGGCAAGTCTCACAAATGAACTGCTTTTTTGTTTTGGGAGCAAGGATTTCATGAATTGGTTGTATGTTAGTCTCACTGCGGATGCTGAGCGATCAGGTCTTTTTGAAGGACGATTATGTCTACTTGGTTATTCACAAAAATATTTTGTATGCGTCTCGAGATCTTTGTAGTTTGCCTGTGGAAAGCCTTCATCGCGTTGCCCCGAATGAAAGGGCCACAGAAGATGATATGATTTCTAGACTTATGAGCGCCCCTGCAGGCCAAATCCCATGTGCGCTCCTAAATAGGCTTATGACGGCGACTTGTGGCAGTGTTATTGTTAGGAAAAAGAATTTATCCTGTTCAGGAAAATCGTTTTTCTGTATCAGAATCAATAATCCTTTGCCTGATAATGCAGAACTCCCTTGGTTCAGGAACCCGGGGAGCAGAAGTTTTTGTCTTTGTTTGCTTGGATTTCGCCTGTCCCTGAAGCAACGGTGGTTTTGAGACCGAATTTTTATAGGTAGTAAATCGGGCAATCGCAAGCCCGCTGAACAGTTCCGATGGAAGTAACAAAGAAGCATAAAGCGATAACGCAAAACGGTAGCTATCCGACCTTATTAGGTGGGGTCAGGATTTTAGTCTTGTCGTTTTTCTTCGGACTAATTTTTGTTTGTGGTCGAGGCTTTGGTGGCGATCATTCTGTCACCTCGTCTTTAGGTAAACTGACAGAGCCTCTGGCATCCACCATTAACTTTTCGACCTTTAACCCCGGGGAAGGTGAAAGCACCAAGCAGAATCTTGGAGAGATTCTCTCGCTTTTTGATCAGTTTCTTAAAGCTCAGCAGATTTCCCCGGATGGCACGCCGGAGGACTTAGACAGGCTCTACGCTTTGATTAGCCGAGACTTCATTTTTTCGACTGCCCGGGAAGATTTTTATGATGATCTCTATGACGAAATCGATGACAAGTCAGATAAGTTAGCGGAAAAACTCGAAGACTGGGAGGATGATCAGCGGGATGCTGACAAGACAGGCGAAGCTCGTAAAAATGAAAAACAAAAGCCTGACCTCGGAGCTTATCTTGGTTTGAGGACTCAAGCTGAGCCTCTCAAGGCTCAGCGTAATCAGTATCGACAATACGTCGCTTTCGAAAAGCCAACCTTAACCTTACTCAACGAGGCGCGTCGCTATCCGGAAAACCTGCGTCTCCGGCAGGAAGCCTGCAATGTGGCGATCCGGAATCTATATTCGCTCTTTGCTGACCAGTTTCTCGGAAAAAAAGATTTCGACCCGAATGAACGCAATCGTCGAGAGAAGAGTCTTGTTATCAAAGCCTTTCTGTTCAAGGCGCAACGCAACCGAACAAGGTTTTACGATGATCGTGAAAGAGGAGTTCTTGTGGGACGGTGGGCTGCAAAGCGAGAGGCTACCAACCTTGTCGACCCGAGTCGATCAGATCGTTTTGTTGGTCCTGAGATCTTAGCAAAACTTTCTCACGAGGAGGTATCGCGGCTCGACATTTCGCCGACTAACCCTATGTGGCACACTCATGAAGTGATGAGTAAGCGTCCAGATACTTGGTCCGAAATTGAACGGTTTGTGGAGAAAAAGGTGACTCAAGAACTTCTCAGTAAAAAAAGCTTTCGAAAGGATTATCCCGATTTTAGCTACAGCCTCAGTGCCGCTCGGCGCGTCTTATTCTGGGATGATATTAAAGTTACAGCGACTTCACCCAAGGCAGACGTGCGTGACTCATTCGACCAAGAGTGGAAGATAAAATGGGGCGAGGAGTCCGTCGTCGAACCTGTTGCTAATCGTTTGCGCCTGCTCGCGGGATCCCGCTTTTCTGATCTCTGCTACGCGGATATTTGCGGTAGCTCACACCTGCTTATTCTCCCCTCTGCATTGCAACGTTCAATGAACCCCAATAAGGTGATGCCCCTCACAAAAAGTGAGTTTCTTAGAGAGATGAGTGCTTCCCGCTATAATTTTAACGCGGAGCCCTTTATTCACTCTTCAGGGGTCATCACTGAAAGTAATGCTGACGAAATTTTGGCCGGGCTTCCACTGGAAGCAATGAAGCCTTTTCGGAAAAAGCGGTTAATTGGTCGCACTTGGATTCGCTTCCGTGAATCGATGGTTGAGGCAAAGCATGACGTCATCAATTCCGGTGGTCCCGTTTCTACGGACTCAGCAGTGGCAGCTCGCGATCGTGCTCTCAGGCAGGCGATGGTAGTTTCCTTTTGGACAGCAGATGTGGACGTTAAAGAAGATAATCATCGCGCTGTTTGGGTGAGAGATTTCGGCGGATATCCCGGTGATCAATACTTGGAGTATTTCCATGATCCGGGCAGTTCTCTGGGCGGCTTGCGGCGCTCAGGAGAGGTGAATAAACTCCACTATCGATCTGGCACCGGAGGGTTTCTTTGGGCTGATGCAAGTGGGATGTCTGTCTACTCTAATTCATTTCAGTTATATCGCCCCGAGGCCTGGGACTTCACTACTTTTGCCGACCAACTTTCTGGGGTCCGACATATAGCTCGCATCTCAAAAGCTGAGATCCGTGAAGCAGTATCTCACGGCGGTATGCCGGATTTTTATCAGGACAGCCTTGCATGGCGTCTGATTAAGCGCCGCGATCTTCTCGCGAAGGTTTACAACGTTGCTTTACGTGACGACCGTGCTGGCGAAGCCCCCACCGTTGCGGTTCCTCTAAGCTCCCGTTCGGAGCGTGCCGCCGCCGCCGCCACCTATCAAGTTCCGCTTTCGGAGATCGAGAAAGACCTAGTGCGGACAGGGAACTTGGATGCTTTTCATCTCAGTGGTGATACAAAAGAAACCTTTATTGATATTCTCGCCCACAAGGCAACCATTCGCCCCTGTGAGAAAACGGTTTTATCGGGTATTATTCGCGACTATCGGCATCCTTCAGGCTTTGTTATGCGAATGAACCGCTTCAACGATGGAGAGCCGTACCGAAGCAGAAGATACAAATCGTCAAAATGAAAAGTAATCCTGAAGAAAGCTTACACAAAGACTCTCGATCTCCTGAAGATTTGTTGAGCCCAGAAACGAGAGCTAAAAAAATGAAAAAGCTCGGCTCAAACCGGGGCGTTGAGACAATGTTCCG
>Ga0160423_10005352_pt1 | contig 10469 bp, 10 predicted proteins | sample CRUFie14St8metaG_FD_108191 | JGI IMG/M metagenome (GOLD analysis project Ga0160423, IMG submission 108191) | Marine microbial communities from the Costa Rica Dome - CRUD Field 142mm St8 metaG | ecosystem: Environmental > Aquatic > Marine > Oceanic > Photic zone | place: Costa Rica: the Eastern... | reverse complement strand
GGCGATAGGCACCCTAAAATTGAAGAGGGAGTCTCTATTTTTGCATCAAGCACGATATTAGGAAATGTAACAGTTGGTAAAAATTCTGTTGTTGCCGCTGGAAGTTTAGTCCTTGAAGATGTTGAGAATGATTCTACAGTAGCAGGAATTCCTGCAAAAAAAATTAAATAGAACTTAAAATTTCTTTTTCTTCATCATTCATTTCAGAATCAATCTTTTCAAATAATACAGATGATAAATATCTTTCTGCAGTATCTGCTAGCATACATAATATATTTGCTCCATCTGCTGCCTCCTCAGCGATTTTCATTGCGACTGCAAATGTTGATCCTCCAGATATACCAGTAATTATTCCTTCATTTCTAGCTAATTTATGGGACCAGTAAATCCCATCCTCGCCTGAAACAGGTATATTCATATCAAAATAATTTTTATCAATTGATTCTTGTAAAACCAAAGGTATAAAGTCAGGCGTCCAGCCTTGAATTGGATGGGGGTTCCATGAATCATGTCCGCTTGCAGGCGAACCATCTTGATTTCTTTTTTGTGCTATCAAACTATTTACTAATTGAGCATTGTCAGGCTCAGTGATAACAAGTTTTGTTTCAGGGGATTGTTCTTTTAAAACACGTGAGACTCCGCTAAAAGTTCCACCTGTTCCATAACCTGATACCCAATAATCTAATCCTAATTCTTTAAAGTCATTCAAAATTTCAATAGCAGTTGTTTTTTCATGAATATCTGCATTTGCATCATTTTCAAACTGTCTGGCATAAAACCATTTATTTTTATCACATAACTTTTTAGCAAGGTTATATGCAGCAGTTGTTCCCTCAGATGCTGGGGTTAAAAGAACTTTAGCACCAAGAAATCGCATTAATTTTCTTCTTTCAACTGAGGTGCTATCAGGCATTGTCATAACACATGGATAACCTTTGCTTGCGCATACCATCGCCAATCCAATTCCAGTATTCCCACTCGTGGCTTCAACTACAGTTTGATTTGGCTCTAATAGTCCTTCCTTTTCAGCTTTTTCAATTATATTCAAAGCCAATCTATCCTTTACTGAGCCACCAGGATTAAAGTATTCAGCTTTAACAAAAAGGTTTATATTTTTAGGAGCAATATTTTTAATTTTTATAATTGGTGTATTACCAATTGAGCTTAATAGGTCTTTATAAATCATGATAAATGGCTTACTTAACTTTCAAAATTTCTTTTGCTTTAAATATTATAATTTAAATTAAAATTTCGTTTTAACTAGTTATTTTATTATAGTTTTTCTGGTTCTGTCTCTTGAGAAGATAATGGAATAGCTTCTCTTATTTTATTAGCGCTATCAATCAAGCATACTTCAGATGATGCAAGTGGGCCTGATTTAAAGTAGTTTGTATTCATGCCTTCTTGAACAAGATTAATTAATTTCGTATCTTCGTTATTAACTTGTCTATTAATTCTCCAATTTAGATATTGAGCAGCTTTAGTCTCTCTTCTATCATCAGGAAGAGCATATGCAATTTCCCTGATCATTGTTGTTTTTGCGTCTATAGGTATGAATTGCATGAAATCCATTTGTTCAGGATATATATCAAATGCAAGATTTGGCCAAAGCCTGTAATAAACCCAGTATCTTTGTTTGTTTTTTGGAAGATGGTCCATGTAAGGCAAGTATTTATGATAAAGTTTGTTTGAAAGATTATTTTCACGTGAATTTTTTCCATCTCCCCACATTTTATGAATGTATCCATTATTGGGGGATACTTCAACGCCATAGCTTTTGCCTACTAGTCCAGATAATCCAGGATGAGCAACAGGAATATGAAGCGCATCAACATAGTTATCAGCAATCTGCTTCCAGTTAACATTCCTTGGTCTCATCGTTATTCTTCCTAGCGGCTCCATTTCATTGAGTTTGTATTGGCTGATTTCATCAAGGTATGGAGCAAATTGACTATTAACAGTTGGAACATCTGACTCAATTAATTTTACAAAAATAAAACCTTGAAAAATTTCCATTTCAACACTTTTTAATTTGTGCTCATTTTTTTTGAAATCAATAAATTGATTTTCGTAAGGTACTTTAATGAGGTTGCCATTAAAATCATATCCCCATGCATGATAGGGACATGTTATTTTTCCTTTGCAGGTTCCAGATGTTTCATCTATAAGTTTAGTTCCTCTATGAGAGCAGAAGTTATGAAAAGCCCTTACATTTTTATCTTCACCTCTAATAACAAATACTCTTTCATTAAAAATCTCAAATGTAAAATAATCTCCAGCTTTAGGTATGTTAGAAATATGACAAACCAATTGCCAATTTTTAAGAATTAACTCAGTTTTTTCGAGTTCAAAAAATGCCTCACTTGTATAAGTCCATCCTGGCAAACTTTTATATATTTTTTCCATACGTTAGTTTCTTATTAACGGTCTTGTTAGGCAAGTAGGCCCACCTTCACCTTTTCGACTAATTTCATCGCCTTTATAAAAACGAATTTTGCATCCAATCTTCTCAAGTTTATCTTTAATTTCAGGTAAATTTTCAAGCATGATAATTGATCTTGGAGCTGTTGCCAAAATGTTACACCCCATTAATGGATATTCAGCTTCACTCACTTCAACAAATTCTATTCCCAATTTAGTGAGCCAGTTTAAAAATGTTTCAGGCATAAAAGGCTTATAGATAACTGCAAGATCTTTATCTAATGGTGAAATTATCGACATTAAATGCAAGACATCATCTGGATGATCTGGGTCAGGCAAATTTACAATATGTAGATCTATTTCTGGACCTAAAATTTCTTTGAGTTGACGAATTCCTTCAGAATTAGTTCTTGGTCCTAAACCAACTGCAGCATTTTTATTATCTATCCAGATAAAATCACCGCCTTCAAGCGTCCCAGGTGATTTTATTTGTCCTGCAATTTTATACCCATTATCTGCAAGAGTTTTAAAATTCTCCTCTGCTTCAGGCGTTCTGGATGATCTTCCCATATTACATAGAATCAAACCTGAGTCACATACCACAATACTATCTCTGGTATAAATACTATCTAAAGTTAACTTATCTGATGAGGGGAGGTCAATGATCTTGATTTCATCTTCTTCAAGCAAACTCCTAAAATAATTGTATTCAATAATTGCTTTTTTTAGATCTGGTTTTGCATGAAATCTAAGTGGTGCCCATTCATTTGTAATTTTTTCATCATTAACAAAGCTTGAAAGTGGAGACCTAATTGCAACCTCACTTATTTTAGAGTATTCATTTAATAGGTTCATAATTCTGTTTTAAAAAGATATATAGGTGTTCCAATGAAAATTAGAATAATTGAATACATAATCATCTCTATGCCTGCTCCCCAAATAGCAAAAATTGCATAAAAAAAGGTCCCAAATGATATCAAAAAAGCATACTTTTTTTGCTGACTTTTTTTATTTGTATGCACAAATTTTAATTCAGCTATAGCACAAAATGCATAGGCTATTAAAGTGGATAATGTTGAGAGCATGGCCATAAAAACAAAAGCATTTATGATGCCTTTTGTATAATTCAACATTAATAGAATACTTACAAATGTACCTGATAACAGATATGTAAATATAGGTGTGCCAGATTTTGTTAGAGATATAAATTTAGCTGGAAGTAAGCCATCTCTTGCTGCTGCTAAACTTAAGTTACCTGCTGTAAGTGTGTTTGCATTTAATGAGCCCAAAGTAGAAACAAGTGCTCCAATAGTAATTAGTGTGCCGCCTGTAGATCCTAAAATTTTGCTAGCAGCTAAAGCAAATGGGGCAGTTGAATCTATGAGTTCTTTTGCTGGAACAATCAATGCAATCGCAAAGCTTACTAGGATATAAAGAGTCAAAATTGTTAAAACAGATGCTATTAAAACTTTTGGGATAGTTTCTTGAGGATTAATTACATTATCTGCAGGAACTGTTGCAGTTTCAATTCCAATGAATGACCACATGACTAAGGTCGTGACAGTACCAAGCAATGAAAGAGGGTGAAGGTTGGTTGGATTTAACTCCGGCAAGTTACTGACTGTTAAATTTGACGCGCCAAGAAAAATAATTAATAGAAGAGGTAATAATTTCAATAGAGTTGAAATTAGCTGAAATCTACTACTGTTTTCTATGCTTTTAATATTTAGAAGTACAACAGCCCAAACTAACAACAGTGAGACAATCAAAGAAAGAATTGGCGAATCGCTAATCTTTGGAATAAAAAAACCTAAATAGCCAACAAAAGCGATTGATATTCCCGCAATTGCAGAAACACATGCAATCCAATAAGTCCAGGCAATTATGAAACCAGAAAAACTTCCCAGTGCTTCATTGACATAAACATAAGGACCTCCAGTCTTTGGCATTCTTATTACCAGTTGAGCCATCGTTAGGGCAACTAAGATTGATCCTAGTCCTGCTATAAGCCAACCAAAGAAACCAAGCATCCCGTAGGGTGCTAAAATTGTAGGCATCATAAAAATCCCTGAGCCAATAGCGCAGCCAACTGCTATGGACCAGCCCCTCCAAAATCCAATAACTCTATGTTGATTAGAATTCATCAAATGATAATACACCTAAAAAATAAGGTTTTTTAATAATATGAAGTTCTCATCAAGACACGATGAGTAATAAGAGAATTTAGATAAAGCGATTTAAGATTTTTTTGCCATCATTATTACTAATTTATATAAGATCGGCGCCATGATTAACCATGGTAATTGTGTCTGAAACATAACGCTCCTTTCATTGAACTCAAACAGCAGTGGATTAAAGTATTGGCCAGTTGGTGCGAAGGGAGCCCATGAAAGTATTTTCCCCTCTGACAATTGATCATGATATAAAAAAAGTTCTACAAAGAGATTTTGTGTAATGCACCATAAAAGTAGGATACTAAATGCAGACCAGTTCCATTGCTCAAATATCAATGAATTTTTATCACTCCATTTCCACATTAACCACAAACCTACAAAAGAGATCGTTCCAGCATCTGCCATTGAATTTAATAGCCAATTTATATGAATGGGAATCCATTCATTTAAAACGCTGGATCTCCTTAAATTAACTGGATCTCCATCAATCCACCCATATGTGAACCAGAGCTCCCAACCCAATGAGCACATAATGAACATACCAGCATATAAGGATGGAACCCATTTTGGGATTTTATCCTTGTGATAAAAGTAAATAACTAGAGGAACAAGAGCACTAACATAAACAATTAATATTACTCTTAGTTCCTCTAGCGTCATTAATTAAATTTGACGTCTTAAGTATATTTGTTTTGGGCCATCTTGAGAGATTAATTCCCAGCCTTCTTTCCCAAGTTTATTTAACTCAATTCTAGACATCTCATATTTCCAATGTACAGCATCTTTATGTTCAATCTTAAATGCTTCAGTCTCTTCGTTTGAGTAACCCATAGCTGTTGAATTGCTATGATCGACAATTTTATATTCCCATTTTGTCATTTTTTCATCTCCTGCCGGTTGGCAATAAGATGCGTTCCTTCAGTATCATTACTTACTTCCGTCCTATGAAAGGATGAACGATAAGATAATTTTCACAAATTATGTTCATCGGTGTCAAATTTGAAATGATATTTCATCAAATATGATGGTTATCTGTTACATTTACTTATTTCTAAAAGTCTTTAAAATGCCTTACCTTAAGGAATGGAGAGATGGCAGAGCGGTTGAATGCACTGGTCTTGAAAACCAGCAAACCTTCGCGGGTTTCCAGGGTTCGAATCCCTGTCTCTCCGCCAGTTTTTAGTTGCTCAAACTAGAATAGAGTAATGTTTTAAGTTCCTCTCGAAGTGGATATTTATCCGATGGCATGTACTGCGTCATCATTGTAGCTGTAACATTATTTTTTTTATCCACCCAGAAAATTGTGCTAGCAGCACCACCCCAAAAAAATTCTCCCTTTGAAGAATAAGTTCCAGCAACACCAGGATTCATAATAGTTCCAACTGTTAATCCGAAACCAACACCTTCTAATCCAAAAGCAGATCCATCTTTTAGAATTTCATCTGAGAGATGATTATTTGACATCAAATTTACAGATGCTTCACTGAGGATTCTGACACCATTTAAAATACCACCATTTAAAAGCATCTCAGCAAATTTACTATAATCATCTATATTCGAGACTAGACCTGAACCACCATCATAAAGTTTTGAGGAATTTGTAAGATATGGCGACTTATCAAAGGCGTCTATTGGTCTAAGTTCTTTGGAAAACATAAGCTCAGCTTGATTTAAACCAGAAGGAGCAACAATTTCTCCATCTCTCGAAAATGCTCCTGAGGTATAAAGTGTTGTAAATGAATCCTTATCACTTTCATTTACTGAAAAGCCAATACTTTCAAGTCCCAATGGATCAAATATATTTTTTTGAAGATACTCAGCAAATGTCATTTTTGAAATCACTTCAACCACGCATCCCAAAATATCCATATTAATTCCATATGACCATTTTTCTCCTGGATTATGAAGGAGAGGTACAGAGGCTGCAGCAGTAGAAAACTGGCAGGTATTGCCTGGAAATTTATTTAGTTCTGCATCCAGAGCTCCAAAATAATAGGGACGAATATTATATTTTCTATACATTTGGTTAACTGGACCTTCACCAGCCCAGCTGTAAGTAAGGCCACTTGTATGAGTTAATAAGTCTCTAATTGTTACTTCTCTTTTTGGTTTTACCACATAATCTTGAAAATCAAGATTGATAACTTTTGTATTTTTAAAAGCAGGAATATATTTTGAAACCTTGTCATTTAATCTTAATTTTCCACTCTCAATGAGTTGCATAATTGCAACGCCAGTAACCGGCTTTGTCATTGAGTAAATTCTAAAAACAGTTTTTTTGTCTATATTTATATTTTTTTCAATATCCGCATATCCGTGAGTGTGACGAAATATTTCTTTACTATCTTTTTTTATTAGAATTGAGATATTAGGTAAACTGCCGTTATTAACATATTCATTAAAATGATTTGAAATTCTTTTTTTGTCTTCTGAGTCAAGCGAGTTTGCAGAAATTTGCAATGATATTAAAAAAAATAATATTAATGATCTAAAGATTCTCATAAATTTCACCTATAATTTATGCTAATCATTTTATTACACTAATGGGCTAATGGCATCCTCCAAAGTAAATCTCAATAATCCTCCAAAATTTTTATCAATCTTAGGATCCAAAGATGTAAATTTTGATGAAAATAATGAATCTATTACTATGACTTTTGATATTAGTGATGAGCTTACTCATTCGGGTGGAAAGATAGTGCAGGGTGGATTTATCACAGCCATGCTTGATACTACTATGGCGCATCTTCTAATCTTTGTTAAAAAAGGAGAATATAATCCGTTAACATTAAACATTAATGTTGCATTTGTTGCATCAGGATCACCAGGTATTTTTACTGCAAAAGCAAAGATAGAAAAATTAGGCAATAGTATTGTTTTCACTTCTGGCTCACTACATCAAGAAGATAGATTGATTGCCACTGCTACATCAACTAATAAACTTATTAAATTTTAAAACTAATTTGTCAGATCAAAATGAATGAGAAAGAAAAGTTTTTTAATTTTATGGATAGTGTAAAACCAGAGAAAGACTTTATAAAAGAAGACATTCCAAAAGCTCCAAATTATCATGATAAATTATTTTGGGCAGCTTTACCTGAAAGAGACGGCTTGCATAACTTGTCACCTGATGAAAAACCATCAATGGAAATTAAAAATTTTGATGTTTTTTATATTCACCCAACTGGGTATTTTTTAAAACATTGGAATGAACCGCTTGAGGATGATTCAGCTTCATATGAGAGGACTGGTAGTCATCTGGCATCTCAAGCATCTGCATTTTCAGAGACATGTAATGTATATGCACCTTACTACAGACAAGCAACATATTTTTCATTCTATGATACTCAGTCAAATGGTGTTCAAGCTCAAGATGTTGCCTATTCAGACATTGCGAATGCTTTTACTGTTTATATGGAAAAATATAACTCTGGAAGACCATTCTTTATAGCAGGTCATAGTCAGGGAGCGTTGCATGGACAAAGATTAATTCATGAATATATTTCTTTGAATCCAAATAGGGAAAAATTTATCGCAGCATATTTGATTGGATACATATTACCAATAAAACATTTCAATACTTTATATCCTGATCTTTACATTTCTAAATCTGCAGATGATCAAAAATCAATCATTTCATGGAGCACAGGTTTAGAAGGATTCAGGAGAAGTAGAGCCTATTCAATGTTTTGGTTGCCTCAAGGTTGGACCACCGAAAACATGGAACAACCTATAGTTTGTCAAAATCCTTTGTGTTGGACATCAAACAAAGATTGGCAACAAGATAAAAATAATATCATCATTCGACTCAGATCAAATAATCCTTTTCTAACCGATTATTCAGCTACAAAACATCAGCATTCTAAGATATCAATTGAATCTATTGATGATCTGGATTTTGAAGCCAGATATTCTAAAAATTTTATGATTGAAACAAGAGGAACGCTAATTGATAAAATTAAATCGTTTGCTCCTAATGGAGATCTTCATAACTTCGATATGTCACTATTTTGGGGCGCGATAAGAAACAATGTGAAACAAAGAGCAAATGCATTTTCAACATAAAATAATTATTTTTTTCTTTTTAATTATATGCATTGATGTAAATTCATATGACGAGGGCTATTCTTTAAACGAAAATACAAAAATTGCATACAGAGACTATGGTCCTCCATCTGGCACTCCAATATTGCTAGTCACAGGATTAGGCGCTCAATTAACTCTTTGGCCTGAGTTCTTGATAGATGAATTACAAGCAAATAATTTTAGACCTATCGTTTATGACAACAGAGATGTTGGACTTTCAACAAGATTTTCTTCGGAGCCCTCTCAATTTCTAAACTATTTAAAATATTTTTTATTTATTCCAATTAACCCTGAATATTCAATTGAAGATATGGCATCTGATGGTATATCTGTTTTAGATGAATTGAAAATTGACCAATCTCATATTTTAGGAATGTCCATGGGAGGCATGATTTCCCAAGTTATGGTTGCTAATTATCCATCAAGAGTTAAGTCATTTACGATGATTTCATCTACAGCATCAACTCCTAATCCATTTAATGGTCCAGAATTTAAGGTTACAAGACAATTATTAAAAAGAACTGCTGCAAAAGATGATATTGAGGGCAGGATAGATCAATCTATTAAGCTTTTTGAACTTATTGGGACACCTGATACTAATTATGATACTCCTGAATTTAGAGATGCTATGCGTGCATATATAAAAAGGGGAGGAGATGACGGGGGTTTTATCAGACAAATGGCAGCCATTGTTGGTTCAAAAAATAGAAAAGAATTAATTAAATCTATAGAGACTCCAACATTAATTATTCATGGAGATATTGATCCATTAATTAAAGTGAAAAATGCATATCAAGCTCATAAATATATTGACTCAAGTGAGCTTGTAATAGTTGAAGGAATGGGGCATTTATTAGATAAAAAGGCTTTTGAAAAGTTTCAAACTCAGCTAATTAAATTTTTAAAAAATTAAACTGAAAACCTAGTTTTTTTCTATACAATATCGCATGGCTATAGATGTAAAAGAAAAATTTTTTTATGCCTCGGGTGCAATTGCAAATGGAGTTAAGAATGATGCTTTTACATTCTTCCTCTTGTTTTTTTATTCAAATGTTATAGGTCTAACCCCAGGATTAGCTAGTTTAGCTATTTTTATAGCACTGTTAGTGGATGCATTTACAGATCCACTGATGGGGGTTATATCCGACAGAACCCAACATAAACTAGGTAGGAGACACCCATATTTTTTATTAGGTATGATTCCCATGGCATTGTCTTACTTTATGCTTTTTTCTATCCAGACTTCTTGGGAGCTATCTCAGCAATATTTATTTTTGTGGATGCTAAGTTTCACATTATTAACTAGATTAGGGATGACAATTTTTGAAGTACCCCATAGGTCATTAGGAAGTGAAATGACAAGATCCTACACTGAAAGAACCTCCATATTTGCTGCAAGAGAATTGCTTGGGTGGTTTGGAGGACTATTTAATGCATTTTTGGCATACACAATCTTTTTTAAAGATACTCCAGATTATATGCCGGGTACAAAAAATCCTGATCCTTGGATCTACTACGGCATGACTGGCGCGAGTATTATGTGCATATCAGTTTTACTAACTTATTTTGGCACTCTTAACTATCGCAATCACTCTGATGAATATATAGCCACTGTAAACTTGAAATTAATCCTTAATCAGATTTTTATTGCCTTAAAAAATAAATCTTTTTTAATCTTCTTCTTTGGCTATTTGTTTATTGCTGTTAGTTGGGGCATGGGAAGTTCGTTACAAATATATATGAATACATATTTCTGGGAATTTAAATCAATTATGCTTGCTTCATATC
>Ga0160423_10005351_pt1 | contig 10469 bp, 9 predicted proteins | sample CRUFie14St8metaG_FD_108191 | JGI IMG/M metagenome (GOLD analysis project Ga0160423, IMG submission 108191) | Marine microbial communities from the Costa Rica Dome - CRUD Field 142mm St8 metaG | ecosystem: Environmental > Aquatic > Marine > Oceanic > Photic zone | place: Costa Rica: the Eastern... | reverse complement strand
TTCAAAAATTGTGGAAAAATTTGATTGATGATTTTGAAAAAAAAGGAAGCAGATTTCAAAAATTAAGAAGTGTATTCTCTCAAGGTATCGGTGAGTATTATTCTGCATATAGAACAGCAGCAAAGTTTATCGGAGGAATTCATTTTTCTAGAAATCATATTGGAGATCCTAATCAAAAAAACCCTCTAGTTGTTGTTTCTGGTGATCAGCAGCGAAAAGCTTTACAGTTCATTAATAATAGAATATTGCATAAAAATGCATTTAACTTTGATCAAAACTTATTAAACAAACTATCTCCAGAAAGATATGATGATTTTAATGGTTATGTTTGGAGTATGGATAGATTAGATTATCCTCTCCATACTATAATAAAAAGAATTCAATCTAATGCTTTATTTTCTATTTTTCATCCTAGAAGAATTTTAAGATTACAAGATAATGAATTACGAACTTTAGATTCTAATCCATTTACAATGGTTGAATTATTTGAAACTGTCAATACAATGATTTGGGAAGAACTTGATTCTGGAGAAAATATAAATAGTTACAGAAGAGAGCTTCAAGAGTCGTATATTGATTTGATGAGAGTAATTGTTTTAGACATTTATAATACTACAACCTTTCCGAATGATGCAAAAATATTAGCACGATCAAATTTAAAGAAAACCCTCAAAAACATATATTTCAATCTTGGTCATAATACTTTTGATGATTATACTAAGGCTCACCTAGAAAATGTTGCAGAAAATATTGAATCTATTATAGAAGCTAAAATAGATTTAAATTAATGATTACTATTTTAGGACCTACTGCATCAGGGAAAACATCTCTTGCTGTACGATTGGCTAATCAATTCAATGGAGAAATTATTTCTGCAGACTCACGCCAAATATATAAAGGTATGGATATAGGTACTGGTAAAGACATTTCAGAATACATAATTAATAAAAAAAAAATAAAATATCATTTAATAGATATTATTAATCCTAATCAAAACTATAGTGTATTTCAATTTAAAATCGACTTTAATAAATCTTATAATAAAGTTCAATCAAATGGAAAAAATATTTTTTTGTGTGGTGGTACAGGATTATATATAGAATCTATTTTACTTAATTATGAAATTTCTAATGCGCCCCCTGATATCAATCTGAGAGCAGAAAAATTTAGTTTGTCATTAAATCAACTCATTCTAGATTTTAAAAGACAATATCCAAAAAAATATAATTCATCATATCATACTACTAAGAGAAGAATAATTAGATCAATGGAAATTTTAAATCAAAATGAAAAATTAGATATGAATTTAAATCAATTAAATACAAAAAAAACATTAGTTTTAGGTATTAAAATTAATAGAACAAAAAACTTATCTCTTATTAGAAAACGATTATTTTATAGACTGGAAAATGGTATGATTGAAGAAGTTGAACAGCTAATTAATAATGGTTTGGATATAGAAAGATTAAATTATTTTGGCTTAGAATATAAATTTATTGGTAAGTACATAAATAATGAATTTTCATTTAATGAGATGAGAGATAATCTTAATATTGCTATTAATCAATTTGCTAAAAGACAAATGACATTCTTTAGGAGAATGGAGAAAAGGGGTATTCAAATTCATTGGATAGACAATTATGATAGCGCTTTAGAATTAGTAAAAGCATATTATGAGAATAACTTAAATTGAATCAAACTTTAAGTAAATATCAAAATAAAAAAATTAATTATCAATTAGGTAATCCAAATAAATTTCCACAAAAAAGAAAATATAAATACTTTATTATAATTCCTTCATTTGCAGAAAAAAACTTTTTAAAATTAACTTTAAAATCTATAAATGAACAGAATACAGATTTACTCGAAAATACATTGGTTGTCATTGTAATTAATAATTCTGCTAATGATACAATGCATATAAAAAAAAATAATTATGACACTTTTAAAATAGTCTCAAAGCTAAAATTTAAATATGAGTTTATAATCATTGACTGTTTTTCATCAAATCATCAATTAAGCAATGAAAAATCTGGCGTGGGGATGGCAAGAAAAATTGGCCATGACTTTTGTATTAAATATTCTAATTTTTCTAGTTTATTCTTTTCTCTTGATGCAGATTGTTTGTTACATGAGGATTATTTAGAGGTTATTTCCAATAAATTTAAAACAAATGATATTGGCTTTGCTACTATAAATTTTAAACATCAGAAAAATGATAATGTTAACATTCAACAAGGAATAACAAAATACGAAAAATTATTAAAAACAATTGCTTTTAATATAGAATCTACAGGATCTCCTTATGGCTACGTAAGTTTAGGTTCCGCAATTGTATGTACAATGAAAGCTTATATTTCTGTTGGTGGTATGCCTGCTAAAAAAGCAACAGAAGATTTTTATTTTTTACAAAGGCTAGCAAAGTTTAGTAAGCCATTTAAAATAGATAATATTTTAGTATTTCCTTCATCTAGATGTGAGTCTAGGGTTTATTTGGGTACAGGTTTTAGGTTATCAACTTTAAAAAAAAATTTTTTATCAGATTTGAATATAAATAAAGAAGCATATAGAGTATTAAAATCATTCTTCAAGACGTTAAGTATTTCATGGAATAGTGGTATAGAAGAAATAGTATTATCATGTAGTAAAAAAAATAGTAAATTAAGGAAGTATTTAAATACTATTAATTTTGAAAATACAATATATAAAATTCAAAAAAATAGTAAAACTGAAAAGCAATTTATGAATCAGTTTCATATTTGGTTTGACAGTCTTAAAATATATAAATTTTTAAAACTTTATGTCGATTAAATTAGATAAGTTAAACGGTCAGCAATTATACTATGCAATTTCTGCAGGTATAAATAATTTAATAGCCCATCAAAAAACCTTAGATGAAATTAATGTTTTCCCAGTACCTGATGGGGACACAGGCACTAATATGGTTTTTACTTTATTTCCCGTTGTAAAAGACTATCAAAATTATGAGTTTGATTCTGCTGGTAAAGCTATGGATTTATTAGCTAATACAGCTTTAGAATCTGCAAGAGGTAATTCTGGTACGATTATAGCTCAGTTTTATTATGGACTTAAAAAATCATTTGAAAATTTAGATACTATAAATGTACAAGAATTTGCAGAAGGTTTGAGTCAAGGCTACGAAAGTGCTTTAGATTCTCTGACTAATCCTGAAGAAGGTACAATCATAACGGTTATGCGCGATGTATCAGAAGCTGCAAAGCAAATCATTGATGATGGGTGCCAGGATTATGTTATTTTTGTAAAACATATTTTTAAAGAAGCAGAAAAATCTTTAAAGTCAACAAAATCAATATTAAAAATTTTAAAAAAATCAGACGTTGTAGATTCTGGGGCACTTGGATATGTTCTGCTAATTCAAGGAGCTTTAAATTTAATTGAAAAAGGACAAGGTAGAAGAATACAAACTACACATCTAGATATCAGCTATGAAATAGAAAAAATAGAACAATTAAATAGAGATGTAGATTTTACAATAGAAAATAAATTTTGTACTGAATGTGTAGTAGTAGGCAATAATATTAATAGGAATGAATTAAAATCTAAAATTTCTGATTTTGGCGACAGTATGGTTATAGCAGGTTCTACTAAAAAAGTAAAAGTTCATATACATACTAATGAACCAGCTAAGCTATTTAAAATGTGTAATGTTTATGGTACCGTTGTTGATAAAAAAGTAGATGACATGACTAAGCAAGAAAAATCTATGCATCATCATGGTTCAAGTTCTATTGCTATAGTTACTGACTCAACAGCTGATTTACCTGAAGAGTATTTAAAAGAAGTTCAAGTGGTTCCAGTAAAATATAGTTTTGGTAGACAGCAACATATAGATAAAGTCACTCAAACTAGTAAAGAATTTTATAATCAAATGAAAATTGATCCTAATCACCCTAAAACATCTCAACCAACATCAAGAGATTTTATTAAAATGTATAATTTTGTGTCCTCTCATTATAAAAATATTATATCAATTCATTTATCCAAAAAAGTCAGTGGGACATTTCAATCATCACAAAATGGTTCAAAAAATATTAAGGAATCTAATATTGATATTATTGATTCGGAAACTGCAGGTGTAGCTTTAGGACTATTAACAATGTATGCCATTGATTTAAAGCAATCTGGAAAAAGTCATAAACAAATTCTAGATAAAATTGAACAAAAAAAAATAGATACTTCCTTGTATGTATTGTTAACAGATTTGAAATATATTGTTAGGGGTGGAAGACTAAAACCTAAAATAAAAACTTTAGCTGATATATTACGATTAACACCTGTATTAGTTGCAAAATCAGGTAGGCTAAAACCTGGAGGTGCACTATTAGGTAGATCAAATTTAGTTGAAAAATTTGCTAATCACGTTGGCAAAAAATTAAATCCAAAATTTAATTATAGATTATTGGTTGCGCACGCTGATAATATCATAGATGGTAAAAAATTGGAAACATTAATGTTAAATAATAACAAAAATATTAAAAAAAGTTATCTACTAGAACTTGGAGGTGGTTTAGGTTGTCACGCTGGTCCAGGAGCCTTAACTCTCGGAGTTCAAAAACTAGATGAAGATTTTGAGATATGATTAAGTTATTTACATTTATTATTTTGGGTTATCTAATTGGTTCTATTTCTGGAAGCCTTTTATTAGGGAAATTTAAAAAAGTAGATATTAGAAATTTAGGCAGTGGTAATGCTGGAGCAACCAATGCATTTAGAAGTATAGGTCCATTTTTTGCACTTGGTACACTTTTGATAGATATAATGAAAGGTTATTTACCAGTTATCTTATTTTCCCCATATACAGATATGTCGTTAGATCAAGATTTAGTTAAAATATTAATAGGTATTTCTTGTGTATTAGGACATGTTTATCCAATTTTCTATAGTTTTAAAGGTGGAAAAGGTGCAGGCACTTTACTTGGGGTAATAGCAGCAATTTTTCCATCAAGTATTTCACTAGTCTTTTCTATATGGATACTTGTCTTGATTTTTACAGGATATGTTGGTTTAAGTACTATTTTTGCTGGTTTAGCATTGGTAGTTTCCACTTATTTTTGGTATGGCCCTGGTATTTATTCAGCGTTCGGTTTCTTTACAATATTAATTTCGATTTTTTTAATTTTCACACATAGGTCTAATATTTCAAGAATGATAGAAGGTAAAGAAAATCAGTTTCAGAAAGTAATGATTTTTAAAAATATTTTTAGAAACTAAAAACTTTTAAAATTAACAATAGCTTGAATTTCTTTTTTCGAATTGAAAGGGTTAATACCAAAACAAATATCTATATTACCCATTTTATCAATATTGTATCTAAATCCCAATCCATAACTTTTTATTTTATTCTTATAGTTGAATTTTTTTATATCATTAGAACCTATACCCCAATCCCAGAAAAATAACATATTGGTTAACATTAACTTTGTTTTTTTTATGGGTAGCTCTAATTGAATTGAAGTTGAAACAATATTATTCCATAGCAATGTATTTTCAAGCATATCAAACGGCAGGTTATTAATATCATACCCTCTTACATAATTTTCATTAATAACATATTCCTTTTTATATATTGGAATATTTTTTGAAAAATTAAGATAAAGTTTATTATTGATAACTAATTTTAAATTTTCATTAACTTTTCCAAAGTCAATGAAATGTAGATTATTTACTTTTAATGAAAAATAATCATCATAAATATTATTAAAGTAGTTGTGTGATAAATTTATAAAAAATTTATTTTTTATAGTTCTAAATTCATAAATAAATGAATTTAAAATTGAATAATTTTTTTCAGCAGCATTTTCATAATAATTCAATTTTGAAAATTCAGCCTCATTGATAATTTTTATTTGATGCGAGAAATTTGAGGTTAACAACGCAATAGATGTTTGAATACCACTATTAAATAATTTATAATTTTCTTGAGAATTATCTGTTTGTTTTAAATAAATATTAACGTTTAATGAATCTCTAGTAGATTTTAATTTAGGGTCAAGATAATCTAACTCTAATAAATTATTAGCTCCTGCGAGCAAACTCATACCTAATTTTTTGTTTTTACCATTTATATTGTTGTTTTTAACTGAAAGCCCAGCAGACCAACCCAATATATCATCCTTATCAATTTCTGGACTAATACTTCGTTTAGGCTTTTCAAAAACTATGATATTATAGATTGTACTATCAAAATAAATTACTGTGTCGTAGAATAATCCAGTATCAAATAATTTTTGTTGATCAAGTGTTAAATTTTGAATATTAATTGTATCATTAACTGAATGAGAGATTGTTTTTAAAATAGTATCATCTCTAGTAATACTATTTCCATATATTTTAATATCTTTAATAACATTAGATAATAAAAAAGAAAAGAAAATTTGTATAAGTAAATATTTTGCCATAAAAAAAACCCCCTTTAAAAAATTATGTTAAAGGGGGTTAATTAGTTTTAAGCTAATTTAAGACTGGATTACTTTCTGCCTCTAGCCATTTTAGCTCTAGATACATCACCGTCTTTGTCAATGAAGTATAGGTATCCTGATTCTCTTTTTACACTAGCTTCAGCAACCATTTTTTTATCACCACCTTTATCGCTACCTCTAGCCATTCTGGATGCCCAAACATTACCATCTTTACCTAAGTAGTATAGGTAACCTTTTTCTTTTTGTACACCTGTTTTTGCGACTTTATCTGCCATAATTACGTCTCCTTCTATTATATTAATATATATATCTTAAAAAAATTGCATATAATTGTAGTGATTTCTCTTCATAAAAACAAGATAAATTATAAGAATTTGATAGATTTATCTATTTTTTTCATAATTCATCATAACTATTTTGAATTCTTCAAGGTTTGAGCATTGAAAAAAATCAAACAATTTAATACTATCTTTTATGGTTATGGATGGTTTGAATCCATAATTGTGACCAGGTAGAATTAGTGTTTCGGTATTTAGCATCAAAATTTTTTTATAAATACTATTATATAATTCATTTATATTGCTGTGCTTACCTACTACTCTTCCAGTACGACTTACAAACATTGTGTCTCCGGTAAATAAATATTTATTTTTTTTATTCCAATAGCATACACTATCTGAAAAATGACCAGGTGTATGTATGGTCGTTAAAATAATTTCACCAATATTAATTATTTCATTATCAATTAAACCTATATAGTCTTCTTTGAGATTAATAGAATTATGAAAACTATAAATGATTAAATTAGAAAAAACATTCTTATAATCATTTAAATATGCAATGTGATCATGATGTGTATGAGTAATAAGAATTTTGGATAGAATTAAATTACGTGATTCAATAAATTCTAAGATTTCCAATGGATCTGTTGAAGGATCAACAACTGCGGCTAATTTTGTTTTTTCACACCAAATTAAGTATGAAAAATTTTTATCAAAACCACCTAAGAAAGATTTAACTTTCATGAATTATATTTAATATAATTTGCATTGAACTTAATGAGTTTCAAAAATTCTTTGATTTTAAAAAATATTCCTCTGTTGGTTGATATTTCTTTATGTTCATATAAAAAAGATATAAGTAAAGTACTATTTTTTAAACTTTGATGTAGAAAAGTAGACTCTGTAAATGGAACCATAGAATCATTTGCTCCATGCATGATGAATACCTTATTATTAATTTGATCAATCCAATTTTTAGGAGAAATAAATTCTAATAAATCTTTATTAGTTTTAATCATTTGATTGATTATTAAATGCATTTTTTTAGTGACTTTACCGTCAAGAATATTAGAAATTAATTTTTTTTCTGTTGAATTATCATCCATTTTATTTAATTCTTTTTCAACGACTTCATGTTCATCTTTAATACGGTGATAAAGTATTTTTTTAATTTGTTTTGTATTCAGCTCTGATTTAATTGTATCAATGAAATTATAAAACAGTACAATAGGACCCCATTCATGCGGTTTAATATTAAAATTTTTATTATTAAATTTAATTTGACCAGTGATAAAGAAATCTAATGCCGTATCTATAGAAAAATAAGTTCCATACGATAAAATAGATTTTGGTTTAGGATTTTGCATTTTTTTATTTAATGTAGCTTTTAAAAGTGATGCCCCTCCATAGCTTAACCCAATAATCATAATATCATCTCTGAATCCAATTTTATTTTTTACCAACTCTTGATAGCAGTGTGCAAACCAATTTACATTATCTTTATTTAGAATTAGATTTTTTAATGATGGTACTCTTGGTAAATATACATTGTAGCCAATTTTTCTTAGTGAATCTCCTAGCATCATCATTCCAGGATGCTTTTCAGCATAAGGAGATGCTCCTGGAAAAATTATAATAGACTGATTCTCTTTCTTTTTTGAATGAAAGATTCTTACAATTGTTTTATTTTGATCAAAGCCAATATAATGTTCATCAGAAAATTTTAAAGAGGAAATTTTTGAATCTTTAAAAGAAGCCAAGTAATAAACATATTTGGTTGCTTGTATGTAAGATTTAATGATTTTAATCATTTTATAATTTACATTATTTATTAGCATTCTAGTTAAAATAAAAAATGCTCAGAATAATTCTGAGCATTTTTGTAGCCCGTAGGAGAATCGAACTCCTGTTACAGAGATGAAAACCCTGGGTCCTAACCACTAGACGAACGGGCCAAAATCGACAATTAATTTAAATTAATTATTAGATTTTTTACAATAGTATTTTATAAATTTATTCTAAATGACAAACAGATTAAAATTTAGTAACAAGTATATAATAAGTAATGTTGAGATTATTAATAAATTATCTCCAGAATTAAATTTTTCGGAGTTAAATGAATTTTTTGATATTCAATGTAAAATAGACTCAAGTATAGATTTTGATATTATTAAACCATTTACTCGAGATTGGTCAAATATTCCAGGAGAAGCTCAGTTGCTTGTGAGGCCTCAAAATAATGAACAAGCTGCATTAATTTTACGAACTTGTTCACAGTTCAATATACCTATTACTTTTTCAGCAGGCCAAACAAATTTAACAGGAAGTGCTACTCCCCAAAAGGGTGTAATTTTTTCAATAAAAAATTTAAATAAAAAAATTTTTTCTGTTAACTCGAAAAAAAAATATGTTCAAACCACCGTTAGTATACCTTTAGAAAAAATGAGAAATAAAATTTTAGAACAAACCCAAAATACACTTTATTATCCTGTTGATCCAACTAGTCGAAATGATGCATTAGTTGGCGGTACATTATCTTGCAATGCATCTGGATTTATTCCAGGTCATAAAGGAGCCACGCGGTTTTGGGTAGATGAAATTGAATTTATGTTAATTAATGGATTTAGTTTAACGATTAAAAGAGGAGACTATATTTCAATTGATGGTAAGTTTATTTTAGATTGTGATGGCCATACTTTTATAATTGATATACCTAGATATAAAAGACCAAATATTAAAAATGCTAGCGGACCATATTCTTCAATGGAATCAGAAATTGATTTTATTGATTTAATTATTGGGAGTGAAGGCATTTTTGGATTGATAACTCAATGTAAATTTAATTTAGCTGATAAACCAAAAAATTTTTTAGATTTATTTTTGCGTTTAAATAATGAGAATCAGGCAATAAGAATATACCAGTTTTTATTTAATGAGTTTAATGGTGATATGAGCCAATTATCTGCTTTGGAATATTTTGGACATAATTGTCAAAAGTATATGAATAACAAAGAATTTTTGTTTTCAAACTCAAAAGAAGTAGGGCTTTATATTCAAGTTCCTATTTTCAGAGGCAGTATTTCATCAAAATCACATGAGTGGTCAAAATTATTATTAAAATTCGATTCCTCAATAGACTTATCATCCATTAAGGTATTAAATGATTCCAATCATTGGAAAAAGTTTTTTGAGGCCAGGCACTCTATGCCTGATAATGCATTACTTGAAACTAAAAAACTTGGAGGAATTAGTATTATAACTGATACAATAGTTCCTCCAAAAAACTTTAAAAAATATTTAATAAAAATTCATAGAAAACTTCAATTTCATAATATTGAGTACCTATTATTTGGACATTTGGGAGATTGTCATTTACATTTTCATTTAATCCCAGCAGAAGATCAGCAACAATTAGCATTTGAAGTTTATGATTACATGGTTGATCTATCAGCAAAATTAGGAGGAGTTTATTCGGCAGAACATGGAACTGGAAAAAGAAAAATAAACGATTTTAAAAAGTGTTATGGTAAAAATGCCGTTACAATGTTAAAAAATACTAAATCTGGATTTGATCCCCAATTTTTACTCAATAAAGGTAATATATTTATGAATTAGGAATTTATAAATTTTTCTTTTTGAGAGATATAATATTTATTTTCAGGTTTTAGGTCAATAGCCTGTTGAATACATTTAATGGCTTCATCCACTTTACCTGATTTCCATAAGA
>Ga0160423_10005350_pt1 | contig 10470 bp, 18 predicted proteins | sample CRUFie14St8metaG_FD_108191 | JGI IMG/M metagenome (GOLD analysis project Ga0160423, IMG submission 108191) | Marine microbial communities from the Costa Rica Dome - CRUD Field 142mm St8 metaG | ecosystem: Environmental > Aquatic > Marine > Oceanic > Photic zone | place: Costa Rica: the Eastern... | reverse complement strand
TGATATGGCATATGATGCAATCCAAGATATGATTGAAAGGTTAGAAACCGCTTGACATATGTCAAGTGATTTGTTATAATACTCCCCATGAAAAAATCTGTGATGCTAGGGATAGCACTGAGTGTAGGCGTTGCGACTGCGACTACTGCACTCAACATCAAAGGTGAAACAATAGTTCCTGAACCATATTCATATGGTGATGACTATTACACCCCAGAAGAACATTACTGCATGGCACTTAATATTTACCATGAAGCAAGAGCAGAGCATCTTGCAGGTCAAGTTGCCGTAGCAGATGTCACTCTCAACCGTGTTAAGGATAATAGATATCCAAACAATATATGTAATGTAGTCTATGAGGGACTCACTTACACAACAGAGGATGGAAGAGTTTTTCCTCGTAGGCATAAGTGCCAGTTCTCTTGGTATTGTGACGGTTTGAAAGATGACCCAAAGGAAGGTAGGTCATGGAATAGGTCTCGTAATATTGCGTATCAATATTTAGAAAACGGACTACACCGTGGCATTACTGAAGGTGCAACACATTATCATGCAACCTATGTGAACCCTGACTGGGCATCCGCAGAAGGTATGGTCTTAGTCGGACGCATAGGAGAGCATATATTTTATAGGTGGAAATAATGAGGAAAAGAATGAAAGATGCGATAGCAGAAGTGGAAGCAAGAAACTTCCCTATTGAGTATCGTTACAACGAAGGTAATCTTATTCAAGAATTGAAAGATTACATTGACGCAACATATGGTGAACATTATTCTAAGAATAAGTTTCAAGCAACAGAGTTTATTATTGATGGTGGTCATGGTGATGGATTCTGTATCGGTAATATTATGAAGTATGCCCAGAGATATGGGAACAAGGATGGTTTCAATAGAAAGGACTTGATGAAAGTTCTACACTATGCTATAATCCAACTTCATGTACACGACCATTACGACAGAGGATAATATGCCAAATACATATCGTTTCAATCAAAGAGTTGAAAGGGCAAAAACCCTTGGACTCTCAGGTATCAACCGTGAACTAAAGCATTATGCAAATAAATTCAAGGGTGGTATTCCCAAATCGGTTAAGAACCGTATCCAACATCTAGTTCAAGCAAAAGCAGAACTAGAAGCATTGCAACATAAAATAAAGGTTGCGAAGTCTCTAGATGCCAATGAACTAGAATCTAAAATCAAAGAATACGAAGAAAAAGATTTGAAAAACGCTTGACATTTTCGTTTCCCTTTGATATAATACTTGTATTGATAATGAGAGAGGTAATACAATATGTACAATGATGTTGAAATCAAACCTGATAATGTCGAGTATGAAGTCGTTGAGTATCTCAATGGTTCTACTTGTCTTCAGGGTGAAGTTACCACCACTTATGATGTCCTGAAAGGTTTATTCGGTAAACCTTCTTTCGATACAGGTGACCCCTATGAGAAAGTCCAGACTGAGTGGTGTATTGAAGGTAAAGTATTCTTTACCGATGAGGATGGTGAAATTGACAATGAATATGTCAATGCCACAGTCTACAACTGGAAGACTGGTGGTTCTACACCTACTGGTGAATACGATTGGCACATAGGTGGCAATTCATATGATTCGGTTGAACTTGTCCGTGCGATTATCGAAGGGGAAGTAAAACCATATTTCAATTTAGATTGAGAGGTAAATTATGAGTAAAATTGGAGCAGTTGTGCTAGAAGCACAAGTCATTGGACAGGAATGTTACAATGAGTCAAAGGAAGTGATTGCCGAAGAAGTTGGCAAAATCTTCCCAGAGGGTTCTGCTGAGTATGGTCTCTGTTTAGAGGCCGCTCTTGCAGAGCAACAAACCATTCATGAGGAGATGAACTATGTCTTCGGATAAGTTTGATTTCTTTGGAATAAGTATTATTGTATTTGTCTGTATCTTTGTTGCCATGTCTGCTTATTCAGTAGGCAAAAAGAAAGGGCAAGAATCCTATGAACTAGGATTTCAAGAAGGAGTTGCTAGTGTTGAGTGTGTCGATGAAGAGTCAGTCAACCTAGATGAATTGGAACAAGTCATTGATATATTCTTTGACAAATTCAAGGAGTTGCGAAATGAGTAATCAACGAAGAGGAAACTGGCATAAAGCATCTGGTGCTGAATTTGGTGCTAGTCAGGAAATGAAACTTCTGCAATTTTTCAAATCTGCAAAAGAAGTCTTGAAGCAGTATGGTCATGAAGATGCATCATTCTATTTCGAGCAGTGTGAGGAACACCTACGCAAAGGTAAGTCATTGACTTCCGAATCCGCAGGTCGTATCCTTGGTGTTTAATTTTAACTAAAGGAACTATGAGAAGGAATTATAATTCTAAATTTAGGAGACCACAAAGACCTAAACAAAAAGTGTGGCCTAAGGACGGTGCTAGGCAAGTTACCGTAAGAAACGGTGATGTTGATACTGCACTAAAGATTTTCAAAAAGAAAGTCAAGAAGTCTGGTATATTAGTTGACTTGAAGAAAAGGGAGTTCTTTGAAACAAGGAACGAGAAAGCAAGGAAGACTAAGAACAAAGCAATCCGAAGAGTGAGAAATCTAAAACTCAAGCAAGAAAGATTGGATGCTGAATACAGATTTAGGATTAGATAAATACTTGTTATGAAAGAAAGAGAGTCCAGAGTAAAACCACGATATGCTAAACGGTTGTTCGAAAAGGACTCTCCGTTTGGTCACAAAGTTGAGCGTGACCGAACAAAATATACTCGTAAAACTAAGCACAAGAAAGACTGATTGGGTCTCTTAGTTTAATGGTAGAACTCTTCTCTGTCTAAGAAGAAGCAGGGGTTCGATTCCCCTAGAGACCGCCAGTTTGTATAAATAAAGGTATGCAATTACCAATACAACTTTTTATAGGTCAAGTGATAGCAATGCTATCCATTCCCCTTATGTACTTCGCAACTCCATTACAGATTGCGATATGTGCATTCATGTATTTTGGTATCAACTGTCTTGGTATGACAATGGGATATCACAGGTACTTTGCTCACAAGACCTTTAATGCACCGAAGTGGTTAGAATATGTGATGTTGTTCTTTGGACATATTCACATGGTCGGTTCAGTTATTCTCTGGTGTGCTAATCATAGAGAGCATCATAGATATGCTGATACACCAGATGACCCACACTCACCATATTATAAGGGATGGTTCTTTGCACACTTTCTACAAGTGTTTACAGACATCAAACTTAATTATGTGAGGGATTTGCTTAGAAATAATTTATTCAAAGCACAACATTCTGCCTACTGGCAAATCATGGCATGTTGGGCAGTATTCCTAGTGATGATTGACCCATACGCATTAGTGTATGCATGGTTAGCACCAACAGGATTATCTAAACTGATAGGTTCATTTGTCTTCTCATATTCACATAGAGGACGCAAACCTAACTCAGATACATGGTTAGGATTATTAACTTTTGGTGAAGGATTCCATAATGTTCACCACGATAATCCTAAATTATCGAAATGGCATCCATTAGATATTGGTGGTCATTTGATAGATTGGGTTGGTCGCCACAAATAGACTCGTGACACCCCACGGTAAGGGTGTCCTTAATTATAAATATAAGATATGGCATATAGTAAGGAAGTAGTAGATAGATTTGAATCTGTACTAAAAAATCCAGAGAAACACTCTGTAGGTAGGTTTGACCCTAAAGACCCCAATGTCGCAACTGGCATGGTGGGTGCGCCTGCATGTGGTGATGTAATGAAACTAGATTTGAAACTTGACCCTATGACAGATGAGATACTGGATGTCAAGTTCAAGACTTACGGATGTGGTTCTGCTATCGCATCTTCTACTATGTTTGTTGAAATGCTGAAAGGTAAAACAATTGAACAGGCAAAAGAAATAAAAGATAAAGATATTGCTTCTGCCCTTCAATTACCACCTATCAAATTACACTGCTCAGTTCTTGCTGAAGAAGGAATACGAAAAGCAATAGAGGACTGGGAAAAGAAAACTGCATTTAGAAAGCATAATCAATGATAGTAACAAAAGAAGCAATAGAACATATTGAGTCTGTAGAAAAGGATGCGATAATACTTCTTGGTATTAAAGCAAGTGGTTGTCATGGATTCGAATATGAACTTACCCTCAAAGAAAAGTCTGCCCCCAGTGCGGTGGACGATTGTGCGGATGTTACCTCTGCTTATGGATGGGAAACTGTTCAAGCAGATAGTATCACCTTCATGATTCCTAAAGACCAATATATGTATTTCGAGAAAGCAACTCTTGATTTACATGTAGATGGTTTCAACAAATATCTAAAATGGGTCAACCCCCTCGAAGCATCTCAGTGTGGATGCGGAGAAAGTGTTACTTTTTTTCCAGTTTAACTCCGAATTTGTATAAATACCAATAGGTAAGATTCGTCAAATCTTTGACGAAAAAGCATAAACGGAGACTGTTGGTGAAGACCCTTTACAAAGTACCTTTGGCATGTCTATTTTTATTTGCATCAACTGTGGCATTAGCAGATGATGTCGATGGTTCGTTTCAGGATGCAAACAATTCTGATTACAGTATTTCTGAATCCACTACTAATACAACTAGTAATGTGACTTCAAATAATACTAATAATAATACGAACACGAACAACAACACCAATGTAAATACAAATACGAACACCAATACAAACAACAACACTAATAACAATACTAGTGTTAACACGAACACGAATACGAATAGTAACACTAATGTGAATACTAACACTTCGACTTCGACTTCAAATAATACAAATACGAATACGAATACTTCAACTTCGAACAATACTAATACTAATAACAACACGAACAACACTACTGTAAATTCTACCAGTAATTCTAATGTTAATAGTAATTCAAATTCGAATAACACTAACACTAATACAAATGTGAATACATCTACTAGTGAATCAAAAAGTGAATCGAAGTCTGATGTTACAACGAATAACACAAACAAGAATGAGAATATCAATAAGAACGAGACCACTATTAAGTCTCCACCCCCTAGTGCAATTGCACCTAGTATAGGTTCATCCTATTCACAAGACCTTTGTACGACTGGTATATCTGGTGCGGTGCAGACTCAAATACTTGGTCTATCTGGTGGTAAATCAGTCAGAGACATGAACTGTGAAAGAATCAAGTTGTCAAAAACTCTTTATGACATGGGTATGAAAGTCGCCGCAGTATCGACTATGTGTCAAGATGAAAGAGTATGGAAGGCAATGATGATGGCAGGGACACCTTGTCCTTTTGAAGGTAAGATAGGTGATGAAGCATTAGAACTATGGACTCAGTTCCCTCAACTAATACCTGACAATGCTCTGGATGATGTGAAGGTCAAAGATGATATCAATCAAGGAGTATCAGACGGTGAAAAAGCACTTCTGGGTATTGGTGGGGCTGCTCTCCTGCTTATGCTTCTCTAATACAGTAAACGCACAAACCTATGATGGAGTAAACTCTCCGTGGACTGGCACGAGTGGAGAGTGTGGTGTTGCGTGTGGTCAAACAGATTTAATTGATATCCGTAATATGACTGGGGCAACTCAGTTCAATATTAGTGATGATTCTTGGGCAAACTTCAATCTGCCATGGGAAGCAGAGATGATTGATGGTCATAAGGTATCCCAAGGTAAGATGTATATGAATGGTTTCATATCATTCAGTGATACTGATGTATTATATGGTGGATGTTGTGAGGGGTTTAGATTAGATGAAGACCCCTTGAATCCACCATCATATTGGAACAATCAGAACTGGAATGAAACCATGTTGGACTATATGATTGCTCCCCTATGGACTGACCTTATAAAGGGTAGTGGGTCAACATGGTATTATGCAGATGATGATGAAGCAGTCTTTGGATGGTATGAAGTAAAAGAATACGGACAGAATAATACAAAGAATACATTCGAAATACAAATGAATCCAGATGGATGGACATTTGCATACGACCAAATAGAAATAAAGAATCATAGTATCTGGGCAGGTGCAACAGGGGATTTATCCGAAGGGCATGTGGAGCATCTCTTTTTTCATAATAAAGGAGATGGGGATTATATCTGGGAGTGGGACGAAACGAGTAATAACTCATACTCTTTCCTAGGAGATGTCGATACAATCGATTGTAGTGACCCACTGAATGACGCAACCTGCCCAGGCTATGACCAAGCGTACTTAGACCAACAATGTGCAATCGATTCCCTGTACGATTCTCAATGTACAGGATATGCACAAGCATATCTAGACCAACAATGTAATATTGACCCACTCTTTGATACTGTCTGTACTGGATACGATGAAGCATTCTTTGATGAACAATGTGAATTCAATCCACAATCAGATGAAGGATGTGATGGTTTTGTTTGGAATACTGATGGTGAGTTTGACCCACTGGATGAGTTTATACCAGAAGGTGTATCATTCGGTGATGAGGAAGACTTCTTTGGATATGAAGAAGATTTCGGATATGATGAAGAAGACTTTTATGGGTACGAAGAAATGCCTATGGATGGTTCAGTAGAAGACTACGAAGATATTGTATTCTTTGACCCATACGAAGAAGAGGAGATATATGCTTTCTCTGACCCAATAAGAGATGAATACTTTCCAGATTCATTACCTGATTTGTTTGAATTAGAAGAAGTTGCATTCATTGAAGTGTCTGAAGAAGAGTTCTTTGAGATACTTGAAGAAGAAGGTTTAGAACCAGAAGAGTTCTTTGAACCAGAAGAGATTCTAGAAGATTACTTTCGTGAAACTCCTCTCCTAGTAGAAGTTGATGAGGAAGTTGTAGAAATCTTGTTATTAGAAGAAGATATTCTAGAAGAGATAGAAGAAATAGTTGAGGAAGAGTTTCTTGAAGAAGAGATTGAAGAGATAGAAGAACTTGATGCAGAAGAAGAAGTTGACGATATAGAACCTGCTCCAGTTCGTGAAAGAGGTGAAAGAAGAGAGAGTAAAGCAAAGAAAGAAGGTAGGAGAGAAACTGCAAAGGCAGTAAACAATGCAATCAATAGTGCCATGGCATCTGGTAATTCTACCAGTTCCAATGGATTCTATAGTGGTGGTGGTTCTGCATTCTCTGGTGGTAACTCCGCATTCTCTGGTGGTCTCTCTGGTAGTGATTTTGCATCATCTACAGGAGATGTATTCTTAGATGACATACAGAACTTTGGTTCAATCACAGGGGGTTCTTCAGTAGCATTGGGTGAACTAGAGACATCTAATTCACAGGCAATGTCTTCACAATCACAACAAGACGATTTAACAGGTGGTGTTGATACTGGTGTAGATATTCCAGTATTGAGTTTTAATCTACCAGAGATACAGATTGACATACCAGATGACAATCAACCAAAGACATTAGCAGAAGTTCTTGCTGAAAGAGTAGCAGAACGAAAAGAAAAGAACCAGACTGGGGTATTTGCCAATCAGGTAACAATACTTCAGGGCATGGCAAAAGCAACCGATTTGAGTATGTACTACGCAGACACATATACATTTGAGTCTGATTGGTACAAGACAGAGAGCATATATAAGTCTGCAAAGATGAATGATGCCAAGAGTCTTTTTAGAATGACAAACGAATCGCATGGTAAAATGCGTGAATTAATTAGGAGTCAATACTAATGGCAGAAATAGAAGTAGGTGGCATCAAGTTTACTGGTGGTAAGATGGTTGCGGTGCTAACCGCATTATCATCCGCCGCTGGTATTGTTTGGGCAGGAGCATTATTCTGGGGTGACTACATGGATATGAAAGAGAAAATCGATTCATATGTAGCACCAGATATGTCTCATATAGAGCAACAACTCGCAGTACAAGACGAGAAGATGAACGGTATCAAGGAAGAACTGGAAATCACTCTGAATACCGTAAACAACGAACTACAGTTCGTAGTGGGTGATTTAAGAGATTTGAAGTCTGATACAAGAGAAGGCAATAAGAGACTATATGAACTGGAAACTCAGACCCAAAGAGACTTGATAGATATCCGTAAATCGATAAGAACACAGATAGAAGAAGCACTGGCAAATCCGTTGGCAGGGACAGAGTAAAAAAATTAACTTATTTTGAAAATAACGCTTGACTTTTTTTGTTGTTTTAAGTATAATACTTAAATAATATCAAAGAAGGAGTATATTATGTCACATGAAGTTGAAATGGTCAACGGACAAGCACAAATGGCATATGCAGGGGAAGTCCCTTGGCATGGTCTAGGAACTGCTGTATCCAATGACTTAACCCCTCAACAGATGCAAGAAGTCGCAGGACTGAATTGGTCAGTTGAGAAACAAGATATCATCACTAGTGGTGGTGTCACAATCGATGGAAAACAAGCACTTGTTAGGTCTTCGGACAACAAGGTATTGGATGTAATTGGTGAGAACTGGAATCCAGTTCAGAACGATGAAGCATTCAACTTCTTTTCCGAATATGTCCTCGCAGGGGATATGGAAATGCACACGGCAGGTTCACTGAAAGGTGGAAAAATGGTGTGGGCATTAGCAAAGGTGAAAGATTCTTTCACTATCCTTGGTGATGACCAAGTAGATTCTTATCTACTGTTCTCAAACCCACATCAATATGGTAAGTCAGTTGATGTTAGGTTTACCCCAATCAGAGTTGTATGTAACAACACTCTTACAATGTCTCTAGGACAAGAGGTTGCTAAGTCTGTGTCTCTAAACCACAGAACTGCATTTGATTCTGAGTCTGTGAAGACTGCTCTGGGTATTGCCCACGAGAAGTTTACACAATATAAAGAAGTTGCTGAGTTTCTTGCTTCTAAGCAGTATTCAGTAGAGTCTTTAATTAACTTCTACAATGAAGTGTTTCCTAGAACTTACCAAGGTAAGAAACCAGTATCCGTTCAGGATTTCAAGGACTTATCTTCTAATGGACAGAAAGCATATTCTGTTCTAGAGACTCAGCCTGGTGCAGAGTTTGGAGCAGGTTCTTGGTGGCAGGCGCTTAACAGTGTCACTTACTTAACTGACCACAAAATGGGTAGGGAAACCGACTCAAGGTTGGCATCCGCATGGTTTGGTTCTAACCAGTCCAGAAAGGTCAAAGCAGTTGAGAAAGCAGTTGAGTTTGCTAACGCCGCTTAAAGACTGGATATATAATTTGTTCTCTGGGGGTAAAACACCCCCAGAAGACGATATAGACTGGTCTGGTGAAAATGAAGGTAGACCTCATATTATAGATGACGATTACTTTCAAACACAAAGACAACAAACATACAAAGGTGAAATTGATGTATAACGGTAATATACCAGAAGTTACTTTCAAGACTCGTGTTCGTGATGAGTCCATTGGAGGCGACAATCCATTCCGATGGGAAGATGTGAAATCTACCGACTTGTGGGGTAAAGGATACCATGTAGTATTCTCACTCCCAGGCGCATTCACACCAACCTGTAGCACTTTTCAATTACCAGATTACGAGAAACTTGTCGCAGATGGCAAGTTCAAGGACTTTGGTATCGAAAGTGTATCTTGTATATCTGTGAATGATGCATTCGTAATGAACTGTTGGGGAAAAGACCAAGGTGTTGAATGTATCAAATTAATTCCAGATGGTGCAGGAGAGTTTACTCGTAAGATGGGTATGCTTGTGGATAAGACTAATATTGGATTTGGATTGAGGTCATGGAGATATGCCATGATTATCAATGATGGATTCATTGAGGTCTTTCTTCCAGAGGAAGGATTCTGCGACAATGGTGAAGATGACCCATATGGTAAGTCTTCTCCCCAGAATGTGTTGAAGGTTCTTGAGGAACTTTACAACGGTGGGGCAGCTGTCTCCGCAGTCTAAAAAGTAACCAAATTAGAAGGTGTCAGGTTCTTGTTGTGAAAAAAAGAGCTTGACATTTTCTGTTGGGCGTGGTACGCTATGTAGGTAAAGTTGAGTTGAAGGAGTTTTCTTTATGAATCTAGTTACTGTAAAAGGTGGCAAAAAAGGTCAACGGCAACTTGCAGAGCAGATAGTCTATCTTATGTTAGACCGATTGGGTCTAGGTCGGACTCGCTCTTTGACTATCGACTTAGAGATTATTCGTAATCTTGAGAAGAAAGAAGGTGTCCAAGGATGGCACTGGGAAGTCGAAGACAAGTTAGACCATGAGATTGGTATTGATGCAGGACTAGGAGTCCGTGACTTCATTACCTCTATCTGTCATGAGATGGTTCATCTCAAGCAGGTTTACCGTGGTGAGTTTACCCAGAAGGATGGTAAGCAGTTTTGGAAAGGTCGCAACCATACTGAGACTGAATACGATGACCAACCTTGGGAGAAAGAAGCATACAAACTCCAAGACGAACTTGCTCTTGAAGTATGGAAGGAGATACTATGAGTGACTTAGAATTTGAATATCGTCAATACCTGCGTAAGCAGGAACGCAAACAGAATCGTGGCAAACGAGGTCGTGA
>Ga0160423_10005349_pt1 | contig 10471 bp, 9 predicted proteins | sample CRUFie14St8metaG_FD_108191 | JGI IMG/M metagenome (GOLD analysis project Ga0160423, IMG submission 108191) | Marine microbial communities from the Costa Rica Dome - CRUD Field 142mm St8 metaG | ecosystem: Environmental > Aquatic > Marine > Oceanic > Photic zone | place: Costa Rica: the Eastern... | reverse complement strand
GAGATAAATGCTCTTTCCATCTCTGTAATTTAATCTTGTAAAAATTCCTATAGCCTTTAGATGTCTCTGAATACCCATTAGATCAAAAAATTTAGTAAATTGATTGTGGCTAATGCCCGCTCTATCCTCCTCGTCAAGATTTTTATAAAAATATAAAGAAAACTCTGATACAACATCTGATTTCAATGACACATAACAATCTCTTAAAAGTGACACAAGGTCATAGGTTATTGGACCAATCACTGCATCTTGAAAGTCAAGAATACCGGGATTATTAGAATCTAAGAACATTAGGTTTCTAGAGTGATAATCTCTATGCACTAAAACCTGGGGCTGAGATAACGCATTCTGTGTAAGTATATACGAGCAATCTAGCCAGCTTTCTGTCTCAGATTTACTGAGTTGATATCCATGATGGTGATTCAGAAACCAATCAAAGAATAACTTCATTTCTTTTCTAATTAAGCTTTCAGAATAGGGTGAAAACATCTCTTGGTAAGCCTTACCCTTATTTTGCATATTAAGTAATGTATTTATTGCATCCTTATGTAGATTATAATTTCCCGAAACATTTGAATTTAATAAATCCAAATATTGATCACTGCCAAAATCTGTCATCAATATAAAACCTTCATCTGATGAAGTTTTGATGAGTTTAGGTACATTTATCTCCATTTTACTGAATATTTTTGCCGCTTGAATAAATGTGCTGCAGTTTTCTTTATCTGGTGGAGCATCCATGACAATATAAGATTCTTTTTCATAAGTGACACGAAAATATCTACGAAAACTTGCATCTGAGGATGCTATTCGAATATCTTGATAATTACTCATATCGTTTTTGCTCAGCCACTTTATGAGTTTTTTAAATCGAAGATCAATATTTTTATTTTCTCTACTAATTTTTTTCCCTTATATCTGATTATTAAATAAAATGAATAATGAATTGCAAAAAATGTACTTTAATTTGCTCATATCTTTTCAAAAATAATAATATTGATTTATTAACAATAGAATAAAAGCACTTTTTGATTAAAAAAAACATAAAAATATTACTGCTAATTTTTCTTAGCTCGAGTATAGCAAATGCACAAGGATTTCTTTCTTGCGATATCCCCCTGCAAAATAATAAATTTCATTCAGAAAATTCTATTAATTTTGAAGCTGATAATATATTTGTAGGCAGAGACGATGATTTAACTACTAAACTAGTTGGGAATGTCAGAATAATTGCCGCTGACAGTATAACCTCATCTGAAAATGCAACATATAATCAATCAACGGAATCATTAACATTAGAGGGCGGGGTTAACTTTGAACAAAACAATGTATCTGTAAACAGTGAGATAGCTGACTTTTCCTATCTCACAGAGACATTTTCTTTCTCTAATGCTTCGTTTGTTTTAAATGAAAACAATTCAAGAGGTGATGCGAAGAACATTCAAATAAATAGTGATGGAGTTTTAAATCTGAACAATGTTAGTTATACGACTTGTCCAGTCACAGGCAACGGTTGGTTGATAAGAGCGGATAAGATAACTTTGAATCTTGATAAAGGTGAAGCATCTGCAAAAAAACTTGGTTTAAAATTCAAAGGATTTCCTCTCTTCTATGTTCCAAGAATCTCATTTCCGATAAATACCGCAAGAAAAAGTGGATTCCTTGCACCAGAAATTGGTGGTGGAGGAAGAAGTGGCAATGAGTTGAGAGCGCCATTCTATATAAATATAGCAAAAAATTATGATGCTACTATTACGCCAAGGTTATTGTCTGGTCGTGGATTTCAGTTGGGCTCAGAGTTCAGATATCTCGATAAAAATAATTCCACAACACTGCAATTTGACTATCTTGAGGATGATAATATTTTTGGAAAATCACGTTATTTCAAAAAAATTGATCATGAGACAATATTTAATAATGGAATACGCGCAAGAATAGATTATGGTGACACTTCTGATGGAAATTATTTCGAAGATTTAGGAAGAAATTTAAGTCTAACCAGTATTACTCACCTTAACCGAAGCCTGATATTAGATGCCTATGGTGAGAATTGGTCAATTTTTTCACGCTTCCAAAATTTTCAGACTATTGACGAAGCTATCACACAAGGAAATCGACCATATCACCGGCTACCACAAATAAAAATATGGGCAACTCATCCTAGACAACCGCTTGGAATAAGAGCATCCATAGACACGGAGTTGGTCTATTTCGACAGGGAATATGGTGTAACGGGATGGAGAATAGACAATGAGCCTAAATTATCATGGGAAATTCGTAATGACGGTTGGTATGTAAAGCCGTCATTATCAATCAAAAGTACCCAGTATCAACTTAAAAATAATTCAAACGAAATGGATAAAACTATTTCCAGAACACTGCCGATATCTAGTATTGATGCCGGTTTATTTTTTGAAAGGTCTTTGAGAACAAATACAAACCTAATCCAGACACTTGAACCACGGATTATGTACCTCTACGCACCATATAGAGACCAATCCATTGTCCCTATATTCGATACCATTGAACCGGATATGAATATAATCCAGTTATTTCAAAAAAATCGGTTCCTCGGAATTGATAGAATTGCAGATAGTAACCAAATAAATTTAGGTTTTAGTTCAAAAATTTCAAACAAAAGAACTGGGAATGAGTTGATTTCTGCAACACTTGGTAAAGCATTTTACTTAGAGAATCAGAAAGTGAGTCTTCCGGATACTTATAATAATATCGACTCATCCTCAGATTATATTGCAGAGGTAAGACTAGCGTTGATAAATAATCTAAATTTCAATTTTTCTCATCAATGGAATGATGATCAAACAGGTGTTGCAAGATCTCAGGCGAAACTTCAATATCGTCCGTCTGAAGACAAATTGTTTAATATTGGATACAGATTCAGAGAAGATCTGCTGGAGCAGGGAAATATTTCATGGTCATTTCCACTCTCAGAAACATGGAATTTCCTTGGTCATTATAATTATTCATTAAGAGACAAAAAAACTTTGGAACAATTCTATGGAATAGAATACGAGAGTTGTTGTTGGGGTATCAGGCTGGTTTACAGAGATTATGTATCAACTAGAGATGGTCAAGAGGATAGCTCAATTGGCATACAATTTATTTTAAAGGGAATGACAAGCATAGGAACGAATGCAAACAAACTTCTAGAACGAGGCATTCTAGGCTACTCATCAAATAGTATTCAGTGATAAAATATAGGTTATGAAAGACATAGTAAAAATAATTTTAGTTACACTTTTTTCGTCATCGGTGATTGCGCAAGAAGATGATAGAAATCTAACATCTCTCGATTCAATTGTTGCGATTGTGAATGAGGGAGTTGTCTTAAACAGTCAACTCAATACACAGATTCAAATTGTAACTGAAAGAGCCAAAAAAGATGGGTTTGCATTGCCAAGTGAGGAAATTGTAAAAGAACAAATTCTGGAACAGCTTATACTAGAAGAAATTCAGCTTCAAAGAGCAGATAGTATCGGTGTGAGGGTATCAGATCAGATGTTAAATGGTGCTATTTCTCTGATCGCTGAGCAAAATAATACAAGCTTTGAGAGACTCCCAGATCAACTTAAGAGAGATGGAATTGATTATGGTGATTTCAGGAGAGATTTGAGGAAACAACTTATTCTAGATCAATTAAGAGATATCGATGTAATTGGCAGAATAAATGCATCAGATAGAGAACTAAATCAATGTTTAGAAGTTGTAGAAAATAATATTGTCAATGAATCGCAATATAATCTCTCTCATATACTTATATCAGTCCCTGAAGCAGCAACTGCAGATGAGTTTGATAGTTCAAAAAATGAAGCAATGGAAATTTATAATCAGCTTAAATCTGGTGCTAGCTTCAGTCAGATGGCGCTTAAGCATTCTGATAGTGAGACAGGAATAAATGGAGGGGAACTAGGATGGAGACAAGGTAACCAACTCCCAACATTTTTCCTTGGAGCGATTGGAGAATTAAAGAAAGAAGATTTTTCAAGACCAATTCAATCAGTCAGTGGCTTTCATATCATCAGAGTTAATGATATGAGACAAAATATTGAGAAAAGTGAGATAGAACAGATGGAAGTTAGGCATATCTTAGTTATACCTAATCAAATAATTGATAATGAAACAGCAAAACAAAAACTGACGGAGGCTCGGGAGCAAATTCTGTCTGGAGAAGAATTCAGTGAAGTAGCAAAACTATTGTCTGAGGATCCAGGTTCTGTTGACGAGGGTGGATCAATGGGATGGACAAATCCAGGCACATTTGTTGAAGAGTTTGAGAATGTTGCAAAAAACATCAAAATGGGCGAGATATCTCAGCCATTTCAATCCAGATTTGGATGGCACATCCTTGAAGTAACTGGAAAAAGAACCTTTGATAATACCGATGAACTAAAAAAAGCAAATTGTATTAATCAAATTAGAAACAGCAAAATAGCGAACGAGACTCAGCTTTGGCTGAGACGAATAAGAGACGAAGCCTTCGTTGATATAAGAATATAATGAAAGTTTTAAATAATGAATACGATTGATTATGGTCAATTGATTGCCGTTACTGCTGGTGATCCAGCTGGCGTAGGTCCAGATATTTGTCTTGAGCTATCTAATCATGCTCTAAGCAACAAAATTGTTGTCCTCTCAGATCCGTCTGTTCTAAAGGAAAGAGCGAAGAATCTAAAAAAAAATATAAAAATCACTGAGTGGGATCCAAAAAAAATTGATAATGGGAAACTAAGTGAGAACTCTCTCTTTGTATGGCCCCATTACTTTAGATCAGATGTTTTATGCGGCCATCCAAATTCAGAAAATTCTGAGACAGTACTTTCATCTATGAATAGCGCCATTGATGGGTGCAAAAGAAAAATATTTAAAGGAATGGTGACGGCTCCAGTCAACAAAGCAGTGATTAACCAAGCTGAGTTTCAGTTCACCGGTCATACGGAGTTCATTGCTAATAATACTAACACCGAAACACCTGTAATGATGCTAGCTTCTGATAAATTTAGAGTTGCACTGGCTACTACACACATTCCACTGAGCCAAGTAAGCTCATTAATCACAAAAGAAAAAATAATAAACATAATCGAAATAATCAATGCTGATTTGGAAAAATATTTCAATATTCAGAATCCAAAAATTTTTGTCTGCGGCTTGAATCCTCATGCAGGAGAAAATGGGTATCTTGGTAACGAAGAAAAAACAATAATCGAACCAGCTATTAAATATCTCAGAAAAAAAGGACTTTCTGTTGAAGGACCTGCCTCGGCGGACACAATTTTTCTGAGTGAAAAAAAAGCTGATATTTTTCTCGCCATGTATCATGACCAAGGTTTACCAATATTAAAATACAAGGGCTTCGGTAATGCCGTGAATGTTACACTCGGACTGCCTTTCGTAAGAACCTCAGTTGATCATGGAACTGCTTATGACATAGCTGGCACAGGTAAGGCTGATGCAAGAAGTTTAATTAGCGCTGTAGAAATGGCCTTTCAAATGGTTAATTAATGATTTTTGCACACAAAGCAAAAAAACATTTAGGTCAAAACTTCCTAAACGATGAGATCGTAATTCAAAAAATTATCGAGTCCATTAATCCTTCTAGTAATGATATATTTGTTGAGATTGGTCCTGGAATGGGAGCAATAACCCTTCCAATAGCAAATACTAAAGCAAAACTTCACGGCATTGAGTTAGATCAAGACCTTTATTCATACTTGAATAAAGCTACTGAAATATATTCAAATATCAATTTATATCACAACGATGCTCTGAGTTTTAAGTTGTCCGAGTTAGGTAAGGATCTCAGGATAGTCGGAAATTTACCCTACAATATTTCTACTCCGCTCTTGTTTCATGTTCTCAAGGAGAAACACTGCATAAGGGACATTCATTTCATGCTTCAAAAAGAAGTTGCAGATAGGCTTTGCGCTTCACCTGGAAATAAAAAATTTGGAAGACTTTCTATCATGTTTGGTGCATATATGAAAACAAAACATTTATTTGATATTCCGAACAGTTCATTTAAGCCAAGCCCCAAAGTAACCTCATCTTTTGTTAGCATCAAACCAAAATTGGATAACGAGATCATAGTAGAGAACAATGAGCACTTAGATTTAGTTGTAAAAAAAGGATTTTCCCAAAGAAGAAAAACAATAAAGAATGCGTTAAAGGGCATGATTTGTGAGGATATTTTGACTAAGCACGAAATTGATCCCTCTCAAAGACCAGAGGATATCAGTATATTAAAGTGGTCGAAACTGTCTAATGTGGTTACCAATAATGAAGAATAATTTTAATATTAGAATAAAAGTGAAGACCAATTACATAAGAGAGCAATCAGCTCCTGATGAGAGTCGTTATGTGTTTTCATACACAATTAATATAAAAAACTTGGGTAACAACTCTGCAAAACTCATCAGTAGACAATGGATTATTACTGACTCCAATGGGAATATTCAAGAGGTAAGTGGTGACGGTGTCATAGGCCAGCAACCAAACATCGACGCGGGAGAAGAGTTCATCTACAGCAGTGGAACAATTATTAAAACTCCAGTCGGCTCAATGGAGGGAAGATATTTTATGGAAGACAGGAATAATAAAAAATTTGAAGCTCTTATTGCCCCTTTTACTCTTGCTGTTCCAGGCTTAATTAACTGATATGTCTTTATATGCTATTGGTGATATTCATGGATGCTATGACTCATTAAGAAGACTACTTGATAAAATCAATTTTGATGAGAAAAGTGATTCTCTCTGGTTGACAGGCGATTTAGTTGGTCGAGGTACACAATCTCTTGAAACACTTCGTTTTCTAGAAAGCATAAAAAATAATCTGGTCTCTGTGATGGGGAATCATGATCTACATTTACTCGCACTCTATTACCAAGTAATTGAATTGGATAAAGATTCAAAGAGTTTGGAAAGAGTTTTAGATGCTCCAGATTCTGAAAAACTGATTTTTTGGTTGAAAGAAAGACCTTTTGTTCATTTTGATAATTATAGAAATATATTATTAGTTCACGCAGGTGTTCATCCAGAATGGACAATAGGCGAATCCATCACATATGCCAATGAACTTGAAGAGTTAATCCAGGGGAAACAGAGCAAGAATATTCTGGAGAATATGTATGGTAATAATCCAACAAAGTGGTCCTTAGACTTGGATGAAATTAATCGTTATCGTTTCTTCATTAATGTGTTTACAAGAATGCGTGTATTAGAAAGTGGTAACACCTTAGATTTAAGATATAAAGGCACAGAACCAACTCCAGACGAGCAGATTCAATCATGGTTTAAATCAAAAAATCATAAATGGAAGGATACAACTATTATATTTGGTCATTGGTCAGCTCTGGGCCTGATGATAAAACCACACTTTGTATGTCTCGATAGTGGATGTGTATGGGGTAGGGAATTGACTGCAATAAATATAGATTCAGAATTTAAAACCACAAACATAAGTCATCTGTGAAAAAATCCCATATAATAATAATTAATAATAATCTCAGGAGACAGTTATGAAGTCACTCATGGCGTTTAATTTTCAAGAATGGATTGAAGAGCATCGTCATCTACTCAAACCTCCAGTATGTAATCAACAAGTCTTTGAAGATAATGACTTTATTGTGATGGTAGTTGGTGGTCCCAATATCCGAACGGACTATCACTTTGATCCAGGACCTGAATTTTTTTATCAGATAGAGGGAGATATGCTTCTGAAAACTATTCAAGATGGAGAACGAGTTGAAACTGTTATAAAGGAAGGTGAAATTTTTCTCCTGCCGCCTGAAGTTCCTCATTCACCGCAAAGATATGAAAATACCGTTGGTCTTGTCATAGAAAGAAAGAGATTAGAGCATGAGCTGGATGGTTTTTTATGGTTTTGTGAAAAGTGCAATAATAAATTGTATGAAGCATATATATACATTACCGATATAGTTGGTCAATTACCGCCAGTTTTCGAAAAATTCTATGGATCTTTAGAGAATCGTACATGTAATAAGTGCGGTGAAGTTATGCCCGCAGAATAAAAAGCATTCAGATGCTTAAGATTGATATTCATACTCATATCCTTCCAAAAAATTGGCCAAATCTTAAAGAAAGATACGGTTATGGGGGTTTTGTTCAGCTTGAGCATTGCTCCGGATGCTCCAGAATGCTCATAGATGGTGAGCATTTTCGTGACGTGACTAAAAATTGCTGGGATCCTAATACAAGAATTGAAGAGTGTGATAAGACTGGAGTAGATGTTCAGGTTCTTTCAACTGTACCTGTAATGTTCAGTTATTGGGCAAAACCCAAGGATACTGCTGATTTATCTATGATTTTAAATGATCATATTGCAGATTTAGTAACCGAGTTTTCTAAAAGATTTATCGGTCTTGGGACACTTCCTATGCAAGATGCAGATCTTTCAATAAAGGAATTAACTCGTTTAAAAGAGATAAAAGGTATTGCTGGCGTGCAAATAGGCTCCCATATCAATGGCTGGAATCTTGATGATTCAAGAATATTTCCGATTCTTGAAGCGGCGCAAGATCTGGATTTGTCTGTGTTTGTTCATCCATGGCAAATGCTTGGAAGTGACCGAATGAATCTATATTGGCTCCCTTGGCTAGTTGGAATGCCAGCAGAAACTGCATTATCGATATGTTCTCTTATTTTTGGAGGTGTTTTTGAAAAGCTTCCAAACCTCAGAATTGCATTTGCCCATGGTGGTGGCGCATTTCCCAGTATAATCGGAAGATTAGAACATGGTTATAATGTTCGACCTGATATCGTCGCCACACACAATAAGCACAATCCAAGAGATTATATCGGGAAATTTTATTTAGACTCACTCGTTCACGAACCATCAGTACTTCGGTATATGATTGATCTATTTGGTGCTGACTGTATCGCACTGGGCAGTGATTACCCGTTCCCACTTGGAGAAGAGATACCAGGTGAAATGATCAAAAATATGAAATTAGACAAAAACGTAGTCAGTGCTTTATATGCTGATACTGCACTTAAATGGTTAAATCTATCACGACAGGATTATAATAAATGAATCACCTAAATTTAAAAACTGATCTTGATTATGCAAAAGATCAAGATGCCAACGATGAGTTAGGGCATTTTCGCTCTGAATTTCATATGCCAGAAGATAAGAATGGATATTCGTGCATATATCTTTGTGGAAACTCTCTGGGTCTTCAAACAAAAGTTACAAAAAAATATCTGGAAGAAGAACTCGATGATTGGAAAAAATATGGAGTTCATGGGCACACAAAGGCCAGGAGACCATGGCTGACTTATCATCTTCAGGTAAGAGAAGGTTTTGCTTATTTGACCGGCAGTAAGGAAAGTGAAGTTGTTGCAATGAACACTCTTACGGTAAATCTACATATGTTAATGGCTTCCTTCTACCGTCCCACAAAACAGAAAAATAAAATACTAATTGAGTCTACAGCATTTCCATCCGATAGATTTGCCGCAGAATCTCAAATCAGACTTCATGGTTATGATCCAGAGGAAGCTTTGATTGAATGGAAGCCAAAAAATGATGTGCTATTGCTTGAAGATTTTCAACAAATCATAAATCAATATGGGGATGAGATTGCACTGATTTTACTCCCTGGTATTCAATACTATAGTGGTCAGGTTTTACCGATGAAGAAGTTGTGCAATATTGCAAGGGATTCGAATATTAAAATAGGTTTAGACTTAGCCCATGCTGTTGGGAATGTTGATCTTGAATTGCACGATTGGGAACCTGATTTTGCCACCTGGTGTACATACAAGTATCTGAATGGTGGACCTGGATCAATAGCGGGTGCATTCATTCATGAAAAATATCATGGTGGTGATGGTTCTAATCAACTATTAGGATGGTGGAGCAATGATTTAAATACACGATTTGAAATGGGAACATCATTTATTCCGGCCTCTGACGCAGATTTATGGCAAGTCAGTAATCCACCTGTATTTTCATTAACTCCGGTAATATCTTCGCTGCAAATTTTCAAGGAAGCTTCTTTTGAAAAAATAAGAGAAAAATCGAAAAAACTAACCAGTTACATGGATTTTCTGATTGAAAGCAAATACAAAGACAAAATTGTCCCTATAACGCCACGTGAAAATAGAGGGTGCCAACTATCACTGGTAATAAGAGACGAACAACTTAATGGCAAAAAAATATTTAACTCTCTTACAGAAAAAAATGTTATTGGTGATTGGCGAGAACCAAATGTAATTCGTATGGCACCAACACCGCTTTATAACTCATTTCAAGATGTCTTCTATTTTATTGAGCGTCTGTCTGAATCAATCGAGAAAGAGTAATCAAGCGTGCTCAGGAAAAAAATAAACATAATAGGAGCTGGTTTATGTGGAAGTTTAATCTCTATATTGATGGCAAAACGTGGTTATGATGTCGTTGTTCGAGAAAAACGCTCCGATCCAAGGATGAATT
>Ga0160423_10005348_pt1 | contig 10471 bp, 10 predicted proteins | sample CRUFie14St8metaG_FD_108191 | JGI IMG/M metagenome (GOLD analysis project Ga0160423, IMG submission 108191) | Marine microbial communities from the Costa Rica Dome - CRUD Field 142mm St8 metaG | ecosystem: Environmental > Aquatic > Marine > Oceanic > Photic zone | place: Costa Rica: the Eastern... | reverse complement strand
TTAGCCGCTACCCAATTGTCGGATTCTCTCGGTTTAAACATATTACCAAACCACTCGAATAATCCAGATAAGAATCCGCCACCACTATCGCCATCTTCGCCACTGTCGAGATTATCCTTACGGTCTTGGTCTACTACGGCCGCCGTGTTAATGATTGCATCATAGTCTGTGTCATTACCAACTAACACTGCTTCTGGTGTGAGTCCTTTAGCGAGCATATCAAGTTGGTATTGAATTTCTTCATCGAGATTCAATTGTTGTTCAACAATCTGCTTGAATGCTGTCTCGGAAACAATGTAGGTTTTTTCTCCTTTCTTTAGAGAGTTAGCAGTTAGGAAAGGAGTGTCGCCGGCTATTTCGAAGTCCAAGACGGGACCAACCCATGTTTTAGGTATCTTGACTATTGCAATACTGTATGGGAATTCAAACATTTGTCCCTCATACTGTAAAGCATAGTGAGTGCTTCTGGTAGGAGACTGATTCTTTAACGGGGTAATTGTTGTGCCGTCTGGCATAGTCCCCCCTGTTCCAACAACGTCGAACCATGCTTCGGATAATTCGGTTCCAAACACATTCTTCCATATTGCTTGTATCTCTCCCTCTGCCCCCGAAACAGCACTATCAGTAAGGTAATCTGTGGTTATCACATGCTCTATTTTTAGAATGTCTGCATCCATGGAGCCAGCGTTATCGCCAGAGCGGTCAATGTTTTTCACCAACTCTCGAATTTTATCTGTTGAATGGTCTTTGATTTTTGTCAGTCCTATCTCGGGGAAACGGTTGAGTCCCTGTCCGATGATAATCATTCTTGAGCCGGGAGAGAACTCTCCTTCTTTCCAATAGACGTTGTTGAATGCTGGATTGTTAGTGTATGCCCACATTTTAGGGTCTGCAACTGCAAATCGCGTAGAACTGTCTGACATTACTTGCCCGTCGCCACCGTATCCGAATTGAATGTTGAAAGGAATGTCATCGGTCGCACTTAATCTGTGACCATCATACCATACCTCGGGATTCTTCATTTCTCCCGTCTTTTCATCTAACACTTTGAGCCTACCAATAACACCTCGCTTAACGATGGCCAAATCACCCGGTCCGCCGAAAACTCTGGGGTAACAGTCGTATGTTTTTGTTATCGACCAGAATGGCGTTTTCTTAATGTCGGGGTCTTCTAACGCAACTTGACGGGGGAAGCGGAAGATTAGCATTCCTTTGGCGTTTTTGAGTTCCAAATCATGAGGAGGATGTATTTGCGGTTCGGTCCATTTCTTCGCTTTCTGGTCCCACCACTCTACCTTGAATGCGAAATATCGTAGGTCGTTTGGCTTTAGTGTTCCAGCGATAGGGTCTATTCTGTCTTGGAGTGGAGCATAATCGCCAGATGGTTGCATTTCACCAACATATTTTGATGGGTCGAGTTTGTATTTATTCAAACCATAATTGCCACGATGAAGTCGCAAATCTATGTCTGTTTCAGATAATCCGCCGCTGTGTGTTTTGTATCCCTTCTTGGGACCATATGGGTGCGTTCCTACCGCTCCTTTTGGAATCTCCCCCATCCAGATTTGTGTTCGAGGCACATCTGATTTACGTTTCCACCATTCTCCTAATTCAAACGTTCCGTCATCTCGGTCATGCCACCACCATTTCGAAACCATAGCGATTGGTATCCCTGCTGGTATTGGTGCGTTAAGTCGTATTGCGTCCCAACCTTTCAAATCTTTTCCACCATACTCTGGGTAGTTGCCATCTCTCCAAATATACAGAGATGTTCTCACTGTCTTGTGAGGGTCTCCCGGCCTAAGATATCTGGGACCGTCAAACACCTTACCCGAAACTGTTTTCGCTTGGTCGCCAGAATATCCAACCTTACTCCACCCGTGGTCATCAATATCGCCGTTCCATAATTTGTAATGCTCTGATTGCCTACCAACTGTCTTAGTTTTGCCATTGTGTGGTGGGTCTTTGGGAGTGAAACCGAGTGTCGGTGAACGGAATACATTGTCGGGTTCTTGCATTTGAATACCGGGAGTGGTTACCATCTTGATATCCGATTTCCTCAAATAATTGCTTTCTACACCAAGTGGTAAATGTTTACTTACATAGAAGACCAATCCTTTGATTTTAGTTGGTATCTCTATGGTAAACTTTGACCTTGTAGCCCTGCCATTGGCTGGAGAAATAGGACGAACGAATAAAAATTCTCGAACATATCCAACAGGACGGCCCGGTAATTCTTCTCCTTTTTCATTAGTAAGTAAGCCCTTTTCTGCAAAGGTTGCATACAAAAACCCGTTAACTCGTTCGTCGCCTTCCATGTCGTAATAGAATTCTATGACAGAGCCTTTCTTGAGATTTAGTGGCTTAGTTACCCATTGACCGTTTTCATAAATAGGATACTGCCTTCGTTGACCTTTGAATTTCATTCGCAAATCTCGAAGGATAGGTGCGGTTGCGAGAGATGGCGTAGCCTGTGCTCCAAGTGAACCAAAGCGTGTATGTCGACGCGCTTTCTGTGCTTGAAGGAACGGCTTCATGTCTACCTCACCATACGCTCCATTACTGCTCGGGTTTGTGAAAAGGCTCCTGCGAGGTTAGCAACTTCTTTCTCTTGCTCTTGCTCTGCCTTTACTCTTGATTCCCGTGCGTATTGAGCGGCGGTGTATCTTCGTAGACCTGCCATGTTAGTGGATTCAATTTCTGGCCGATTGTTCTTTTGAAGTTGGCGTTGCTTCAAGACGGTTACTATTCCGAGGTTTCGTGGCATTGCATATGGTCGGTGAGCATGACCTCCGAGGTTAGTCACTGTTGAACCCATACCTTGACTCATTATTTGTTCTAACTTGTTACCAAGCACCTTTATTCGAGGGTCTTTTTCAAATTCTTTCATTGACTTGTAACGTTCGGAAATGATTATTCTTTTGGCTTCTTCGGCAATTTCTTTTACTCCGGGAACATGTAAGATTGGTTGTAAATCACCATCTATTCCTTGAGCAAAGGTCAAAACCTCATTCGGTATACTTTGCATTGTAAGTGATGTTGGCTCTCGCTTAGGTTTGACCATTTCTGATTTCTGCCAATTTTCTAAACCGGCAACAGATGTGTGAGTGTGTAATGCTGGGTGGTGGTGGTGTGCTTCTTTCTTCTTACGCAAGAATACCAATCGGTTATTGAGAGATTTGACTTTTTGTGGTATGTTCTTCATGTCTGGGTGTGTCATAACGTTAACCCTTACTCGGCGACCATTTACAATACGTGTGTTGAATCTTCCGGGGACGGGTGTCAATTGGAGAGCAACATTCAATGAAAAGTCTCGAGGGAACATTCGAAGCAACCTTCGGTCTCTCGTTCTACGGAATTGAGACAATAATGAGCGGACTCTGGAAGACCGGTTATAGTGACTAATTGTTCTCGATACAGAACGGTATCGGGTTTGCAGATGGTTGATTTGATTTGGAATGTCTTTCTCTTGTTTCATTTCAAGTGGTGACAATGGTGGTCCTTTTGGAACCTCAACTATTTTCTTCTTGAGGTCAAGTTTTTTCTGACGCTCTAAAGCGTCAACCCTCATCTTCATTTCGTGAACTGCCTTCTTGTTATCCTCCAAAGTTTCGTTGAACTTCTGTAATGATTTCTCATCGACCACTTTTGGAAGTGGTTTCAAGTCAACTTTGGTTTCAACTGCGATTTGTTGCACAGAAGGCTTGGCGGCTTCCCCTTTCAACTGCTTGCGGGCTTCTTCCATTCGGTCTTTCAATAATGCAGAACCCTTTGGTGGAACATTTGTAGGAACGTGTGCAGATGGAATAGGCTTGGTCCGAGCAATAACTTGTGACGGCATTGCTCGTTGTAAGTAAGAATTCAACCGGTGGATTCGGGCACGCTTCGACAAGATTGCGTTTCTGGTTGCTTCTTGTCCTTCCTTTGACCGACGTTCTGCAAGTGACTTTTCCAGACGGGCCACATCTTGCTCAAGTATACGCATAGTGCGGTCAATTCGTTCTTTATCTCCCGGCACCAATCGGGTCGGTGTAATCTTTGTTGCTCCTACTGCCATTTAACTCACCCTCGTCATCATGTATGCGGCTACTGCGGCACCTGCAATTATTGCAAGTCCACGTGATTGATTTTCTGAAACATTTACACCAGCAATGGTGTTATCGAACACAAAGTCTCGGGTGTTGACAAGGGCTTGAGTCAAAGATGATTCTCTGGCCATCCTTTCATTCTTTTCGATTTCTGCTATTTTTTCTGTCAGCACTTGTGCTTCTTGTTTGGCGATATCTGCTTCTTTCTTAGCGACTTCAAGAGCGATTAGCAGTTTATTTGCGGCTTGCGAGTGTTCTATTTTCATACGAGACATCGTAGCCATAGACGTTGCGTTAGTCTTCACCATTTGGTCATATTTCTGTGACAATGATTTGTATTTGTCGTTCATTGATTTTAATTGACTTAGAGTAGCAGTTAGTGATTCTTTTTTGCTCTCTAAAGTAGTTAACACTGCGCTATATTTACCCTTTAATCCCGAGTAGGAATTGGAAATGCTCTCTACTCTGGTGGTCAGTGTTTTGTTGTCGTCCATTGCATCCATTAGTCGCTTCTTAATGTTAGAATAAGATTTGAGCGGCACAGACGATTTTTTGAGCGCATCGTAATCTGTTTTCAAATCTCGATAATTATCTGCGGCGTCCTTCAGACGCTTGTATGCAGTATTAGAAAGGACTTTTGGCAAGCAATCACCTGCCAATCAAATCTTGCCTTGATACTTCAATGCGAAGAGTGCTAATGCTCCAAGTGCAAGTCCCAATCCGCCACCAAGGTAGAAGTCTGGGTCTTTGACGTGTTCGACGCTACCGAGGTATGCCATTTCATCCTCTTCAGTAACACCAACGCCATACAGACCGTTGACATACATATTCTGTCCACCGGTCACCTTTGACTCTGGTTCATTACCAAACCAATTGACGTTACCAAGACCGCCGAACATGATTGGTGTTCCGTCGTATCTTGCTACCTCTCTTGGGTTTACATCTTTGCTTACAAACATATTTGCATTCACATCGGGTGAACGTGGATATGATGTCTTTGTTGTCATGCCTCTTCGTCTTGCTTCTTTTGCGCTCATTTGTGCCATTTTCTATCACCATTTGTTGTTATTGTCTATCATCATTTTGTGAAACGGTTCCAAACCGTCAGCGTAATCATGCCGAGGGCGACGCCCCCTATCAATACTCCCCACGTCTCTCCTGTCTTCCATTCTATATCTCCAACCGTGCGGTTGAACTTAGGAACGGCTTTACCGAGGCCACGTCGAGGAGGAGGGATTGGTGCAGAACCAAGTCCGAATGCTTCCTTGGTTTGTGGACTATTCATTAAGTCCATTGCACTGTTGTCTGCTGGTATGTTTACCATGTTACTGTTACCGAGATTTTGTGGAGCAGAAGGCTCCAGATTAGGAATGTATCCATTTGTCATTTCGTCTTTCGCCTTATCTTCACCAAACCAAGACATTACTTTCTCCTCCTAATTGCCCCGAGCATTCTTGCCACGGGATGTTGATATTGCGATTGGTTACCGCCATGGCCACCAAGTCCGGCAATACCTGCGAATTTTTGCATGAATAGTGGGGTTCTCGATGTATCTCCATTAGCAGTTAGTGGATATACTTGTGATACCTTTACCGATTTACCAAGGTCGAAGTCAGTGCCTAAAATCAATTCCACCGGAATCCAATTGTTACCAAATTGTTGTGTTGGTGCAAATGTCTTGACGGCTCCCATTACATGGTTTAACATACCATCTCCGTTACTGTCAACAATGACTGCGGCTACCTCATAACCAAGTGCACCAAGCATTGCACCCCATACAATAACGAAGTCGTCACAGTCTGCGGCAGACCTTCCATCTTCTACATCTCTGATGAGCCTTCTTGCGCTGTGAAAGTATTCCACGTTTATTGGGTCTTTACGGTAAACCACATTTTGCTGAACCCATTTTGTGACTGCCCTTATTTCTCCCAATTCATCGTGACCCCTAACACCCGCTCGATTGACAACCTCGACTGCCTTTCTTCGAACATATTCGTCACGCAGTCCGTCTTCTATCAGTTGAACCAATAGTTTTACGACGTGTTTGAATCTACCTTCGGGGGAGGTTCCGGGACCAAATTTTACCCGTAGAATTTTCTCCGCCATGAACAGTCCCATGATGTGTATGCTCATAGGTATTGCCCTTACATTGATATCCGCTCGGAACATGGCAGTAACATGGAAGCCGTCAAATTCCGCATCAAGGCCGAGCCTATTGCTCAAGGCCGACCAAGACTAACGACAATAAATGGACAGGCACGTGCTTTTGACCCTAAGAAGTCAAGAGATTGGAAAGCATTCATCAAGGACGTTGCAGAGAAAGCAATGTATGATGCAGGGCATGACAAACCGTTCGATGGCCCCATACTTGCACGTATGCGCTTTGGATTTGAATTACCTAAGAGTCATCACAGAAAAAGAACACCAAGACCACGACAATGGCACACTAAGCGACCAGATATCGACAATCTATCAAAAGCGATATTCGATGCATGCGAATCTGTCGTGTTCATGAACGACACTCAAATCGTTAGAATTGTTGCTGACAAAATCATCTGTGAGCAAGGTGAGGCACCATTTGTCGTGGCTGAATTCTCACAATTGAACGAACTCACCGATTCCTCTTGAGGCTCAATCTGACCGTATTCGTTCCTTTGTCACGCTTTAGCGAAAGGTTTGGCTTAGGCATTAATTCAAATTCGTCGTCGAAATCTTCGAAGTCGTCGAGTTCATCATCGACAGGAATTTCATTATCAAACGAAGGTATCGAATTGATTACTTGCGAAACAGGTGCTCTGGGTGGTTGAGTGTTCTTGGTCTTAATGAAGGCCATTACATCATTGATTCCCAATAGTAATGCTTGCCAATCAATTGATTTAACTTCTTTTATGTAGAATTGAACATCTACATCTCGGAGGTTGCCAAGTATGTCATTCAAGTCTGTCTTATTTTCCTTGAGTGATTCTACAACATCTGCAATTGATTCAAGGTCAAGGTCTGTTAGGTTAACACCAACTCTTCTGAATAATTCCTGTGCCTCTCCCAAGTCACCTGTAAAATCGGTAACCATGGTGCTGGCATCTTCGAGTGTGTCCTCTAATTTATCCATTTCATCCATGATTGTTTCAAGATGTTCCAATGCTTCGTTAGAATGCCCATCAAGCCTAATTGTCATCCATGCAATGACGATGTTGATTGAACCATTCATTATTGCGAGAGATGTAATACCAGCAAACAAAGGGTCCCAACCAAGTTGCGTGCGTGCAACGATAAATGTCAATGTGGCAGGTAAAAAGAATAGAATGATATAACCCCATGTAGGTAGGAGTTTATCATCTTCTTGTCGATTCATGACATCTTCGATTATTTCCTCAAGTGCGGATTCAGATGTGTCTTCTGACATCTAATCACCCCTGCTTGAACGAGACAAGAACACCTCGGCATAGACTTGCTATGTCTGGTTGTAACAGGAAGTTGTAATCGTGTATCACGCCACCGGTTTCCTTGTATGGTTCAATTAGACCCATGAGTTGCTCGTATGTATTCTCGGTGAATATCTGTGCAAATACAGGCTGTTGGTTGATTTCATCCTTGATTCCACTAATGACAGTTGCTTCACTGACACCGTTGTCAAGGTATTGTTTTGCCTGTCGAAGACCCATACCAATGTCTCTCAATGACCGGACAAGAATCAATTCTTGTGACATGCGCTCAAGTTGATTTTGTGGCGTCAATTCAGAGTGCTTTAATTTGACAACATCGATTGATATGTCAATCTGTTCGAGTAATGCCTTGCGTGTCTTTTCATCTTCTAATTGAGCACCCATGTTTTGCTTGAATGCACCGAGCAAAGTATTGCGGAATTCTTCGTCTGTTACTTGAACATCCATCTGGGAAGGTCCTTCTTGCTCTGGACCTTCAAAGAAACCTCTGTCGTCGACAGGGGCAGGAGGTAATTCTTGCTCATATACTGGCTCTGGTTCCGGTGGAGGTAATGGTTGAGCATATGGATTGTATGATGGAACATCATATCCTGCTGGTATAGCGGACTGACGGTTAGCCATTGCGCCACGTGCTCCGGCTACTACTGCACCAAGTGCATCGGGGTCGAGAACCTTTGATAGAATTCTTTCAGCAGTCGATTCGCTTCCGCCGAACAAATTGTCTGCGACCTTGTCCATAGCGGCGGCTTTGAGAATTGTTGCAAATTCATCTTCGTTTTGCTTCATGCCTTGCTTCATCATGTTGTTCATGAAATTCATTTGCATGGTCATCATACCGTCTTGACGCTGTTGTTGCTCTTGTCGGATAGCATTGTTCTGTTGAGCGGCGAATTGTTCTCGTTGTAGTTGCATCTGGGCTTCGTGTTGCCGTCTTTCCGATTCGAGCATATTGGACATCATCATCATTCCCATCATGTATTTCATGTCGCCACCGCTACCAGTCTGCTGTTGTCCGCCAAACATATTACCCATCATGTCACTCATTAGTGCATTTTTCATTGAACTTGCTACACCCGAAGAACTGCTTACAGGTGGTGCCATTGTCGGGACTACTGTTGGAGATGATTGCGCTTCGTTTGGTGTCGGTGCGTCGGCCATGGTTTTACCACGAGTCATGATTTCCTGTGGGTTCAAATTTTGAGTCTTCAACCATGCCGCATAGTATTTCTTGATATCATTCTGCGGAGCAGAAAGTCTTGCGGCGATTTCTCCGAATTCTGGTAAAGCGTCTCCGCCAACATGAGCCGGCGTTCCTGCATACCATTCTTCGTCATCGAAAACACTCATCATGAGTTCTTTCTTATCATCTGTTGTTAGTGACGACCACTGTGGGTCGTCATCATTCGCTCCACCGGTCATATCAAATTCTTCGTCTTCAATCATCGTCTTCATCTCCGTCTAACGGGTTACCTTCTTCATCGCAATCAATTTCATTGCCGTCTTCGTCGATGTAATACAGCCCGCCTGTTTCATCTTCGTAAATCACCAACTCTTCTCGGTTGGTCGTGATATTTGTTCGAACCTTGTTCACAAAGGATAGTCCTGCGGCCACACCCTTTGCTCCGAACATTGAACCAAGTTCACCTGCGGCTTCCTTGATTACATCCTCGGCTGTTCTTTCTTTCTTAGGAACTTCGAGTTTTACACCATGCTCTAACATGGCAGTAGCCAATCTAATGATGTCCCTGCGTAGTTCGTCTATCTCGTGTCCATGCTTGTGAGGGTCGTGAATAATCAAAGCAAGTGTTGCCATCATATTATCTCTCACATTCTTCAACTTGACAGACAGGTCGTTTTGTTCATTGACGACGTCGACGTTTTCTGGCCGACCACCGCTCTCGAAAAACTCCTTTTCATCTACCAATTATATCACCTCAATTGTATGGGTTAGCACTCGGGTCATCCGCATTAGCAGGTTCTTCCTTCGATTCTTTGGACGGGGTTTCTGGTTCAGCAGTCGCTTCTTCTTCCTCGAATTCCATGTCTTCTTCCATGTCGTCAAGTAAATCTTCGAACACAGTAAGAATCGCTTCCTCCCATACTTTCTGGACAGAAGCCTCATCACCGAACTCGATGTGCGCCACTCTTTCCCAAGTATACAGGGATAGTGACTTCTCGGTCTTTATCCATAAACCAAAGTCTGCCATCAAGACAGTAGGGTTTTCAATCGTCTTTGCTTCATTGCTCGGGTCGAGAACGACCACGCTTGTCGGCGTCACTTGCATGAATACCCGTAGGCTTCGCATCAGCCATAAGCGAACCGATTGAAATTGAGAAATTTATTTTTAATGTTAATTGGACAACTACAATTGGTGTGTTTGCAAAACATTGATTTGCATTAGTGATGTCGTCTGTGCTGGGGAAATGAAACAATGCCACGAGGTAGACCACGGAAAAATTTGGACTTAAATCTACGAGCAATTCGGGAAATGAGGACGAGAGAGGATAAATTACGAGCCATATTCACTGGTCAAATCAAACCGATTCCGAAGGATTCTCGGAGACTCGGTGTTTCTCTTAGGGGAGAGGTCATCGATGACTTAGCCCAGATTAGATATTTATCGGAATTAGACACTTGGAAATACATACCAGATGAAGTAGCCCAGATTCTCTTTGAAAGAATTGTCAGCACTTCTCAATATCATGAGGATGATAAGAAGAGCGTCGACACCACTTCGGATTCTGCAATAATCCACATGGCTGTTCGATTACTTCGAATTTATTTGCAAGGTGCCAACCCTTGGAATAGAAAGTTGATTCCAAAGGTATTACAGGTAGACAGAGAAGAAGCGTCGCGGTCTGTATTCATGAAACGATTCAAACATGGTGCTGAAATGGACGCTGTGCGTAAACTAATAGACGACATCGAAATTATCGATG
>Ga0160423_10005344_pt1 | contig 10474 bp, 8 predicted proteins | sample CRUFie14St8metaG_FD_108191 | JGI IMG/M metagenome (GOLD analysis project Ga0160423, IMG submission 108191) | Marine microbial communities from the Costa Rica Dome - CRUD Field 142mm St8 metaG | ecosystem: Environmental > Aquatic > Marine > Oceanic > Photic zone | place: Costa Rica: the Eastern... | reverse complement strand
GGTTGCATGACTCTTATATTAAAATTTACCAGATCTTTGTTGTATAAACTTTGATTATTTATCCAATTAAACCTATCGATGTCAATTTTTTCTCCAGGAACTAATAAAGGTATCCCAGGAGGATAAGGACAAATAATATCTCCAGATATTTTATTTAATGATTGGGAGAAGGGAATAATTTTAGTATCACTTCTCCAAGCAATTCCGATTTCAACTTCGGGTGTTTGAACTAATTTAAAGGGAGATTGAGGTACTTCAAAACTTTTTGATTTTTTGGAATTTGATAGTAATTTATTCCACAAATTTTCAAACAAATTAAGAAAATCTTTTTGACTCGCAAATCCTAAGCAAAAAGTGAGAGTCATCATTTCAGGCAATTCAGCAATAAGACCATGTCTATAAAAAAATTTATCAGCAGTAAAACCATCAATTCCAACCTTAGAAGTATTTAGGACAATTTTTAAAGGGTCTTGGGTTTCTATGAGAGGAATATTCTTTTGCATTAATCTTTTAAAGATGCTTTTTGCCTCCAAAATTCTTTTTTGATATTTTGATAAACTCTTTTTATCAAGCCAGTCTTTAATAGACTCTTCACAAGAAGAAATTAATAAGGAACTTGGACTAGTAGTTTGCAACAAATTAATACTCTTTATTAGATTATGTTCATTTACTAGATTCCCTTTATACCAAAGTACCGCCGTTTGAGTTAAACCATTGAGTGACTTATGCAATGATTGCACAACTAAATCAGCGTTCAATGATAAAGCGGATTTTGGTAAATTAAGGTTTTCACAAAAAAGGAAATAAGAACCATGTGCTTCATCAACTAAAACAGGTAAATTTTTTTGATGGCAAAGATCTATTAGAGGCTTGAGATCTCCTGCATAACCTTGATAAGAGGGACTAACAAGAATTACTCCAACAATTTTATTCTCATTAAAATTTAATTTTTTAAATACATTTTCTAACCAGATTTTTGTTATTGGTTTGTAATGGCCTGTTTCTGAGGAAAATTCCAGGTCAAAGAATATTGGAAGTATATTCTGCATCGCACAGGTTTTTATAACACTTATATGAACATTTCTAGGCATCAAGATAGTTTCTCCTGGATTTGCCATCGCAATCACCGCTGATTGTATTAATCCAGAAGCTCCATTAACACCAAAAAAACATCCTTTCGCCTCAAGTTTTCCAGATAATTCTCTTTGAGATTCAGCAATTAATCCGCTTTGGGATAGTGGTGACCCTATCTCTGGTAGTTCTGGCAAGTCCCAATACCCAGGGGGATTTTTTAATAATTTAACTAATTTCTTTGGTAGAGCTGCCCCTCTGCTATGAGCAGGAAAGAAAAGTGACTTTAAAAACTTTTTAGTTAGAAAAGATGAAATCCTCATAAAGTATTAATAAGGTATATAGAATATGCTGGGTGAAACTCTTCTTTGATTTTTTTTAAAAATTAATGACACAAACTTATTCAAGATACTCGGCAAAAGGTGACTTAATTTGGTTGTTTTTGAGACCATGGATTTTTATACCAAGAGTTTTATATATCCTTTTAACTTTTATTTTTCTTTTTTTAAGACTTCTTTTTCAAGGTAACAGTAAAAATAAAAATGTACAGAAAAATATCTCCAAATATCTCTTCGATGTAATAACAGATTTAGGACCATGTTTCATAAAATTAGGACAGGCACTTTCAACTAGACCAGACCTTGTTAGGCAAGACTGGCTTAGTGAGCTTACAAACTTACAAGATAACCTCCCACCTTTTGACCATAAAATTGCTTTAAAAATAATTGAAGATGAACTTGGCGCACCTGCTCAAGAATTATTTGATGAGTTTCCAGATAGTCCTATTGCTTCAGCAAGCTTGGGACAAGTCTACAAAGCAAAAACAAAAAATAATTCTTATCTTGCGGTGAAGGTACAGAGACCGAATTTATATTTTCTTATAAGGAGAGATGTCGTTATTTTGAGACTTTTAGCGACTATCTTTTCACCTTTTTTACCATTAAATATTGGTGTTGGAATCGGAGAAATAATTGATGAATTTGGAAAAGCACTTTTTGATGAAATTGACTACGAGAAAGAGGGTGAAAATGCCTTAAAGTTTGCAGATTTATTCAAAAATAATCCAAACGTTTTTATCCCTAAATTAGAGAAAACTTTTTCTTCTAAATTGATTATCACAACCTCTTGGATTGATGGAGTTAAGTTAAGAGATAGAGCTTTATTGGAGCAGAATAATTTAATACCTGCTTCCTTTATAAAAACTTGTGTAATAAGTGGTCTACAACAATTATTTGAATATGGATATTTTCATGCAGACCCACACCCTGGCAATATGTTTGCTTTAAAGGGAGGTAACGCTGATAGTGGTAATTTAGCTTATGTTGATTTTGGAATGATGGATACAATTACAAATTCAGATAGACTTACCCTTATTAAGGCAATAGTACACATAATAAATGAAGAATATTATCTTCTCGCAAAAGATTTTCAGAAATTAGGTTTTTTAACCAAAGATCAAGACCTTGAAAAACTTGTTGAACCATTAAAAGAAGTTCTAGGAGCATCACTAAATGCAGAGGTAGGAAACTTTAATCTTAAAAATGTAACTGATAAATTTTCAAAACTAATGTATTCTTATCCATTCAGAGTGCCTAGTAGATTTGCATTAATAATTAGAGCAGTTGTTAGTCAAGAAGGCTTAGCATTAAGATTAGACCCTGAGTTTAAAATATTAAACATTGCATACCCTTACATAGCCAAAAAACTTCTAACTGATAATTCTGAAGAGATTATAGAAATTCTTTTAGAAGTTGTTTTTGATAATAAAGGTAGAATTCAAATAGAAAAAGTTCAAAGTTTATTGAATATTTTATTTAAAGATTCTGCAAATATTAATTCAGATCTCATTCCAGTTGCTAATGCAGGTTTGAAATTATTTGTTAGCAAAAAGGGATCTGAAGTTAGGAAAAACCTTCTTTTAAGCCTAATCAAAGATGATAAATTAGAATTTACTGATGCAAAAAAACTCTTAGATTTAATTAAAGATACTTTTAGCCCTTTTAATATTGCAAAAAGTGCAGTTCAAAATATTATTTCCCCAGTTTAGCTTTTATTTATAACTTATAAATTTGCTTATGATTTTTAATTGTTTAAGATAATATTTAACACCTATTTCGAAAAAATGACTAGTAAAAGACTTAATAAATTTAAAATATAGAATGAATATTTTGAAAAAATTTTTTTTATTAAATAAAAAAATTGAAAATAATAAAATCTTGGATTATGAATTAGTTGATAATTACAAAGAAATTGCGAAATTAGTAAAAGAAGCAAGAATTCAACAAAACCTAACAATAAAAGAATTATCAAGGATTTCAAAAATACCTGAACAGACTATAAATTCTATTGAAAATAATACAAAAAATATTAGACCGAAGTTTCCTTTTATAAGATCCATTTTAATAAAAATAGAGGAATGCTTATTATTAAAAAAAAATACATTAGTAAAATTAGCAACCGTAGAAAGAGCAAATTTCAAGAAAGAAAAGCCAAATTTACTTATAAGTAAATTTGATCTTATTAATACTTGGCAAGGTACGATACTCTATTTTTTTATATTAGTTCTCACTATATTTATTCTAAAAAGATATTTTATTTTAAATGTGGATATTATTGAAATTCAAAATATTGAAAATAAAAATATAGAAAAATAAACTTCAAAAATCCCTATTTTCTTCTCCTACCAAATTTATTTCCTAGCTCACTAAAAAATTTAATATTGTCTTCAATATCTTCTAATGGTCGATTCAACTTCCATTTCCAGTTGTTTTTTGTTGTGCCAGGTATATTTAATCTACTTGAGTCATCTAGAGATAATATATCTTGTATGGGAGCGATAAAAAGATTGGCATCTGTTTTCATCCCAATTTCAATTAAACTCAATGAAGGATCTTCTGAAAATTTATAGTCATCTCTTATTCTTTTTTTAGAGTTACTTTCTAAAGAATCCCACCATGATATAGAAGTAGAGTTATCATGTGTTCCTGTATAAACAACCCAATTTTCTCCATTTATATTCCTAGGTAGGTATGGGTTATCTTTGTTCCCATCAAAAGCGAATTGTAATATTTTCATTCCAGGGAGTTTAAAATTGTCCCTTAATTTTTCTACATCTGGGGTTATTACTCCTAAATCCTCAGCGATAATTGGTAGATATTCTGTCCCTAAATCAATTTTTAGTTTATTTAATATAGACCTCCCCGGAGAACTTATCCATTTCCCATGAATTGCGGTTTTAGAATTGCCATTCACTCTCCAGTAACCAGCTAAACCTCTGAAATGATCAAATCTCAACAGGTCCATAAGTTCAAATTGCCTTTTAAATCTGTTCCTCCACCAATAGAAATTAGTATTTTTATGTTTTGACCAAAAGTAAGTAGGGGTACCCCATAACTGTCCTGTAGATGAAAAATAATCAGGAGGTACACCACTCTGAAATATTAAAGATCCATTTTTAAAAATTGAAAATAGTGATTTATTGCTCCATACATCAGCGCTATCCCAGGAAACATAAAATGGTAAATCTCCTATTAAATTAACATTACATAATTTTGCAAAGTTTTTAATATCTTTCCATTGCTTATCTAGATGCCACTGTATTAATTTTTTTGTAAGTATTTTTTCACTTTTTTCCTTAATCCATGATTTTAAAAACTTGTTATTTTTTAATTTAAATTCTTTAGGCCATTGCCACCAAGGCATCATATTAAACTCTTCCCTAATTACTGTAAATATTGAATAATCTTCGACCCAAGAATTCTTACTAGTCCATTTATAAAATTCAAGCTTTCTCTCCTGGGATTGAGAACTCCAACCTTGCAAGAGGAGGGCACCTAATTTTTCTGAATAAGCATTAGCTATATCAAAATCAAAATAATTCTTATTCTGAGTTGTCAGTCCTAATTCTTCTTTTCTTGAAATGAAGATAAAACCTTTCTTGATTAAATCATCGATATCAAGAAACCAAGGGTTTAGAGCAAAACTTGATGGTGAACTATATGGAGAACCTGTAGAGTCTGTAGGTGTAAGAGGTAAAAATTGCCAGTATTCAATCCCATACTTTCCAAGCTTTTTTATCCATTCTTTAGCCCCTCTGCCAAAAGTTCCGCATACTTCTCCTCCAGGGATGCATGAAGGATGCATGAGTATGCCTAATGATTTTTTTTTAAGAACTTTTTGTTTAGACATGAGTTTAAATTCTATTTTGATTATTTACAGTCCAAATATTATTAATTCTCTAAATTCAACCATATACAAATTTTTTTTAATTGACAAATAATAAACTAAGCATTTTGCTGAATTAATTTAAAATAATACCTTATTTTTAACCTAACTCGAATACTGTTTTGCGATTAGAAGATATGAATTTTGAAAAGATATAGTGATTATTTTTTGCGAAATTCACATAAACGACTACGATAAGGATATAGTTTAAATTGCTAATTTCGTGACTAGTTTTATCACGGCAGTGCAGAATAAAGAATCTAAGTTTAATCTAACTAATAGTAGATTAAGGTTAGTAACTGGAACAACAAATCCTAAATTAGCTGAAGAAATTGCATCCTACTTAGGTATTGAGAATGTACCTTTAATATCCAAAAGATTTGCAGATGGAGAACTTTATGTTCAGATTCAGCAATCAATTAGAGGTTGCGATGTATTCCTTGTACAACCCACATGCGCTCCTGTAAATGATAGCTTAATGGAGTTAATGATTATGGTGGATGCTTGCAAGAGGGCATCTGCAAGGCAAATAACAGCGGTTATCCCATATTATGGCTATGCGAGGGCAGATAGAAAGACTTCAGGTAGAGAGTCTATAACTGCAAAACTCACTGCTAATTTGCTTGAGAAATCAGGAGTAGATAGGGTCCTTGCTATGGATTTGCATTCAGCTCAAATACAAGGTTATTTCGATATACCATGCGACCATATTTATGGTTCACCTGTTTTGATTGATTATTTAGAAACTTTAAATTTAGAGGAAGTTGTTGTTGTTTCTCCTGATGTGGGGGGAGTTGCAAGAGCAAGAGCATTTGCAAAACAAATGAAAGATGCTCCTTTAGCAATAATTGACAAAAGGAGAGCAGCTCATAACATTGCTGAAAGTTTAACAGTCATTGGAGAAGTTAAAGGTAAAACAGCTATTCTCATAGACGATATGATAGATACTGGAGGTACAATTTGTTCTGGAGCGAGTTTATTAAAACGAGAAGGAGCCAACAGGATATTCGCTTGTGCATCACATGCTGTATTTTCTCCCCCTTCTTGTGAAAGATTAAGTGCTGAGGATTTATTCGAACAAGTTATTGTGACTAACAGCATCCCAGTTCTTGTTAAAAATAATTTTCCACAATTAAAAGTCCTTTCTGTTGCAAATATGCTTGGTGAAGCTATTTGGAGAATCCACGAAGAAAGTTCTGTTAGTTCAATGTTTAGATAATCAAGAAAATTATTTCTTGGTTTCTTTTACAATTTGCTTTAACCTTTTTTCATAATCATTTTTTATTTCCCTTGGAATGCTTTCGGGACAAATATTTAGTGCACTGCCAACAATTTGAAATGTGCCTGAGTTATACAATTTTTTTTGGTTGATTTTTTCATTTCCTAATTCTTTAATAACCCCACCATGTTTGCCAATTATTACATTTGCAAAAGTTGCGCTTGCAATGCCTAGACCTTTGTTAAAATCCACCTCAGCTTTTGAAGCAATACAAAGATAAGAAGCCCCCATTTGTCGGTATAAAAAAAGATCTTTTTCTGTGGCGGCTACAAGATTTTTTTCGGCTTTAATTTGTTTATTTATTGTACAAATATCAAAAAGTGTGAAGCATAAAAAGAGGTTAATACCTAAAAATTTAATAATTCTTTTTGAATAATAATTAATATCCATCAAATAATAAGATTTACTATTAAGATAACATTTCTACTTTTGATATTAATTGATAAAAAATACTTACTTAATAATTTTTATTTCATGGTGATTCTCTACTATTTTAAGCTTGTTTTTTTTCCATGAATATATAACCCGGAATCTATAATTGTCTAAATCTACAAGTCTTGTGTGTTCGATAATATACCAATCTTCATAGGAAGATTCAAAAATCATTTCATGTTCATCGACTTGCTTAATATTTGATATCCCTTCAACATTACTTAAATAAAAATTTTCTCTTATAAGTTGATGTCCCTTTAGAAATGCTTGCATTTCACCTTGTTCTTTATACTGCGGATTATCCTCGAAAAAATTATATTTTTTTTCTGGATACCATGTGAATTTATAGTGTGACTCCCATTCTGATTTATTCTCTAGAGCTTGTATATCTATATTCATACATAAGTTATAAGTTTTTTGCCCATCATCAAGAAAATATGTTCTATTAGATTTCCACATGCCAATATTTCTGGAAAACCATCTTTTTAAATTACTGTTAATGCTAATTTCTGGGGAATTATTTTCACCAGAGTTTAGATACTCCTTTTGATTGATAACAACCATATATAAATATGTCCTATTTATTTCTTAGCTTATCTGTAGAATAAATATAAATATCTTAATGTGTTTATAAGGATTAACAGCTTTTCAACACTTCAGGGGCAAGCATTTGAATGATAAAAAAGAGCTAAAATTATTACTTGTAGCTGCTAGAAATCAGCTTTCTAGTAGTGACATTAAGTCTCTGATTGCTTATTTAGAATCAGATGATTGTGAATTTGAAATATCTCTTCAGATCTCAGAACCCACGGAACAGCCGGAATTACTCGAATTACATAGATTAGTTGCTATTCCTGCACTTATAAAGCTTTCCCCAGCTCCAAAGCAAATATTTGCAGGAAGTAACATTTTCTCTCAGTTGCAGAAATGGTTACCAAGGTGGAAACAGGAAGGCCTAACAAAGAATCTAGGGATTAATTTGCAACCATCTAAAATTGATTCAATAAGAACTCAAAAAGAATTTCTACTGGAAGACGAACTGCTTGTTTTGAGACAAGAAAATGAGACATTAACAAAAAGAATAGAATCTCAGGAAAGGTTATTAAGAATGGTCGCGCATGAATTAAGAACCCCCTTAACGGCTGCAACTTTAGCTGTTCAAAGTCAAAAGCTTGGACAAATAGATATTACTAAACTGCAAGAGGTAATAAAAAGACGTTTAGAAGAGATAGAGCTTTTATCTCAGGATCTTTTAGAGGTTGGAACAACAAAATGGGAAGCGTTATTTAATCCTCAAAAAATTGAATTAGGTAATATTAGCGCTGAAGTAATACTCGAACTTGAAAAATTCTGGAGGTTAAGAAATATTGAAATTGATACTGATATTCCATCTGATCTGCCCAGTGTATTCGCTGATCAAAGAAGAATGAGGCAAGTATTTTTAAATTTAATTGAAAATGCTATTAAATTTTCTAATGACTCTGGTTCTATAAAAATAACAATGATCCACAAGACAAATCAATGGGTAGAAATAACAATATGTGACAAAGGTGCTGGAATTCCATTGAGCGAACAAAAAAGAATTTTTCTGGACAGAGTTAGGCTGCCACAGACTTCTGAAGGAACTTCAGGATTTGGCATTGGGCTATCTGTATGCAGGAGAATAGTACAAGTCCATGGGGGAAGAATATGGGTAGTATCTGAAATTGGTGTCGGTTCATGCTTCCATTTTACTGTTCCTGTATGGCAAGGACAAAACAAAGAGCAACAATACTTGACGAATGGCTAGCCTTACTCTTAATTTTAATAAGCAGTTATGCTAATTTCCTGGCCCCATCGTCTAGAGGCCTAGGACACCTCCCTTTCACGGAGGCGACAGGGGTTCGAATCCCCTTGGGGCTATTATTTAACATTTAACTAATTTCTTGATGATTTTGCTTGCCTATCTACGGCTATCAAATTTTCTGAAAGATCCTTTTTTAATCTTTTCTCTATCATCCCTATAGGCATCCACTGACAGCCCTGAACAGTGAGATCATATATTAATGAATTTTTTGAAGTATCTTTAATATTTTGAATCTTCCAACTACCTTCGAATTTTCTGAAGTCTCCTTTAATCAAATTAAATTTTAAAAGGCCAAGTTCTTTTTCTTCAAATAAACTGATGGTTACTTCGGCTGAAAATTTCATGCCAAGGAAATCTTGAGCGCCAACTTGTTTTAAATGTACATTATTGTCTTTTTGATAAATTTTTTTGCTTGACAATAGATTTGGTATGTAAAGATTTAGTCGATCATAATCTGTTAAAACATTCCACAAAGAATCCAAACTTGCAGAAGTAGTAAGTTGAGCAGCAAGTCTTCTTGTCCCTCCAGAAAACTTTTCCATAGTTTGCTCAATTGTCCTGTAATCATTTCTTTTAGAATGATTTACTGATCCTTGAGGATTATTCATAAATGAATTTTTTAATTAGATAAAAAATTATTTCTGTGTAACTATACAGATAAAAGCAACAAATTCTGAAAAATAAAAATAATTTCTCTTATATATTCCGATCTCAAAACGTAACCATTTTTGTAAAATCACTACAAATTAAACTACTAATTGATAATCTCATATATAAATAAGTCTACAAAATGGTTTACTCTCAAGCAAAAGTTATCGCTGGTGGATTAGCTCATATCCCTATTGTGATCGGTATTTTTTACTTCATCATGACTTTCTTTAATAAAAGAGCCATAGAATATGCTGAGGCAAATAAGCCAAAGAAGGTTGAAAAGAAAGTTGAAAAACCTGAAATAAAAGCGAAAAGTACAACGCCAACAAAAGTTGAGGCAAAAGTTGAAATTCAAAAAACCACTTCAGATCGTTCCGAAATAAAAACAGAACCACCGAAAAATAAGGAAATTACTAATATTGATAAAAAACCTATGAAGAAAAAACACGCTGACGTTCCAGTTAATATTTATAGACCAAAGACTCCTTATGAAGGGACAGTAATAGAAAACTATAGTCTTCTTAAAGAAGGAGCTATCGGCAGAGTAAATCATATTACCTTTGATTTAAAGGATAGTGATCCTTTTTTAAATTATGTAGAGGGTCAGAGTATTGGTATCATGCCTGCTGGTGAAGATGCTAATGGTAAACCCCATAAGTTAAGACTTTATTCAATTGCAAGTACAAGACATGGAGATGATTTTAAAGGAAATACAGTTTCTCTTTGTGTAAGGCAGCTTCAGTATGAAAAAGATGGCGAAACGATTAATGGTGTTTGCTCGACTTATTTATGTGATATTAAGCCAGGAGATAAAGTAAAAATAACTGGCCCTGTAGGTAAAGAAATGCTGCTTCCTGATGAAGAGGATTCAAACGTTGTTATGTTGGCTACAGGAACTGGAATAGCTCCAATGAGGGCTTATTTAAGAAGAATGTTCGAACCAACTGAAAAAGAAAAAAATAAATGGAATT